>Ga0307502_10000051_pt1 | contig 31308 bp, 31 predicted proteins | sample 16_S_MG_FD_201364 | JGI IMG/M metagenome (GOLD analysis project Ga0307502, IMG submission 201364) | Soil microbial communities from Populus trichocarpa stands in riparian zone in the Pacific Northwest, United States - 16_S | ecosystem: Environmental > Terrestrial > Soil > Riparian zone > Trees... | reverse complement strand
CCGACGGCTCTGCGACGGCTACGACGACGCCGACGATCAGCGGGGCCGCAGGCAACGCGACCGGCGATTTCAGTACCGTGACGGTGAAGATCTACAACGGCACGGGCACCGGCGGCACCATCAATCAGACGCTGAACGTCCCGCGCTCGGGCGCGTCTTGGTCGACGAGCGCGACGACGCTCGCGCAGGGCACGTACACGGCGCAGGCCAAGCAGACCGACACGGCCGGCAACACCGCCACGAGCACGGCGAACACGTTCGTCGTCGATACGAGCGCGCCGACGCTTAGCAGGCTGGAAATGTTCGACGGCAATGCAAATGGCAAGGTCGACCAGGTCAAGGCGACATTTAGTGAGGCCCTCGCGACCGCGACCGCAACGGCGCCCTGGACGCTGACAAGCGTGCCCAGCGGCGGAACCCTCAGTGCGTTCTCGACGTCCGGCAGCGCCGCGACGCTCACGATCAACGAGGGCAGCGGCGGCGCCGACACATCGGTCGGCTCGTTCAAGGTCGCCCTCTCGGCGAGCCCAAGCATCCGCGATGCGGTCGGCAACGAGGCGAGCTTTGCGGCCACGGCACCGAGCGATCTCGCCAAGCCGGCGCTCGGCACGCTGGAAATGTTCGACGGCAATGCAAATGGCAAGGTCGACCAGGTCAAGGCGACGTTTAGTGAGGCCCTCGCGACCGCGACCGCAACGGGGCCCTGGACGCTGACGAACGTGCCCAGCGGCGGAACCCTCGGCGCGGTCTCGACGTCCGCCACCGTCGCGACGCTCACGATCAACGAGGGCAGCGGCGCTGCCAACACATCGGTCGGCTCGTTCAAGGTCGCCCTCGCGCCGAGCGCAAGCATCCGCGATGCGGCCGGTAACGACGCGAGCTTCGTAGCCACGACTCCAAGCGATCTCGCCGGACCGGTGCTGATGACCGCCATGACCGGCAGCGGGACCACCACGAACGTCATGCAGGCCGGCGACACACTCGTGCTGACCTTCAGCGAGGCACTAGCGCCGAGCAGCGTGCCGGGCAGCCCCGATGTCACCGAGTCGCGCTCCGCCAGCACGGGGACTCTGACAATCACGGGGCTCATCATCCCCACGACGATCGACTTCAAGTACCTCGGCAACAACGGCGACAGTGCAATGTCGAGCACGGCATCCGCACTGACCAACTTGAACCAGACAGTCACGGTCACGCTCGGCACGATGACAACGAACGGCAGCGTGACCGAAGGCAAGGGCGGAGCGAGCATCTTCCCCGCCGCCTCGCTGAAGGACCCGGCCGGCAACGCCGCCGCCTCCGCATCGCCAGCCGCCGCGCGCCTGGTGTCCCCGCTGTTCTAACCGCCCGCAACTCAACGGACGAGCTCACAACCACCGGCCTTGACACAGGGCACTGCTACTCGCGATCTGAATGTGGTTGAGCCTCGCGACCGTCCCGTCTCGCGCGCTCATGCTCGCGCGGAGTGACCGCCCCGGCCGCGCCTGCGTTGGCTGATGGCTGACGGCTGACGGCTGATGGTTACGACAAGATGCTGGCTTTAGAGTGGATAGGTACGCGAAGTTGCGCTGTTGCGACCCTGTTGATCAGTTTGACCGTGCGCCGGGTAGCTGACATCGCGTAGACACGCCCCAGGAGTGGCGTGTGCGGCCAGCGGCCCCGCGTCCTGACCCCGTGAGTCGCGGGGCCCCTTGTCTGTCATGGCGAGACTTAATCCCTGACTGTGCGCGGGTCCTGTCGGTTCCGTGCTTGGTTCGTGTCCCCGTCGCGCTGGTGCATCTCAAACCTGGTCGGTTAACGCGCCCTCTGGAGGCTAAACGGGCGGCAGGTTCGTCCCACGCCGATTGGTGCCGATCACGCTCGCCGCGAGAACCCAAGGATCGGTGACCGGACAGTGCCGGCCGCTTCTGCTGTCTGCGTAGATTCTCCAGCGGGATCCCTGCCGGGCTCCTCGCGCGCAACCGTCGGCCGTTGCTGGCTGGAAGAAGGCTGCGTCTGTCGCTCGCTGATCGCGACACGAGGCGATCTTTGATCTCCTTACCCCGGTGGCTCACTTGCGGCGGCCGGTTGAGGGTCGCAGCGTTCGGTGCGGGCGACGGAATGACAGCCTGCGGCGAGCCCCGCGAAAGGTGCGACGCGCTCGCCGCGTGCTCGTCTTCAGCAGCCGTGCCAGATACTCAGACAGCAACCCGGCCAACAGCGGGGTCTGATCATCACGGCGCGCTCGGTCAGATGCACGCGGAGGCGGCCGTGCTGCTGAGCAGGGCACCAGGTGCAGGCGTTGCCGAGGTCAGCTGTCACCTGCGGATCAGCGGCCGTCCGGCCCCAGTGGATTCATGACCATGATCTCGGACGCGGGCGCTTCCAGGCTCACGATGCCGCTGGTTGGTCGTCCAACGACGTCCTGGCGACAACGCGCAACCTCGGCATCCGCTGCTGGGAAAGATCGGAGAGCTTCGTCTCCATCGAGAAGCGATCGCGGCACGCGCCCCATCCCGGGTTCGGACGACCGGCTGCTCCCGTCCGTCCCGCCGAAGGCTAACCGGCCGAGGACGTCAGTCGCCGGCGCCGTCGAGATTGAGCGTCATCTGCTCGAGCAGGCGCAGCACCGTGGCGTAGTCCTCCGGCGTCAGGCCGTCGAGTACCTTCGCGCGAGTGGCATTGACCCGCGAGGACACCCCGGCATGGGCCTGGACGCCCGCGGCGCTCAGGCGCACCAGCGCGTTTGACATCTCCACCCAGCCTCGGCTCAGGAGATCGTCGAGGATCTCCTGCTGGGTAATCGCGCCCTCGACCAAGAACGGCGCCAAGGCCTCGGCGATCGTGGATTGCAGCGCCGGGCCACCGGACAGGGTGTTGAGCACCTGCCAGTGCCGACGCGTCAGCGACCAGCGCGCGAGGTCGCGGTCGAAACGATCCTCGATGGTGCGGTCGAGTCGCTTGAGCCAGTAGCCGATGGGACGTGGGGGCGGGTTCACGCAAGCCCTCCTTTCATCTATGCTACCCAGAAACTACATGTCACCTAGCATATAGAAGAAGCGTGGGCGAGAGCGACGACCCGCTGCTCGTGGTGGAGGCGGCCATGGTGGCGATCGGCCAGCGCCAGGCTCGGCGTACGGTCGCCCGCGACCATGGCGCCGGGACGCTGCCCGACCATGGTGCCCTGTTCGAGGTGCTCGCTCTGCTGGAGGCCGAGGGCCGCGCAGGGCGGGAGGTCGCCCTCGGCGCGGTGGCCGATCGGCTCGGCGTCGACCAACCCCGCGCCAGCAAGCTCGTCAGCGACGCCGTGCGCCGTCGCCTCGTCCTGCGCAACGCCGACCAGAACGACGGCCGGCGAACCCTGCTGACGCTGACCAGCTCGGGCGCCGCCGCGGTCACGCAGGTGCGCAACACCCGCCGGCAGGCGTTCGCGGCGGCGATGACCGACTGGTCGCCGGACGAACGTGTGCAATTCGCCCGACTCCTCAACCGCTTCGTCGAGGATCTCCACCAGCCGGCGCAGATCCCCGACGAACATGCCCCGGAGTGGTGACAGCGACGGCATCTCGCCAATGTCGCCGGGCCCCCCGGCACCGTTCCCGGGACGGGACAACCATCAATCACCGTCCGGTAATCGGGGTCCACGCGTCGCCGAGTCAAACCACACGCGGTCGCCGAGCTCCATCCGGCCGCGATCCCGGCGCGGCAGCCGATCGCGCAGGACGGTCGTGTGCCCGCCCGGATGGGCCGACGAGCGTGACCGTCTCGCGGCTCAGGCTCAGCTCGACGTTTAGCTTGAACGTCCGAAGAGCGCTGATGACGGCGAGGTCGAGTCTTTCCATGACGCGATCAGCTTGTAGGACAACAGGACGGCGCCGCTGAGCACGACGAGCAGGATCCCGATCGCCAGCGCGATGTCGAAGTTCCCGTCAAGCTGCTCGTAGACGGCGAGCGTGAGCGTCTGCGTGCGGCCGTGGACGTTGCCGGCGAAGACGATCGTCGCGCCGAACTCCCCCACGCCGCGCGCGAACGCGAGCACCCAGCCGGCGATCAGGCCAGCAGTCGCAAGCGGTAGCGAGACGCGCCAGAACGTGCGTCCCGGGCCGGCGCCGAGCGTCCTGGCCGCGTCGGTGAGCGCCGGGTCGACGGCTTCGAACGCGGTGATCGCCTGGCGGATGTAAAACGGCGAGGCGACGAAGGTCACAGCGAGGACGACCGCCCACTGCGAGAACGGCAGGACGATGCCGGCGTGCTTGAGATCGTCGCCGAACAACCCGCCGGCGCCGAACGCGGCGAGCATGCCGATCCCGGCGACCGCCGGCGGCAGCACGAGCGGGAGCTCGACGAGCGTCACGACCAGCGAGCGACCCGCGAAGCGTTTCGTGGCGAGCAGGTAGGCCAGCGGCGTGCCGAGCGCGAGGATCAGCACGTTGGCGATCGCGTTGGTCCGCGCTGTCACCTCCAGCGCGCTCAGCACCACGGGGTCTGACAGCAGGGCGGGCAAGCTTGCGATCGGGATCTCGGCGAACAGCGCCACGATCGGCAGCGCGAGGAACGTCAGCACCGTCCCTGAGCACAGCGCCAGCAGGGCCGCCAGCCCCACCCGTCCCGCGCGGCCGCCGCGCCGCGCGGCGGCTGGCGCGCGCGCGTGCGACTCGGCGATCTCGACGGCCATCGACCGGCGCCCGGGTCTAGCCCTTCGGCGGCAGGCCGAAGCCGGCGGCCTTCAACAGCGACCGGCCACGGCCGGAGCGGACCTTGGCGATGAACGCCTTGGCGCCCGCTGCGTCAACGCCGTCGCGGATCACCTGGCAGATCTGGTAGCGCACCGGCGGTTGGGCGTAGCGCGGCAGCCGGATGAGCTTGACCCTGTCACTCGCGATCCGCGCGTCGGTGACATACGCCAGACCGGCGTCCGCCGAGCCGAGCGCCACCTTCGAGACGATGCTCGCGACGTTTGGCTCCTGGCTGACGGTGTTGGTTTGCAGGATCTTCGACAGGCCCAGGCGCCGCAGCAACGTCCGCGTGTATGAGCCGATCGGAACGCCGGAGGCACCGACCGCGAGCGTGCGCCCGCCACTGCGCAGACTGAAGATCGAGCTGACGCTGCCCGGGTTGTTCTTCGGCACGATCAGGACGAGCTTGTTTGTCGCGAACGTGACCGGCCGTGTGCAGCCGCCCTGCTTGAACAGCGCCTGCGCCTCCTGCGGGCTCGCCGACGCGAAGACGTCGGCCGGCGCGCCGCGCTCGATCTGCAGCTGCAGCTGGTTGGAGCCCGCGAAGTTGTACGTCGGGCTCGGATCGATCTGCGTGAACACGTCGCGCAACGAGGACGCGGCATAGACGTTCAGCGCGCTCGCCGCGGCCGGCGCGGTGAGACCGAGCGCAAGGCAGATCACCAGCGCCGCGCGGACGCGACGAGTACACGAATTGCGAGTGAGGTTGGTCATCGGATGGCTCCGTTACCCGGCGTGTCAGTCCGGGAAGTCGGGGGTCGACAGGAAGGCATCGAGCGCGGCCGCGGCGGCCTCGAGATCGATCGGACTGAACAGCCCGGCCGGCGACGCGTGACCCGAAGCGCCGCGCAGCCACGCGAGCTGCTGGGCGTCGTAGGTCAGCAGGCGCCCGAGGAACAGCCGCGTCGCCGCGTCCTGAGTGAGGCTGACGCCGTTGAGGTAGACGCGCACGAGCAACACCTCCAGCTGCGCGCCGAGCGCGAGGATGCGCGCCTTAGTCTGCACCGCACCCTTGGGCAATACGGTGACAAAGTCCGAGGAGAGCGGTGCGTCGGAGCCCAGCGCGGCGTTCAAGCGCAGGATGTGCGCGCGCTTGGCCGACACGACCCGGTTGATGTGGCGTCGCTGAGCGGCCGTGAGTCCGGTTTTTGCTTGCTTGAACGCGGCGCGATAGAAGTCGCGGCTCGCGCGCTCGGCGACGGTCGCGAACGACAGAAACGCGATGTCGTCATCGATCGGGGTCGGCGCGGGCAATTGCGCACCCGCGGTCGCGGGCACGAGCCCGACCGCAGTGGGGGCGATCAGGCCGCTCGCCCCCAGGCGCAGAAAGTCTGCGCGATCCAGCTCCATCACCGCCAACTCCTCCTCGACGCTCCGCGTAGCTAGGTGTTGCCCAGGCGCAGGAATATAGTTCGTTTAGGATTCCGCGATGGTGCGGCCGATCATGCCTCTCCTTCTCGCGGTGCTCGTGCTCGCGCCAATCGCAGGGTGCGGCGCTGACCGCAGCGGCCGTCCGACCGGCGCATCGCGCACAGCGACGACCGCGGACGCGCCCCTGCCGGCGCTCGCGCGGCGCCCGGCGGCGCCGGGCGAGATCGTCGTGCGCGGCGAGACGTCACCACAGACGCACGGCCCGTACGTATTCGACGGGCGCTACCTCGTTCGCTTCGAGCAATACGCCCCCGAAGATCCCAAACTCGACTTTGCCTCCCAGACCCCGTTCACCGCGAGGCTCACCCCCCGCCGCGGCGACCCGCGCGGCGCCATCGACCTCTTCCAAGCCGCCACGCGTGACGGTCAGCGCGAGCTGACGATCCGCGGGCGCTACTTCGTCGACGTCAGCTTCGGCGACTACCCCTACGTCACCCGCTTCACGCCGCGTAGCGCCTGACCAGCCCACGGCGTCCCGGTTGAGCGAGCGGACTCGCCGCGCAGCCAGGGTCCGCCCCTCGCGGTGGCGTGCCGCCCAGTTGGCTCTGTGGAGTCCGACCGGTCTGCGCGTTTGTTCAGGGCGCACAGAAGATGATTGATCCGAGGACACGTGTCTGCTCGCAAGTCGGTAGCGACTGGGTCCACGAGACGGAAGGATGGCCATGATCGAAGCTTCTGAGCAGCGTGAGCCGTCACGAGCCGCGCAGGTGGCCGAACTGGGCGCGCTGACGATGATCTCCGAACGTGAAGGCGACGTTCACACGATCTGCGTACTCGGTGAGCTTGACCTTGCCACCGCCGACGGCCTGCAGCGCGAGTTGGAGCGCGTCGAGGCGACGGATGCCGACTCGATCATCCTCGACCTCTCGGGACTGAGGTTCATGGACTCGACCGGGGTCTGGCTGATGCTGAGGGCTCACGCCCGCTCACGCGCAGATTCAGACCGCCTGACGATGCTCCGCGGGCCCGCGTCCGTGCAGCGCGTACTGGACCTAACCGGCGTCGCCGATCTCTTGCCGTTCGCCGACTGAAATCAGGGAGGCCGCCGATGACCGACTCGATCCGTAGACCACGGCCGCGAACGTCGCCGATCGGCGCCTGTCGCCGGATGTTCGCGTTCGGCCGTCGCGTCGGTCATACTCCGCGTGGGGAGGGGAGCCGCCGACCGTGGCAGGCGCCTCTGCTCATGACTTGGTTCGGACACGCGGCGGACCCGAGAGGCGCGCCGCGGATCTGTGCTCCTACCGGGGAACGAAGGGGGAATGGCATGACGGCCCAGTCGCCTACGTTGATGCGATGCGAGCGTTGCAGGGCGGTCATCAGCACTGCCGAGGCCACCGAACTGGTCCGTCACGGCGTCCCATGCGGAGTGTGCGGTGGGACGCTCACGGTCTGCAACGGCCGGCGGCGGCCGCGCTTCGGTGCCGGGCGCGACACGAGCGATGTGCCCAGCAGATCGAGGTAGCTGAGGCCCGAAACGAGCGCGCAGACCTGGCTGTACGTCTAGTACAGGTCTGCGACGGGCGGCGTATCTTCGTCTGAAGAGCTTGTCCCTGCAGGAATTCGCGGTCGGCCAGGATGGCCGTATGTGTCGTTATGCAGCGCGCCGAAGAAATACCGTCTCGCGTTCCTGCTGGCTTTGATGCCAGCGGTCGGCGTCTGGAACGCGAACTCTTCGAGCGTGTCGCCGATGGTGACAGACGAGCGCGCGAAGAGCTGACGGCGCGATACATGCCGCTGGCGCGCTCGATGGCGATGCGCTATCGACGCTCCTCCGAGCCGTTTGAGGACCTGTTGCAGGTGGCGGCGGTCGGGTTGATCAAGGCGATCGATCGCTACCAGCCGACGCGAGGCGCGTTTGGCTCCTTTGCCTTGCCCACGATCGCCGGCGAGCTGAAGCGCTACTTTCGCGACTACTCGTGGGCGGTACGCCCGCCGCGGGAGCTCCAAGAGCTCACGCAACGCGTCGACCGCGTCGGGTCTGAGCTGGCACGACAGCTCGGCCGTTCGCCTACGACAGCCGAGCTGAGCAGCGCCGCCGGTATCGACGAGGAGAAGCTGTTGGACGCCATCCAGGCGAGCGGGGCGCGTGGGGCCGTGTCGTTGCAAGCCCCCTCGGGGGAAGACGGCACCGTCGAAGAGCGGATCGGAAACCATGACGGCGGGATCGCCGCCGCTGAGACGAACGTGGTCCTCGACGCTCTGCTCCCAACGTTGACCGCCCGACAGCGCGAGATCCTGCGGCTGCGCTTCGAGGAAGACATGACGCAGGCGCAGATCGCAGCCGTCGTCGGCGTCGGGCAGATGCAGATCTCGCGGATCATCCGCCAGTCGCTGCAACGCCTGCGCGAGGCAGCGGATGCCCAAGCACCGCCGCCTGGTACTGCGAACAGCTGAGCGGCCGGCGCATAGCGCTGCGCTGTGGTCCGCTGGGCACGGCCCAGATCCAGACCGGACCGCAAGGTGCGACGCCGCGCCGGCGGCGTCCCCCGCGGGTGGCGCGGGGCCTGCGTCTTGACAGCACGCCTGCGCCGGACTACCGCCGACGGCAGTGGACCCTCTCAGCCTGCTGTGGCTGTTCTTCATCCTTGCCTCGCTGCAGCCGGCGCTCGAGCGTCGGCGCATGGCCGTGCTGCGCTGGAAATGGCTCAGGCGGCTGTCGCGCAAGCGCAGCACGACGGTCATCACGCTGATCCACCGCCAGGAGACGATGTCGCTGCTCGGCTTCCCACTCGTGCGCTACATCGACATCGACGACGCCGAGAGCGTCCTGCGCGCGATTGGCGATGCCCCCAAGGGCGAGCCGATCGAGATCATCCTGCACACCCCGGGCGGACTTGTCCTCGCCGCCAGCCAGATCGCGGCCGCGCTCGCCGATCACGACGGTCGCGTGACCGCGGTCGTTCCCCACTACGCGATGAGCGGCGGCACGCTGATCGCGCTGGCCGCCGACGAGATCGTCGTCGATGCCCACTCCGTGCTCGGTCCGGTCGACCCCCAGCTCGGCGAGTACCCGGCCGCGTCGATCGTCGCCGCCGCCGCGCAGCCGGGCCAGCATGAGGACCGGACGCTGATCCTCGCCGATGTCGCACACAAGGCGCTCGTCCAGTCCGAGCACTTCACGCGCGGCCTGCTCGAGCGCCACATGACCCACGACCGCGCCCGCGATGTCGCGCGGCTACTGGCGTCCGGGCGCTGGACGCACGACCATCCGCTGCACGCGCGCGAGGTCGAGGCGCTTGGCCTGCCGGTGCGGGTCGGCCTGCCGGCGGAGGAGCGCGACCTCATGCTGCTGTACCCCCAGCCGCGGGGGCGCGAGCCGGCGGTCGAGTACGTGCCGGGTTCGCCGGCGCGGCCCTGGCTGCCGGGGCGCCGTGGGCGAGGACAGCGTTAGATCGCCCGACGTGGACCGGCGTGCTGAGAGCCCTACACTGGGTGGTGCAGCTCGCGAGACTCCCCGTCTTCCTCACTCACGAGCGGCATCCAAATCCGAGGGGGCGAGAGCGGAGCGGGCGTGATGCCCGACGCATCCAGCGCACCCGTCAAACCCCGCACGTCGATCGGGTCGTTGTCGGCAGCGATCTCGAACGCCGTCGTCGGGCTGCTGCACGACTACACCGGGCGCGGACCGACGCACGCCCGCACGACGATCGGTTCGGACACGATCGTCGTGACGCTGCGCGACAGCTTGACCAAGGCCGAGCGGACGCTCGCCCATCGCGGCCAGGCTCTGGAGGTGCTGGCGATGCGCCGCGCCTTTCAGAACACGATGCGCGACGAGCTGATCGCCGCCGTCGAAGCGCTCACCGGCCGAACGGTCGAGGCGTTCTTGAGCGACAACCTGCACGACCCCGACGTCGCGGTCGAGATCTTCCTGATGTACCCCACCGACGGCGAGCGCGCCCGCCGAGCCTGACCGCCGGTCGCCGCGGTTCGGCGCGGTCGATCATCCGTCCGCCGGTCTTAAGGCCCACTCAGCGCCTGCGGTGACGAAGTCGAAAAGGGAGGCGTGCGGATCCCTCCCCTACTGCCAGGCGGCCCAGCCAGCCTCGGAATGCGGCGATCGTCGGCAACGGTCGCCCTTGACATCGGTCCCGACGCGATTGTCGTCGTGCAGTCGTCGGGCACCGAGCGCGCGCGCCTGCGGCGCGCCATCGTCCATCCCCTTGGCGTCGGCGTCGTCGTCGACGGCGAGGTCGTCAACGCCGAGGCGCTGTCGAGCGAGCTGCGTGCGCTCTTCGGCGAGCACAAGCTGCCGCGCGACGTGCGCGTCGGTCTCGCCCATCCACGCCTCATGGTGCGCATGGTCGAGCTGCCGGCGACCCTCGACGGCTCCGAGCTCGCCGGCGCCGTGCGCCACCTCGCGGTCGATCTGCTGCCGGTTGCGCTGGATCAGCTCGTCGTCGACTATCGCCGCGTCGGTCGCACCCGCGACCAACAGCGCATCCTCATGGCCGCGGCCCGTGTCGACGGCATCGAACGGCTCATGGTCGCGCTCGACACGGCCGGCCTGCGCTGCCAGCGCATCCAGCTCTCGGGCCTGGCGCTGCTGGCGGCGCTTGACCACCCCAAGCTCGACGACGAGGCGATTCTCTACGTCGCCGCCGGCGCGCTGACGAACGTCATCATCACCGAGGACGATCAGCCGCTGCTCGTGCGCGCGGCGTCGGCGGGCTCTGAGTCGATCGCCGCCGGACTCGCCGAGCGGGCCGGGATCAGCCACGAGGCCGCGCGATCGCATGTCGCCGCGCTCGGCGTCGGATCGTTGCCGCGTCCCGGCTCGCCGACGCCGGCGGCCGACGACTTCGACGCCACCGTCTCGTTGCAGGTTCGCGAGGGCCTGCGCCGGATCGTCGCCGAGGTGCAGTCCTCGCGCGGTTTCTACTCCGCGCGCGCCGACGCGCGCCCGATCAGCGCCGTCGTGCTGACCGGCGCGATGACGACCTGGCCCGGCGTCACCGACGCGTTGCGCGACGAGCTGCACCTACCCGTGCTGGCCGCCGGCCGCGCGTCCTGGCCCGACCTCGGCGACGCCACGCTCGCGCCCGAGCGCCTCGACGTCGCCGTCGGCCTCGCGCTCGGCGCCGACGGCGAGCGCCCCGATCTATGCCCGAGCCGCGCGGTGCGCAACCGGGGCCGCGTCGTGCCGTCGCGCCTTGCACAGGTTGCCTGCGCCACGACGGCGCTGCTCGCCGCGTCGGTCGTGTACCTCGTCGCGATCTCCAACCAGGTCAGCTCCGGTCGCGAACGGCTGGGGCAGATCTCCAGCGAGCTCGTCGCCACCGAGCACCACGCGGCGCGCCTGAAGCCCTACGCGGACTTCGCGGTCGCCACGGTGAACCGTCGCGAGGCGGTGACCCAGGTCGCCAAGACGCGCTTCAAGTGGGATGGCGCGCTCACGGAGCTCGCTCAGGTCGCGCCCGGCGGCATCTGGCTCACCTCGGCCAGGGGGACGCTCACGCCGACGACACAGGTCGAAGGCGGCGCCGGCGACGGGGCCACCTCCGGCCTGCGCGGCGCCATCGCGGCGCCCGCCCTGGAGCTCGCCGGCTGCGCCGCCCGCGAGAGTGCCGTCCCGGCCTACATGGACCGCCTGCACGCGATGACGGGCGTCACCGAGGTCGGCTTCAGCCGCAGCGAGCGCCTCGAGAAAAACGGCCAGCACGCCGCGGGCACGGCCGGGAGCGACGGCGACTGCCGCGGCAATGACCTCAAGGCAGCCCGCTTCGCGATCGTGACGTATTTCAAGTCGAGCCCCGCCGTTGCCGCGACCGCGGGCACGGCATCTGCGAGCGGGGCGACACCGTCCACGAGTGGCCCCACAACACCTGCCATCGATGGTCGGGCGCCGGCTGCGTCCCAACAGACCGCCGCCGCATCGACGGGAGTCACGCCATGAATGACCAGACCCGGATAATCGTAGGCACCCTGCTCGCCGGCGTGGCCATCCTTGCCGTGTTCTGGTTCGGCGTGATCGCACCGAAGCACAGCGAGAGCGCCAAGGTTCGCGACAACGTCGCCGCCCAGGAGAGACGGCTCGCCAATGCGAAGACGCAGGTCGCCGGCTACCAGTCGGCACGCAGGCAGTTTCCCGTCCTGATGGCCGAGCTCAAGCGCCTCGACGTCGCGGTCCCCGGCCGTGGCGCGATCGCCAAACTCCTGCGCGAGTTGCAGCGACGGGCCCGCGTCAGCGGTAGCGACATGCGCCTCGCGGCACTGAAGGCCGGCGTACCGCCCGCCGGCGGCGCCCTCGCGCTGGCGCCCGGTGCCACGCCCGGCCCCGGCGGGCTCGCGGCGCTGCCGTTCACCTTCGAATATGACGGTAAGTACTTCGACCTGCTGCACATCCTGCGCGCGGTGCGCAAGTCCGTCAAGGTTCGCCGCACCGGCAGCCTCGCGATCGGCGGCCGGCTGCTGACGATCGACGGCCTGACCTTCAAGCGCCCGCAAGCGGATGCCTCGCGGACGACGGCGGTCGTCAACGCGACCGCCTACATCGCGCCCGAGGGCGTCACCTCACCGCTGGCGCCCGCCGGCGCCACGACCCAGGGAGCGAAGTGATGCTGCACGACCTTCTGACCGAGATCGTTCGCCGGGGCCTGTGGCCGATTCCGCTGATCGCCGCGGTCGTGGCCCTGGCGGCGCCGCTGCTGTTTTTGAAGTCGGCCCCGGTCGACGCCCCGCCGGCCACCGCGCTCGCGCCCGCCTTCGCACCCAACGGCAAGCTGCCCGACCGCGCCCAGCGACTGCTGGCGGCCACTGAACCCGGGACCGCCGCCCCGAGCCGAGGCGCGACCCGCCCGTCGCACGATCCCTTCGCGCCGCCATCGCGGCGCGGCTCCACGGCGAAGCCCGCCGCGCAAGCCGCGGCAAAGGATTCGTCCGCCGCCGCGGATGCTCCGGTCCCGGTCGTGATCACGAACGCCGACGGCTCCACCGCGAAGACCGAGCCGGCGCCCGCGCCCGCGCCTGTGGCCAGCGGCGACGCCCCGCTGTCCAGCCCTACGGTGAGCTCGGCCGCCGTCGACGTGCGTTTCGGTAAGGACGTCGACGCCAAGCTGCGTCGCCAGATCCCGCGCTTGGAGACATTCGTCGCGCGCGGCAACGTCGTCGCCGTCTTCGTCAAATACTCGCCCAAGCGTGACAAGGCGGTGTTCGCGATCGCCCCGAGCACGCTGATCACCGGCGATGTCGAGTGCCGTCGCAAGGAGGGGTTGTGCCGCTACGTCGACATCCCGGCGGGGAAGCACGCGCGCCTGACGTGGAGCCTGCCGGACGGGTCAGTCGTGAGCCGCAGGCTTGACGTTGTGCGAGTCCACCGCAACGGCTAACGGCACAAGCCTCATGGCGCTCCGCTCTCAACAGCCGCATCCGCGCTCCGGCGAAGACGGGATGACGATCGTCGAGGTCATCGTGGCGATGGTGATCCTGCTCGTCGGTGTCCTCGGAGTCTTCTCGATACTCGACACCGGAAACGCCGTGACGAGCGACAACCTCGCTCGCGACGGCGCGACGGCGCTGGCACGCGAGCAGCTCGAGCGCGCGCGCGAGATGGCGTACTCCGATCTGGCCGACCCGGCGAGGGTCGCGAGCACGCTCGTGCCCGCGCTCGGCGACTCAGACCCGCCGATCGCGGCCACCTTCGTCACGCGCCGGCGCAAGGTCACGTACACGACGACGATCACGAGCTGCGTCCTGGATGATCCCTCCGACGGCATCGGCTTGGCTCCGGGCACCCCGTGCCGGCCGGAGACGCTCCCGCCCAGCCATCCCCCTGTCGTCGACAGCGGTCCGGGCACCACGCTCCTCGCCCTCAACGTGTTGGGCATACCCGTCACCGGAGGTGGCCAGGTCGTGCAGGCGCTGTGCAGCCTCGTCGGGACGGGCCTCGACGGACTCATCGGCCAGGGAGGACTTCTGCACGGACTCATCTCCTCGGGCGCCGACGTCGGCCTTTGCACGAGCACCGGCGGCCAGGTCGCCGTGGACCGTCAGGCCGCGGACGCCACCGCGGTCACCACGACCGTCACGTGGGCGCGACCGCGGGCCGGTCGCGTCAGCCAGCGCACCCTGATCAGCGGCTCGAAGGTCGAGGTCCAGCCATGACGTCCCGCGACCGACCCGCCGCGGTGGAGGAGGATGGCTTCACCCTCGTCGAGCTGCTCGTGGCGATGACCTTGACGCTGCTGCTCGCGAGCGTGACGCTCGGAGCCTTCGAGGCCTTCGACCGAGGTGTGTCGGCGAACAGCCGCCTCACCGACGCCCAAGACACTGCCCGCCGCGAGCTCGGCGCGATGGTCCGCACGCTGAGGGAGGCCGGTGCGCCCGCCGGCGCCGACGGCGTGCTGCCGATTGCCGTGACCCGCACCGATGACAACGACATCGTGTTCCGCTCGCGAGCGTGGCCCGGGGAGGCTGACACGGGAAGCAGCGCCGACCACTTCGAGCGCTTTTGCCTGAACACGGCAACCAAGGTCCTCTGGTTCGACGGCAAGCACGCCAACTCACTGGGCGCCACGGACCCCGGGAGCGCCTGCCCGTCGACGGCCGCGGGCTGGACGCACCACCGAGAAGTCGCCAAGAATGTGATCAACACGGCCGCCAGCTCGAAGAAGCTCTTCAGCTACACGTCGCGCGACGGTCAGGTGCGGTCCGTTCAGATCTCGCTGCGCCTGGACGGCGGCGGCTCGACGAGCTCGCGCGAGCTTCCGCTCGCCAGCGGTGCCAGCGTACGCGGCGCGCTCACGCCGCAGGTGACGGCGGGCGACATTCCCCCACCCACCTGCGCGCAGCCGGGTAGGGCGCTGTTGTCGCTGGACATCGGAACCCCGCTCAACCTGGCCGAGGTGCCGCTCCAGGGCGGGTCCGAGGTGAGCATCCCGGTCGGTCCGGGGAAGATCCTCGTCGCCGCCAGCTCCGTCACGCGCTCCGTTCGCCTCGTCGTGACCGATCCGCTGGGGCTTCAGACCGTCCTGTTCAAGACGGTGAACGCGTGTCCCTGATGAGCCCGCTTCGTCGCCAGGACGGCGTGGCCGTCGTCACCGCGATCATCCTGATGGCAGTCATGCTGGTGATGGGCGCGGCGATGCTCTCGCTCGTCGACACCCAGACCGAGCAGACGAGCAAGGAGCGCTCGGCGGAGAAGTCCTACAACCTCGCCGAGGCCACGCTGAACTCCGGCGCGTTCCTGCTGGCTCGCAACTGGCCGCAGACGGTCGTGGGTGGCTCCTGTGACAGCCAGACCCTCACCGCCACGCTGGCTCAGCCCGCTGTCGGCGCACCCGCGACCCTGAGCACCCAGGTCCAGCGCCTGCTGGCGCAGACCTACGAAGGCGACGCCGCAAGCTCGTCGCGGTGGTGGTTGACCATATGTGACTGGGCGCAGACGCAGTACTCGTCGTGGGACCGCAGCCTGCTCAACGGCCCCGGCTTCGACACGTCGCTGCAAACGTCACCGACGGCGCAGCCACGCAAGCTGTGGGTCCGCGCCGAGTCCTTGGTGGCGGGCCGGCGTCGCGCCGTCGCCGGGCTGGTCCAGGCCGGCCAGGTGCCCATCTTCCCGCGGGGCTACTCGGTGGTGACCGGCAAGATCGGCGCCGACCTGGCGAACGCCGTCAGCGGTGTTCTGGCAGGCGACCTCGTGGCCTCGCTGCTCGGCACCCACCCGGTGTACGGGGGCGGAGTGGTCGGCCTGCGTTGCTCGCTGCTCGACCAGGACCAGATTCTCGCCGACAGCTCGCTCCTGGGCTGCCTGTCGGGATTGTTCACCGCCGTCAACGCCCTGTCGAGGCCGGTGAGCAGCCTGCTCAACGGGACCGAGTACGTCACCTACCAGGCCGACACCCTGATCGGCGACGACAAGATCGCGTCGCTGCGCCAGCAGGCGGAGACCAGCTGCACCTACTACGCATCCAGCAGCTGCACGGGCAGCACCGTCGCCAGCGGCGATTCCTGCAAGGTGACGAGCGCGACCGCGGACAAGGTGGTTTTCATCGAGCAGATCGGCGACGGGTCGGGCTACTGCGTCCTGAACACGTCCGCGGCGAGCAACCCGAATCCGGCCGCCCGAGCGCTCGTGATCGGCAGCGGCGGGGTGCGTGTCACCGGCGGCGGCCGGTTCACCGGGGTCATCTACGCGCTGCGTCGCAAGAAGGCCACCGCGGGTGGCGCCGACGTACGCATCCAGAACAACTCCAAGGTGCGCGGGGCCGTGTTCATCGACGACAACGCCGCGCTGACGCCCAAGCACGGCGAGATCCTCGTCGAGCCGGCGGCGGTCTCGTGCCTGCTCAACCTCTGCAACGTGCTCAGTACGCTGCTCGGCTCGCTGAACGGCTCGCTCCCGGCGGTGGAGTACGACGAGAGCGCGGTGCGCGGCGTGTCGAACTTCGACAACTCCTCATTGGTCGCCGGCACGTTCCGCTCGGTGTCCCCGAGCCACTGAGCGCGCTACGCCGCCTCGCGTAGGGCCTCGAGCTCGCGTAGGCCCGCAAGACGCTCGAGCGCCTGCTCCTCGAGCTTGCGGGTCTCCGGCTGCGTGATGCCCAGTCGCCGGCTCGTCTCGCGGATGCCGACCGGCCCGCCGTCGCCGTTGACCCCGTAGCGCAGCTCGACGACCTTGCGCTCCTGGTCGGGCAGGCCGTGCAGCGCCTGGCGCAGCGCGCTGTCGCGCAACGCGACCTCGACCTCCTCGGCCGGCCCGGCGCGTTCGTCGCCGAGCAGCTCGCCGAGCGCCGTCTCGCCGTCGTCGCCGACCGGGCGGTCGAGGCTCGTAACCGTGCGGGTGAGGTTCGCCATCGCCTGGACTTGCTCGAGCGGCAGCTCCGCCTGCTCGGCGATCTCCTCGTCGGTGGGGTCGCGGCCGAGCTTCGTCTCGAGCGCGCGCCGCGTGCGCTGAATCTTGCGCTCGCGCTGGGCGATGTTCGTCGGAACGCGGATCGTCCGCGCCTTGTTCTCGATCCCGCGCTGGATCGCCTGGCGGATCCAGTACGTCGCGTAGGTCGAGAACTTGAAGCCGCGACGCCAGTCGAACTTCTCCGCCGCGCGGATGAGCCCGAAGATGCCCTCCTGGATGAGATCCAGCAGCGGCAACTCGTTCTGCGGGTACTTCTTGGCGATCGAGACGACGAGGGCGAGGTTGGAGTTGATCATCCGCTCCTTGGCGGCGGCATCGCCCTGCTCGATGCGCTTGGACAGCTCGACCTCCTCGGCCGCCGTCAGCAGCGGGTGGCGACGGATCTCGTTGAGGAACAGGCCCAGCGCGTCGGTCGTCGCGGTGGCCAGCCCGCCGTTGCCGTAATCCGTCTGCGGGACGTTGCTGCGCCCGCAGTCGTCGGTGACGTCGAACCCGCGCGCCTCGAAGGCTTCGTGCAGCGCCGGCAGGTCGTCGTCGTCGACTTCGAGCCTGCGGGCGAGCGTGTCGAGCTCGGACAGGTTGACGCAGCCGATCTCCTCGGCGCTGTCTAGCAGCCGGGCGAGCGCTGGCGGTGGGTTGTCGAGGTCAAGGTCCATGGTCCGTGAGCACTACCCCTCATAGGCCGTTGGGGAACGATGGCATGTGGCGCTCAGCGCGAGCGGTTTTTCTTTCGCTGCTGCCTGGCAGCTTTGTCCTTGGCGCGCCGCTGGCGCTGATGGCGCTCGCGCTCACGGGCGGACATCCGCTTCTCCTCTGGTGTTTGCGGCCCACGCTCCTCGATTGGGGCGGCCTTGTGCGCGTCGCGCACGATGAACCAGCCGATCAGGACGAGGATCGCCGCCGCGGAGCCGAAGATCAGGACCTTCTGCAACGTGCTGAGTCCGCCCTCGTCGGTCTTGGGCGCTTCGGGCGGTGGCGGCGGGTCCTGCTGGGTCAGCGGCGCGGGCGCGTTCGGGCCGATCTGGGCAGTCGCGATCGGGGCCGGACCGAAGCTCAGGATCACGGTCGCGACGAGGACGGCAAGTGCGCGCACGACCCGAGCCTAACGCCGCGAGCGCCACACGGTCGCCACGGCAGCCAGCGCGGTCGAACCGATAGCCGGTGTGAACGCGACCCACATAGACTGTCGCCGACATGGCAAAGCAGCGGCAGGTCCGCATCGAGCAGAAGGGCCCGCTGGCGGCGATGGCCCAGCTTGAGATGCGCTCCGACGAGGAGCTCGCGGCCGAGACGAAATACCGCGCCGCCGCGCAGGCGATCCTCGGCGCGCGCGCCGCCGAGCGCTACGACGCGAAGACCGCGCGCGAGCATTTTCGCAAGGCGATCGCCGCGGCGCGCCCGCAGGAGCGCATGCAGCTGCAGCGCATGGCCAACGCGTCGCTGGCGCTCGCCGAACGCCGCCCGGACGACCTCAAGACCGCGGTCGAGCGGCTCGGCCAGGAAGCGCCGTCGAGCCGCCAGCTGTTCGTCCTGCGGCTCATGGGCCTGATCGCGCCGCCGCAGGGCGCGAGCTTGGCGCTGCGCATCCGCGGCGGTTTGATCATCTTCGCGATCGTCGTCGTGCTGCTCGGGCTGGGGTTCGGCATCGCGACCCTCGTCTCGCTCCCGTTCGGGGGCACCTCCACGGTCAGCGCGATCTTCCTCGGACTGCTGATCGTCATGATCGTGCTCGTCGCCCTGGGATTCATCGGCAAGCGCCGTCAGAAGGCGGCCAAAGACAAGGCGCGCGCCGCGCGCTCGGGCGGCTGATGTGCGGCCGCTACACGCTCGCGACGCCTGACCCGTCGCAGCTCCGCGCGCGCTTTCCGATCGGCGAATCGCTGGAGGTGCGCCGGCGCTTCAACGTCGCGCCCGGCGACGACGTACTCGCGGTCGTCGGCGGGAAGGCGGACCCCGCCGGAGCGTTGCTGCGCTGGGGCCTGGTTCCCTTCTGGGCGTCGGACCCGCGCGAGGTCGGCGTCACGACGATCAACGCCCGCGCCGAGACGGTCGCGGAGCGACCGGCCTACCGCGACGCGTTCGCCCGCCGCCGCTGCCTGATCGTGGCGGACGGCTTCTACGAGTGGTCGGGCGGCGTTCCGCACTGGATCACGCGCGAGGACGGTCAGCTGTTCGGCTTCGCCGGGCTGTGGGCGTCCTGGCGACCGCGCGAAACCGCTGACGACGTCGAGCCGCTGCGCAGCTGCTCGATCGTCACGACCGCCGCGAGGGGCCCGGTGCGCGACCTCCACGACCGCATGCCGGTGATCCTCTCCCCCGCCGACGAACGCGCCTGGCTCGACCCCGGGACCCCACCCGACGACCTGCACGCCCTGCTCGCATCGGCCGACCCGAGCCTCGTGTTCCGCCCCGTCAGCCGCGCGGTCAACGACGCGCGCCACGACGAGCCCGACTGCCTGGATCCACCCGAGCAGGCAGCGCTCTTCTAGCAGGGTGTGTCGTTCTAGGCCCCCTCTGGGGTATCAGAACGACACACCCCAGGCCGAACCTAGAGCACCCCGGCCGCGCGCAGCCATGCCCACAGCCGGTCCTGATCGACGACCTCGACCCCCAGCTTCGCTGCCTTGTCGGTCTTCGCCGCGCCGACGTTGGCGCCGGCGAGCAGGAACCGCGTGCTCGCGCTGACCGCGGACGCGGGGCTGGCCCCGCCCTGCTCGACCAGGCGCGTGAGGTCCGGGCGACTGATCTTCGCTCCGGTCATGCCGTGTGTGAAGGCGCCGGTCACCACGACCGTCGCGCCCTTGAGCGGCGTATCCCTCGCCGTGGCCACGTCGACCGGCCGGTCCTCCTCGAGGACGTCGAGCAGGACGCCGAGCTCGCGCAGCTCGCCGATCTCGGCCCGGATCTCGTCGCGCGCGAAGAACGACACGAGCGACTCGGCGACCTTGGGGCCGATGTCGCGGATCGCGACGAGCTCGTCGACGGACGCCGCCATCAGGTCCTCGATGCGCTCGTAGCCCGCCAGGCAGAGGCGCTTGGCCGTGCCGTCGGAGGCCATCGGGATGGCAAGCCCGATCAGCGCGCGCCGCAGGCCGAGGCCCTTAGAGCCCTCGATCGAGTCGACGACGTTGCGGGCCGAGACCTCGCCCATGCGCTCGTAGCCGATGAGCTGCTCGGTCGTCAGGCGGTAGAAGTCGCTGCGCCGGCGCAGCACGCCGTCATCGGCGAGCCGCTCGATCCAGACGCCGCCGACGCCCTCCATGTCGGCGGCCGCGCGCGAGGCCCAGTGCATGAGCCGCCGGGTGGCCTGCGCGGGGCACTGCAGGTTCAGGCACCAGCGCTCTTCCCCCGTCCCCCGGATCTCCAGCTCCGAGCCGCATGACGGGCAGTGGCTCGGCGGGACGATCTCGCGCTCGCTGCCGTCGCGGTCGGCGACGATCGCGCGGCCGGCGAACGGAATGACGTCGCCGCGGCGGACGACCGCGACGGTGTCGCCGATGCGCAGGTCGCGCTCGCGGATCAGGCGCGGGTTGTGCAACGTGATGTTCTCGACCGTGACGCCGCCGACGAAGACCGGCGCCACCCGTGCCCGCGGCGGCACCCGGCCGACCTTGCCGACCGGCCACTGCACCGCCAGCAGCTTCGTCGTGCGCTCCTCGGGCGGGAACTTGAATGCGACGGCGCCGCGCGGCTCGGCGGAGTTGAACCCCGCCGCGTCGAAGGCGGCCGGCTCGTGCAGGCGCACGACGGCGCCGTCGGTTTCGTAGTCGAGCGCGAGGCGCCGCTCGCCGATGTGCTGGATCGCCGCCACGACCTCGTCGCCGTCGGCGCACACGACCGTCGCGGCCTCGTCGATCCCGTCGAGCTCGGCGATCTCGATCGGCGTGCCGTCACGGTCGGCGCCGAAGGCGAAGAAGCGCAGCAGCCGGCCCGCGGTGGCGGCCGCCTCCGGATCTTTCTGCATCAGCGTCCCGGCTGCGCCGCTGCGCGGGTTGGTCAGCGTCCTGTCCGGGTGCGCGCCGTTGTAGGCCTGCCACGTCGAGCGCTGCATGACCGCCTCGCCGCGCACCTCGACGCGCCCGCGGACGCCGACCTTGAGCGGCAGCTCCGGGATCACGTAGCGCACCTTGTCGGTGACGAGCTCGCCGATCTCTCCGGTGCCGCGCGTCGCGACGTAGTCAAGTGCGCCGTCGGCGTAGACGATGCTCAGCGAGAGGCCGTCGAGCTTCTCGGAGACACGGAAGACCTGGCCGGCGAAGCGGTCGCAGAACGCCTGCACCTGCTCCTCGGTCGTCGCCTTGGCGAGCGACAGCATCGGGCGCGCATGGCGGATGGTCGGCCCGGTCAGCTGCGCGGGCGCGTTGACCTTCCCGAGCGGGCCGTCCGCGGGCTCGAGCTGCGGGTGCTCGGCGACCAGCGCGGCGAGCTCGTCCTTCAGCGCGTCGAACTCCGCGTCGGGCAGCGGCGAGTCGCCCGTCCCGTAGTAGAGGTCGTTGAGTCGCCGGATCTCGGCCGCGAGCTCGTCGATGCGGCGTCGCTCGGCGCTCAGGTCCGGTGGTGTGGACACCGGCTTCATCTTCGGGGATTCGGCGATCGCGTGGCGCCGCCGTCAGGCGGCCACCAGCAGGCCCGTCAGATACAGCGCCGCGATGCCGGCCAGGATCCCGCCGACGCTGAGCGGGTGCAGCATCCGGCCGGCGGCGTCGCGGATCGTCGGCGCGAGCTGGACGATGACCTGGACGATCGCGCCGATGCCGAGGCCGAGCATGAACGTCGACAGCTCGGCGTTGTTGACGGAGGCGCCGATCACCGCGCCGAGGATCGCCGGACCGCCTGCGATCAGGCCCAGCAGCAGCAGCCGAGGCAGCGAGGGACGCTCTCCGCCGCGGGCGAACGGTGCCACGATCGCGAAGCCCTCCGTCGTGTTGTGGGCCGCGAAGCCGATCACGAGGAAGGCGCCGAGCGCAAGCTCGCCGATCGCGTACGCGGAGCCGATCGCGAGGCCCTCCCCCAGGTTGTGCAGGCCGATCCCGATCGCCACGAGCAACGCCAGGCGCGATGCGTCGGCGGCCGCGGCGCGCGCGTCCGCGCGCCGTGCCGACAGGTGGCGGTCGAGCGCGACGAGGCTGAGATAGGCCAGCGCGGCACCCAGGAAGAGGAGCTTCAGTCCGCCGAACGCGCCGGGGTTCTCCGCGGCCAGCGCGCTTCCCTCGATGTAGGCATCGACCGCCAGGAAGCCGAGCAGTCCGATCGTGAACCCCATGAAGGCGGTGAACCAGCGCGCACGCATACCGCTCAGGAACGGCAGGAACAGCATCCCGAGGATCACCGGAACGACGCCGACGTACGTGCCCAGCAGCGCCATCGTCGCGTAGAACTTGCCGCCCGCCGACGGCGTCTGCACGGTCACGGGAATCTCGTGCTCGATCGCCACGCCGGTCGAGGTGATGATCGCGATCAGCGCCGGCGAGCCCTCCTGCCACGGATATCTCAGCGTGAGCTTCGCGCTCTTCAGGCGTCCGATCTCGCGCGCGCTTGCATCGAAGTCCACGTAGACGTCGTTGACGAACACCTGCCCGACGGTCACCGCGTCGGGCCCCGTGTTGCGCACCGTCAGCTCGATCGTGCCTGGCTTGAGCACCGTGTGCTCGAACGCGAGCTCTTCGATCGGCGGTCCCGTCCGCTCCGGCAGCGTGTTGCCGCCGAACAGCGCGAGCGCCGCGAGCGCCGCCGCGATCAGGGCCAGTGGCACGACCGCGAGGAGCCAGCGCGGGATCCCCGCAGCCGGCGCAGCATGATCGGAGGCCTCCATCACTTCACCTCGAAGAACCCCATCCAGCCGAGATCGGCGAACTCCGTCTTGTGCGAGTGGAACATGTACATCCCGGTGTGCGGGAAGCGCAGCTCGAGGATCCCCCGCTGGCCCTGGCCGAGCACGATCGTGTCGGTGAACTCCGTCGGCTCCAGGCGCGTGCCGGTCGGGAAGTAGTCGAAGAAGTTCGCGTGCAGGTGAAACGAGTTGATCGGATCGAACTCGAGGATGTTGACGAGATAGATGCGCACGAGCTGGTCGCGCTTGACCTGGATCGGCTCGTTGGCGTAGTGGAACGCGACCGTGTTGACGGCGTAGACCTGGTTGCCGGCGAAGTCAAACGTCGTGTTGAAGCCGTTGAGCTGCATCATCATCTCGTCGGCTTCGGCGCGCCCCTGCTTGGGGTCGATGATGAACGTCCCGTACATGCCGCGCGCGATGTGCTCGGCGAGCGGCCCGACGTGACAGTGGTAGAGGTGCACGCCGAACGGCGTGGCGTCGAACTCGTAGGTGAAGATGTCGCCCGGCTGAAGGATGCCGCGGCCGACGTCGGGCACGCCGTCCATCTCCGCCGGGTGGATGCCGTGGAAGTGCATCGTGTGCGGGTGCGCGGACCCGTTGGCGAACTTCACCCGCAGCAACTCCCCCTCGCGCGCGCGCAGCGTCGGTCCAGGGATCCGGTCGTTGAACGTCCATGCCGGGTACTTGATCCCGGGCGCGATCTCGACCTCCTTGTCGGCGGCGTAGATCTCCCACTCGCGCAGCACGCGACCGCTGGCCAACCGGCGCGTCTTGCCGTAGTCGAAGTCGCGCAAGATGTCGGTGGGGTTGAAGCGGTTGGCCTTGTGGTCGACGGTCTCGCCCTTGCGGAAGGTCGCTCCGCTCGGGCCGCCGCCATGACCGCCGCCGTGCGCCATCGCCTGCGGATCGGCCGCCGCGGCGGTCTGCGTACCGCCTCCGAGCGCGGCATGGACGCCCCGGTGCGGGACGGTGTCGTGCAGCAACGCGACTGCCGGCGCCGCGGCAAGGCCGCCGGCTATGAGCCTCCGTCGTGTAAGTCGCCTCACGACCGAGATTATGGCATGCCAAAATCATTTGCCCAAACTGCTTGAAAGTATGCGATCGGGCACGTCGCAGGCCGCCTATCGCGCCGAGGAGCGGATCCGCACCGACCTGATGACGACCGGGTCGATCGGCATCTCGGTCGACGGATCGGTCGGCACCGCCGCGATCCGGTGCACGATCTTCCTGCCTCCGACGACCGTGCCCAGGAGCGCGTAGTCGGGCGGCAGCTGCGCCTGCTGGGCGGTGACGATGAAGAACTGGCTGCCGGACGTGCCGGGCTGCTCGGTCTGCGTCTTCGCCATCGCGACCACGTACCGGCGGTATTTCGTCTTGCGCGGCGGCGCCTCGACGACGCTGTACCCCGGTCCACCGTTGCCCGTGCCCAGCGGATCGCCGCCCTGGATGACGTAGTCGTTGCCGCCGGGCTTGGCGATGCGGTGAAAGGTCAGGCCGTCGAAGAACCGGTTGCGCGCCAGGCCCGCGAACGACGCCGTCGTCTTCGGCGCGCTGCGGACGGCGAGACGGATGCGGATCGTGCCGCAGTTCGTTTTCATGACCGCGATGTACGTCCGCTTCGGATTCAGGCGCCGGCGCGAGCGCCGGCGGTCGGCGTCGGTCGCGGCCTGCGGCGCGGCAACCGCCTTGCACCCGTCGCGCGTGGAGCGCGGCTGGACGGCAGCGGTCGTCGTCCTCGCGGGCGTGGACGCGGTCGTCGCGCTCGTCGCGGTCGTCTGCTTGTCGCCGACCTTCCCGTCGTCCTTGCCACAGGCGACGAGCACGAGGCACGCGAACAGGATCACGATCAGGACGTTGGCGCGCCGCACGTCGCAAGCGTAGTGGCCGAGCGAGACGTCGTGGTCGGTTTCGCACGACATCGCGCGCGGGGTCGTCAAACTCCCCGCCGTGCCCGTCAGCCCTCTCGTCGCTCGCTACGACCACATCCTGCTCGATCTCGACGGCTGCGTCTGGGTGGGCGAGGAGGCGACGCCGGGCGCGGTCGAGGCCGTCGCGGCCCTGCGCGCCGCCGGCAAGGGCGTGGCGTTCGTCACCAACGATGCGCGCCTGGCCGGCGAGGAGTTCGTGCGCAAGCTCTGGCGACTGGGGTTCCAGGCCTCGCTGGAGGAGGTCGTGACCGTCGGGGGTGCGCTGCAGTTTCTCCTGGCGGAGCAATTCTCCGGCTCGACCGCCGTCGTCATCGGCTCGGTCGCCGTCCACCGCCACGTCGAGGCTGCCGGCCTGCGGATCCTCAACGCGACGACGTTCGCAAGCCGCGCCGACGTCGTCGTCGTGGCCGGTCACGAGCGCTTTGACTACGCCGAGTTGCGCGACGCGACGCAAGCCGGGCTGCGCGGTGCGTTCCTGCTCGGCGCCAACCGCGACGCGACCTTCCCGATGGCCGACGGTCCCTGGCCCGGATCGGGCGCGATCCTCGCGGCCGTCGAGACCGCGTGCGGGCGCTCCGGCGTCACCGTCGGCAAGCCCGAGGCGGCCCTCCTGCAGACCGCGCTGGACCGGCTCGGGCCGGGTCGCGCGCTGATGGTCGGCGACCGCGTCGACGCCGACCTCGGCGGCGCCCATGCGGCCGGGATCGACGGGGCGATCGTCCTCACCGGAATGTCGGATCGCGAGCAGGCCGAGGCCGCGTCGCAGCCGAGCGCCGTCGGCATCGCCGCGCGGTTGGAGACGCTTGTCCTCGCATGAGGCTGGATCCGGGCGACGGCCGAGGCCCAGCGCGAACCCGCAGGGCTGCAATCCTGCGGGCGTCGTGCTGCCAGTCAAGATCGCGATCGCGCGCGCTGCCGGGGCCCTCTCGCGCCGCAGCGGCCGCGGCGCCACGAGCCTGCCGGGAAAGCTGCTCATGCGGATGGAGCCGCGCGCGATCGAGCGCCTGTCAAGCCGCCTGCGTGACGGCAGCGCGGTCATCTCGGCAACCAACGGCAAGACGACGACCGCCGCGATGGTGGCGGCGATCCTGGATCGCAACGGCACGCGCCTGGTCCATAACCGCGCCGGCGCGAACATGGCCGGCGGCGTCGCGACCGCTTTGCTCGGCGCGGCCCGCGGGGACACGATCGACGGCGACGTCGGGCTGTTCGAAGTCGACGAGTTCTGGCTGGACCGCGTCGTCGCGCAGGTCCGGCCGCGGGCGCTGCTGCTTGCGAACCTCTTTCGCGACCAGCTCGACCGTTACGGCGAGCTCGAGACGATCGCCGACCGCTGGGCGGCGACGGTCACCGCCGCGCCGGGCACGCACCTCGTGCTGAACGCCGACGACCCGCTCGTCGCCGACCTCGGGCGCGAGCGCACGGGCGGGTCCTTGTTGACGTACTTCGGCGTCCAGGACGACGGGGTGGCGTTGGGCGGGCTCGCCCACGCGTCGGACTCCAAGCACTGCCGTCGCTGCGGTGCGCCGTACGTCTACGACGCGATCTACATGGGCCATCTCGGGCGTTACCACTGCCCCAACGGCCACGCTCGCCGTCCCGACCCCGACGTGTCGGCGAGTGCGGTCGTGCTCGACGGCACCCGCGGGGCGCGATTTCAGCTGACCGTCGCGGGCGAGCGCGCGGCGGTCGCCCTCCCCCTGCCCGGCCTCTACAACGTCTACAACGCGCTGGCTGCGGCGGCCCTGACGCGCGCGCTCGGCGTCGCGCTGCCCGACATCGTCGCCGGCCTGGAGGCGACGAAGGCCGCGTTCGGCCGCGCCGAGACGGTGCAGATCGGCGGCCGCGACCTCGCGATCCTGCTCGTCAAGAACCCGGCCGGCGCGAACGAGGTGCTGCGCACGCTCGCGCTCGACGACGGCGACCACGACCTCCTCGCGGTGCTCAACGACCGTACCGCCGACGGGCGCGACGTCTCGTGGATCTGGGACGCCGACTTCGAGGTCATCGCCGGCCGCGTGCGGCGCGTCACCTGCAGCGGCACGCGTGCCGCCGAGCTCGCGCTGCGACTGAAGTACGCGGGCGTGCCAACCGATCGCCTGCATGTCGTGCCCGCGCTCGATCGCGGGCTGGATGCGGCGCTCGACGCCGGAGAGGGACGGCTCGTCGCGCTGCCCACCTATACGGCGATGCTGGCGCTGCGTCAGCTGCTCGTCGCGCGCGGTGCCGCGCCGGAGTCGTTCGGATGACAGCGCGTCATGGCTCGACGATGTCCGCGGCGACCCCGCGAGGTGGCTGCCCGCGATGAGCCACATCATCTGGCACGACGTGGAGTGCGGTCGCTACGACGCCGACTTCGCCCTCTGGCGTGAACTGGCCGCGGCTGCGCACGGTCCGGTGCTCGACGTCGGCGCGGGCACGGGACGCGTGACGGTCGACCTCGCGCTGCGCGGCCACGAGGTCGTCGCGCTGGACATCGATCCGCAGCTGCTCGAGGAGCTGCGGCAGCGCGCTACCGGCCTGCGGGTCCAGACCGCGGTCGGGGACGCGCGCTCGTTCTCACTGCCGGGACGGATCTTCCCGCTGATCATCGCGCCGATGCAGACCGTGCAGCTGCTCGGCGCAGCGGGGCGAACGTCGTTCCTGCACGTGGCCCGCGCGCATCTCGCGCCCGGCGGCCTCGTCGCCTGTGCATTGGCGGACGCCTTCGACACGTTCGACGGCGAGCACGTGTTCCTGCCGCTGCCCGACGTGCTCGTCGTCGACGGCATGCGCTACACAAGCCAGCCCGTCGCATTGCGCGACCAGGGCACGCGGGTGGCGGTCGAGCGCATCCGCGAGACGGTGAGCGCCGACGGCAGGCGCACGGCGAGCGACAACGTCATCCACCTCGATCGCGTCGATCGGCGCGTCATCGAGGCCGAGGCGGCCGCCGCCGGGCTGCGTCCGGTCAGCCCGCGCTGGATCGCCGAGACCGAGGAGCACGTCGGCTCGATCGTGGTGATGCTCCGTGGCTGACGGCCAGCCTCAGCTGCGCGTCTGCGCGCTGTATCCGGACCTCATGAACATCTACGCCGACCGCGGCAACCTGCTCATGCTCGAGCGCCGCTGCGGCTGGCGCGGGATCGGCTTCTCGCTGACCGCAGCGGGTCTTGGCGAAGCGATCGACCCCGACGCGCACGATCTCTTCTACCTCGGCGGCGGCCAGGACCGCGACCAGCGGCTGTGTGCACTCGATCTCGTCGAGGTCAAGCGCGACGCGCTGCATGCGGCCGCGGCGCGCGGCGCGATCGTGCTGGCGGTCTGTGGCGGATATCAGCTGCTCGGCCATCGCTATGCGCTCGGCGACGAGGAGATGCCCGGCATCGGGCTGGTCGACCTGGAGACGGTCCGCCGCGATGGCCCGCGGCTGATCGGCAACGTCGCGATCGAAGTCGAGCTGGATGACGATCCCAGCCAGCCTCGCCGGGTGCTGGCGGGCTTCGAGAACCACGCCGGGCGCACCTATCTCGGCGGCGGCGACGCGCCGCTCGGCCGCGTCCTGAAGGGCCATGGCAACAGCGGCGGCTCGGGCTTCGAAGGTGTCCGCCGCGACGGCGTCATCGGCACCTATCTGCACGGTCCGCTGCTGCCCAAGAACGCGTGGTTCGCCGACTGGCTGATTCGCCGCGCGCTCGGCCTGGATCGGCTCGAGCCGCTGGACGACAGGCTCGAGGATGCGGCGCACGCGCAAGCGCGGCGGGCGGCCGGGGTGTAAGCGAGGCCGCGGACCGGCCTACGCCGTCACCGACAGCGTCCCCAGATCGACCTCGTGCGTGTGCAGGTCGGCGATCGCCCACCGGCCGTCCGCCAGGCTGCCGGGCGAGACGATCTGCGTGCGTCCGATGAGCTGGCTGCCGGGCTCGCCGGCGCAGACGGCAAGGCGCGGCCGGTACGTGGCGATCAGCTCGGCCACCTCCTCGCTGCCGTCGATCCCGCGGCCCTTGTGCGCGGGCGCAGACCAGAACATCAGCACGAGCTGGTGCTCGTCGAGCTCGCGGACGAGCTTGAGGCGGTACTCCGCCTCCCAGCGCGGGTAGCTCAGGCGCTCGATCTCCTCGCGCGGCGCATGCGGGTCGTCGCTGATCTCCCCGCCGATGCCGGCGAACAGGACGTGGCCGTCGGCGAACGCGACCGTTCCGTGCAGGCCGTGAAGGAACGGGAAGACGACCTCCATGTTGTGCGCCTCGCGCAGGTAGCCGGCCACCGGGGCGTCTGCGGGTCCGGGCACCCAGAAGCTCGGCAGCCCCGTCTTGCCCAGCGCCTTGAAGACCGCGCGGTATCCCCCGCTGTCACGGTCGGCACTGAGATCGCCGACCAGCGCGATCGCCTGGGCGTCGTGCTCGCCTGCGACATCTGCGAGGCGGGCGACGGCATCCCCGTCGCCGCGGGGATCGCCGGCGCAGAGCACTCGTGTCACCCGTCGTCCCATGATCTTCGCTCCTGTCTGCGTGGACGTGATTTCAGAGTTCGGTAGGTCGCTCCGCGCTTGCGTCCAGGCCGCCGTGGACGCCGTTGTCGCGCCGGGTAGCATCGATGGCGTGCAGGCTGGTCCCGAAGGCTCCTCCGCCGAGCCGCTGGAGTTTCGCGACGCGACGAAGCGCTATCCCGGTAGCCCGACCCCGGCCGTCGACGGCCTGACGCTCGAGGTCGCCGCGGGCGAGATCTGCGTCCTCGTCGGTCCGTCGGGCTGCGGCAAGACGACCGCGATGCGGATGGTCAACCGGATGATCGACATCACCTCGGGCGACATCCTGCTCGGCGGGCGCAGCGTCAAGGACCGCAAGCCGGCCGAGCTGCGCCGCCACATCGGCTACGTCATCCAGCAGATCGGCCTCTTTCCCCACCGCACGATCGCCGACAACGTCGCCACCGTCCCGAAGCTGCTGGGCTGGGACAAGCGTCGAATCGTCGAGCGCGTGGACGAGTTGCTCGAGCTCGTCGGCCTCGATCCGCACGAGATGCGCGACCGCTATCCCAGCCAGCTGTCCGGTGGTCAGCGCCAGCGCGTCGGAGTCGCCCGCGCCCTCGCCGTCGACCCGCCGGTGATGCTCATGGACGAGCCGTTCGGCGCGATCGACCCGATCAATCGCGAGCGACTGCAGAACGAGTTCCTGCGCCTCCAGGCCGAGCTGCGCAAGACGATCATCTTCGTCACCCACGACATCGACGAGGCAATCAAGATGGGCGATCGGATCGCCATCATGCAGACGGGCGGCAGGCTCGCGCAATACGCCCCGCCGGCAGAGCTGCTGATGGCCCCGGCGAACGAGTTCGTCGAGGACTTCGTCGGCGCCGACCGGGCGTTGAAGCGCCTGGCGTTGCAGCGCGTCCGCGACATCGACCTGTGGACGGTCGCCACGTGCCGCGTCGGCGAGCCGGTGGCGGAGGTCCGCGTCCGCCTCGAAGACGCCGATCTGGACTTTCCGCTGCTCGTCGACGAGCAGCACCGGCCGATCGGCTGGCTCAGCGAGCGCGCGCTCACCGGCGAACGGGTGCGCGAGGAGCTGCGCTCGCGCGCCGACCCGATCGTCGAGCTCGACGACATCCTGCGCGATGCCCTGTCGGACCTGCTCGCGCGAGACTCGATGTACGGGCCCGTCGTCGATGCGGACGGGCGCACGGTCGGCGTGCTCTCGATCCAGGTCATCTCGCACGCCGTCGGCGGCCGCGGCGCCGCCGAGGTCGCGAGCGCGCCCGACCGCGCGCCATGAGCCTCCCGCTCGCGATCATCGCCCAGGGCGGCGGATTCGTCCGCAGCCGGGCGGGCGAGACCGGCTGCCCGGGCAACGACGGGATCTGCCTGAACTGGATCCTGGACCACCTCGACCGCTACCAGACCCCGTTCATCGAGCACGTCTACATCAGCGTCGTTCCGGTCGCGATCGGCTTCGCGATCGCGCTGAGCCTTGGCCTGCTCGCCCATCGCCTGCGCTGGCTGATCACGCCGCTGACCGGTTTGACCAGCGCGCTGTACACGGTCCCGAGCATCGCGGCGTTTCTGCTGCTGCTGCCGGTGACCGGCCGCGGCAACGACACCGCGATCGTCGCCCTGACCGCGTACACGCTCGTGATCATCTTCCGCAATGTCATCACCGGGCTGGCCGGAGTGCCCAAGGACTCGATCGACGCGGCGCGCGGGATGGGCCTGACGAGCCGCCAGCTGCTGTTCGGAGTCGAGCTGCCGCTGGCGCTGCCCGAGATCCTCGCCGGGCTGCGGATCGCGGCGGCCACGACCGTCGGCCTCGCCGCGTTCGCCTACCTTGCCGGCGCCGGGGGTCTCGGGCGCAACATCGATTCGAACATCACCTTCAAGGGCAACGTGCTGGTCTGCGGCGTGCTGCTGACGCTGCTGGCGGCCGCGCTGGACCTCACCGTGCTGACCTTCCAGCGCTTCGTGACACCCTGGCGGCGGGCGGCGTCCTCATGACCCCGCCGCTGGCGTCGATCCTGACGACGTTCCGCGACGCCGTGCAGTTCATCTTCGAACAGCGCGAGTCCGGTGCG
>Ga0307502_10000050_pt1 | contig 32097 bp, 33 predicted proteins | sample 16_S_MG_FD_201364 | JGI IMG/M metagenome (GOLD analysis project Ga0307502, IMG submission 201364) | Soil microbial communities from Populus trichocarpa stands in riparian zone in the Pacific Northwest, United States - 16_S | ecosystem: Environmental > Terrestrial > Soil > Riparian zone > Trees... | reverse complement strand
GACGAGCAAGCGGCCGACGTCAGACCCTTGGGGACCAGATCGATGAGCTAAGGGAGCTGCGAGGAGTCGGCCTCCGAGTGCTCCGCGGCGGCGAGCGTGGACTCCAGAACCCAATCCCGATAGGCCGGGTTCGCGTCTGTAACCGGCACCGCGAGAACCTGAGGGGTGTCATACGGGTGGTCGCGGTTGGCGCGTTCGATGATGGCGGGTACGAGCGATTGGCGGGTGTGGAGGATGACGAGTGCCTCGTTGTCGTCCTCGACGGCGCCTTCCCAGCGGTAGATCGAGCGGATGCTGGGGACGATGTTGCCGCAGGCGGCGAGGCGGTCGTTGACGATCGAGCGGGTGAAGTCCGCGAGCCAGTCGGCGCTTTCGGCGGTGATGCTCACGTCAGCGATCTGTTCCATCGGTGGCTCCTTTGGTGTCGATGAGGTCTTGGACGATCTGGCGGGTGTGGTCGTCGGTGCGTGCCATGGCGCCCCAGCCGGTGATGACGATGCCGTCGTAGCTCATGCCGACCCAGCGTCCCCATGCGTGGGTGCCGTGTGGGTGCAGCGCGAGATACATGGTGCCCTTGGAGCGCACGGCTCCGTCGGTCGATCGGTACCAGCCCATGAGCGCCTCGTTGTCCCACAGGCGTAGCTCGCCGCGCCAGCGGTAGCTGCCTTCCTCGACCGGGCGGGCTCGCTCGGCGTCGAGCTGCAGCAACTCGCCGCGCTGGTGAACTTCGAGGGTGTGCGTGTCGATGCGCGGAACGCCGTCCTTCCATGTCTGCCAGCCGGCCCACCATGCGCCGCTGAGGTCGAGGTCGTGGGTGACCTGTCCGGCGAGCTGGGCGAGCGAGATGCCGAGGGCGTCGGCCAGGGCGACGGCGGCGGAGAGCACCGGCTGCTGCTCTCCTGCTTCGTAGCGCGCGAGCTGGCGGACGCTGACGCTGGCAGCTCGCGCCAAGTCGGCCTGGGAGAGGCCGAGTGCGGCGCGGCGAGCGCGGATGACGTCTGAGATGTCCACGTAGGCAGGATGACGGACGTTGAAGGCACGGACAACGGACACATACGGCGTCCGAGTCGCCTGATCTGTCTTGCAAACATGCCACTATAGGCGCATACTCTGCCTAATTAGGCAAGAAAGAGCGTTGGGGTATGCGAGAGATGGTGCGGGATGAGCGAGCGTCCGGGATCGGCGGCGGTTCAGCGAGTGCGGTTGGCATTCAGCGCACGGAGCAGCGCTGCCGACTGGGGCGTGCGTATCGCTCGGGCCGGCTGGTCTGCGGGTGGGTGCAGGTCACGATCAGCGACGACGAGCGGATCGGGCTGACCGAGCGGGAGCGGCGCCTCGTACGCCTGTGCTTCCACGAACCGCTCGATGACGGCCTGCGGTCTGAGCTGACACAGCTCATGCGGCGTCGCGGCGCGGCCGCCGGCAGGGCCGCTGAGCGCATCGACCCGATCGAGGTCGTCGTCGACGATCCCCACGCTGAGCGCCAGCGCATCGTCGGCCGGGTCGAACCGCCGCAGGTTCATCACGGCGCGCTGCACGACATCAACTTCGCGCTCCGCAAGCTGGAGCCGACGCGGTGAGCACGGATCTGTCGGCATGCCTCTCCGGCGACGAGATCCTGGCGCTGAAGTTCGCCGCGCACCGCCAGCTCTCCCGGTGGGCCAGCAAGCCCAGCCTCAGCGCGCACCAGCACGCCCAGCGCGCCGCGCTCAAGCGCGCCGTTCACGTGCTCCAAGACAAGGCGCTTGCGCGCGGGTGCAAGCTGCGAGCTGACAACGAGGGAGACGGATGATGTCGGGGACTGGCGCAAGATCGAGCGCGGGCTGTTCGAATCCCCCGACGGCCAGTGGCGCATCGCGAATCCGTGGAAGCTGACCACCGAGCTGCGGCACCGCTGGCTGGTCGCCGAGCGCCGGTCCAGCGGCCAGGGCTGGAACATGCACGACGGCGATCACGCGACCCTGCACGACGCCTGCGCCTACGTCGAGAGCCTGACCAGCACTCCAGGGGTGGGAGCATGAGCATCGAGCGCCTGGAGCGTCAGGACGGCGTCGTCTGGCGTGTGCGCTGGCGGGAAGGCGGTCACAACCGAGCCAAGGTGCTCGGGCGCAAGCGTGATGCGGAGGCCTTCGACGCCGAGATGCGCCGTCGCAAGCGAGCAGGCGAGCTGGTCGAATCGGCGAACGCACAGATGACGCTTGCCGAGCTGGCGCACGAATGGCTACAGATATACGGCGTGCCGAATCTCGCGCGATCGACGCTGGAGAGCTACGCGATCACGTGGGATCGCCATGTGCTGCCGCACATCGGCGGCCTGCGGCTGCGCGAGCTGACGCCCCAGGTGCTGGAGCGCTTCCGCGGCGACCTGGCGGCGGCCGGCGTGGGTCTGCCGACGCAGCGTCGCGTGCTCGTGATCGTGCAGGGCATCCTCCAGCGGGCCGTCGAGTGGGGGTACCTCCCGACGAATCCCGCGAAGGTGGTGCGCAAGCCGGTCGGGCGGCGCCGGCATGTCGTGCGGCCGATGGCGCCCGTCGTCGTCGAGCGGATACGGGGCCATCTGCTGGCCGTCGGCGATCTGCGCAGCGCGACGCTCGTCTCCGTCCTCGCCTACGCGGGCGTGCGGCCGGGCGAGGCGCTGGCGCTCACCTTCGGCGACGTGCGCGAGCGGACGATCCTCGTCGAGCGTGCCGCCTCGCTCGGAGAGGTCAAGGAGACGAAGACCGGGCGGCTGCGCTCGGTGCGGCTCCTGCCACCGCTCGCCGAGGACCTGGGCGCATGGCGAGCTGCGTGCGGCACACCGGGTGACGAGGCGCTGATCTTTCCCACTGCGGACGGCGGGCCGTGGACGCAACATCAGTGGCGAAACTGGGCGCGGAACCACTTCCGTCCGGCAGCGGCTGCAGCAGGCGTCGACGGAGCCCGCGCCTACGACCTGCGTCACAGCTTCTGCTCGCTGTTGCTCTACGAGGGCCGCACGATCGTGGAGGTCGCGCGCCAGGCCGGGCACGCGCCGTCGATGAGCCTGGACACCTACCAGCACGTCATGGACGAGCTGGATGGCGCCGAGCGCGTCCCGGCGGACGAGCAGATCCGGCGGGCACGCGCGAGGCTGGTACCCGTTTCGTACCCGCCGAGCAGTCTGCGAGCTCCGCGCGTTGCGGCGGACGGGCAGAATTCCCTGCTCAGCGGGGCAAGCCCGCCTTCGGACTCGAACCGAAAACCTCTTCATTACAAGCCAAAAACGGGCATCGCGCGCCTGCATACGCCAGCATGCGCCAGCACACGAAAACGCCTGCATACGGGCACCGACGCCGGATCGGCTACGTCGGCTCGCGCATGCTGACGTCGGCACGCGCCGGGATGCTGGTGTGCGCGCAGTGTGCGCGCTGGGCGGAGCCCGTCGATGACTGTCGCGGTCGTCGACGGGCTGGACCCGGCGACTGTGCGCGGTCTGGTCGCGAGGGCGAGTGACCCCAAGCGCGAGCGGTGGCTGCGGCAGGTCCGGCGGACCGGGGCGTGCCGTCATCCGGTCCGGCTGCGCGGGATCGTGCTGCGTGGCGACGAGCTGGTGTACTCGACCGCCAGCGAGCCCGACGGCGCGCTGATGGTGCGCTGTGGCAACCGGCGCGCGGAGTGCTGCCCGTCGTGCGCGTATGAGTACCAGGGCGACATGTGGCAGCTCGTCTACGCCGGTCTGGCCGGCGGCCGCAAGGGCGTCCCCGAGCAGGTCGCAGAACATCCGCAGGTCTTCGCGACGCTGACCGCACCAAGCTTCGGAGCGGTCCACAACCGGCCTGATGATGGCCGCCCGTGTCGCTGCGCTCGCCGGCACGCCGAGGACGATCGGCAGCTTGGCGGCGCGATCGACCCCTCGACCTACGACTACGTCGGCGCGGTGCTGTGGAACTGGTACGCACCCGCCTTGTGGAACCGCTTCGTCATCGAGCTGGTCCGTGTTCTCGCGGCGAGCGTTGGTCTGAGTGAGCGTGAGTTCCGCGAGCTCGTACGGGTCGCCTATGTCAAGGCCGCGGAGTTTCAGGCCCGCGGCCTGGTCCACTTTCACGCGATCATCCGCCTCGACGATCCCGAGGACCGCGGCCTGGCGCCCGGCGTCGCGATCACCGCCAACGAGCTGGCCGCCGCGATCCGTCAGGCCGCTCGGCGAGCGGTGTTCCACGGCGACGTCGGTGGCGCCACGGTCCAAATGCGCTTCGGTGAGCAGCTGCACGCGCGTGTCGTGCAGGACGGTGCGGATGACGACGCGCGCGATCGCGGGCAGGCCGCGGCGTACATCGCGAAGTACTCCTGCAAGGGCTCGCACGAGCAGATCACCGCCCGTGGCGCAAGCCCCGAGCAGCTGCGCGAGCGCGGCGTGCCCGAGCAGCTCGTGCAGATGGCGATCGCAGCAATCCGTCTGTCCGAGCGGGCCGGCCTGGGTGCTGTCGGGCAGTGGACGCACATGCTCGGCTTTCGCGGTCACTTCGTCACCAAGTCGCGGTACTACTCCACGACGCTTGGTGAGCTGCGCAGCGCCCGCGCTCAGTGGCGAGCCGACCGCGACGACGCCGAGCTCGCGAACGACACTACGCCGGTGCTGTCGGTCTGGGAGTTCGTGGGCTGCGGGTACCTCAACCCCGGCGACGCGCTCCTGGCAGCCGGCGTGGAGGCCTCGATCCGAGTCGCGCGCGAGGCCCTGATTGACGAGCGCCGCGGACCACCACCATGGGTGCCTCCGGACGGCGTGCCAGGATGACGGGCATGCGGAAGGCTGGCCGTAACGATCCGTGTCCGTGCGGCTCTGGGCGCAAGGTGAAGCGCTGCTGCGGTGTCGAGCGGGGGCCTGATGAGGACAGCACCGCGCGTGCGTTCTTGGCGGAAGTCTCGCGGGATGCCGCGGGGTTGCTGCACGTTTCAGAGTCGCAGTTCATCGCGATGATGCAGGAGTGGTCCGGGCTGTCGGCGATCTACCCGTCACTTCGGGTGCGGCTGCCCGACCATTCGCCGGCGGTTGAGCGCCTGGCGCAGGCGTACGTCGAGATGGATGCGGATGGGTCGCGAGAGCCGTTCTATGAGGTCCTGGAGCAGGCCGACACGCCAGCTGAGCGAGCGCGGCTGGTGCGCGCCGTCCACATGCTGCTTGGCGAAGGCCACGTCGACGTGATCGCGGCGGCCGCCGCGGCATATGAGCTGAGCACAGGCTCGCGCGAGCTGTTTTCACATTGGTTGACCGAGGCTGTGGCGCACAGAATGAGCGAGCTGGTCGTTGAGACCATGCTTTCTGAGTCATACAACGACTCTGCTGCGCACGATCGCGACGCTGGGTCTGGCTGAAACACGGTGCCTGACCGCCGCACCGACGCACGTGTACTTGCGGCGTTGGACGCGGGCACGCACACCTGCGTTGCGCTCCCTCAGGTCGCGTATGAACGGCGCTGCAAGCCGCGGGATTAGACCGTATGGGGGTGTGTTTTGTCCGGCCTTGGCGGTAGAAGGGCGGGCTTCCCCGCGACGGTAAGCCCCACTAAAGCAAACGACTACGTGATCACAGATCCTCGAACTCGACCGCCAGCGTCCACCGACGCAACCGTGCGACAGCCTCGCGTGGATCCGGCGGCGGGCTAACGTGAAGACCGTGGCCCGTGACGACTCGTTCGCTGTGGAAGGCGCCGTCGACCTGCTGTGCAGCTCGGGCACGGGACCGCTGTGGGGGATGGCGAGTGCGGACCTCAACGCCACGCTGTTGGCGTGGCCGCCGTGGCACGAACTGGCCGAGCACGTCAACGGGGAGCTCGACGTGCTCGTCATCGTCCTCGACGGGCACGGCAGCGCAATCATCGACGGCAAATCCCACAACTTGGCGGCGGGCAGCGCGATTCTCATCCCGCGCGGAACACGCCGGCGCATCACGGCCGATGAAGTTGGCTCGCGCTACCTCTCAGTCCACCGCCGCCGCGGACCACTGCAGATCCAGACCACACCGGACCGCTGACGAACTCAACGCGCCACGAAGCGCCGTCATCAACCCCCGTCGCAAGAGCAGATCGCTCGGTACGCGCCGCTGTTTCGCGCCAGGCGGTGCTCCACTCAAAGCGCTCCCAACGTCGAATCGCAGTGGTCTCGATCTGTCGGGCTTGTCCGCGCATACTCTGAGGTGTAGCCACGATCCTTGCTGTCACTCTGCGTCCCGGCCACACGAGGAGCTCACCACCATGCAGTCCACCCCTCATCCGGCGCGCCGATGGAGGGCGCTCCCTGCCGTGCTTGTGATCGCGGTGTTCGCGATGCTGCTGGGCGCCGCGCCATCCCAGGCGGGCGCGCCCGCCGCCGCGCCCGCAGCTCGGTTCGTCGCGACGCAGGTGCCTGACTCTCCGGTCGGTCGTCAGCTCGGGTGGTTCATCGAGGCATCGGCGCGGCTGCCGATCGGCGCTACCGAGCTGCACGCGCATTTCACGAGGGCATTCCTTGCGTCTCCGGGTGGTTCGCCGAAGGAGGTCAACGATGCCTTGCGTGAGGCGATCGACGCGGGCGGCGTCACGCTGCTCGGCCTGACGCTGGCGCAGCCCGATCGCCTGATCGCGATCCTGACCGGCCGCGGCGGTCTCGAGCTCGCCCTCGTCTTCGCGACCAACCGCGCGGGCCTGATCGAGTTCGCGTCGCTGCAACCCGTGGCAGCGCAGGCTTCGGTGACGCTGCCGAGGCCCAGCGGCCCCAGGACGGTCGGCACGGACATCGTGGCACTGGTCGATCATGCTCGCCGCGGCCGCCGGCTAATCCTCACGCGCTGGTATCCGGCTGCGACGAAGGCGACGAACCGTCCGCTGGCGACGTACGCGGGGCCGCTGCTGAGCAGCGCGCTCGGGCTGCCGAGCGTGCGCGTCCACGCCCGTCTCGGGGCGATGTCGCGCCGCGGCCGTCTGCCGACCGTGCTGTTCTCACCCGGCTTTGGTACGCCGCGCGTCATCTACCAAGCGCTGGCGGAGGATCTTGCCAGCCACGGCTATCTCGTCGTCGCCGTGGACCACACCGGCGAGGCGCCGGTGGAGCTCCCCGGCGGGCGCCTGGATCTACCCGGTGCGCCGCCCCGGCATCCGATCGCCGCGGCCACCGCCACCCGCCTGGCGGACATGCGACTCGTCCTGCGACGCCTACACACGATCGCCGGGGGTCCGCGTGCCGATCGGCGTCGCGTCGCGGCGATCGGCCACTCACTCGGCGGATCGACCGCTGCCGCGCTGATGCGCGCAGAGCCATCGATCCGCGCCGGCGTCGACATGGACGGGTCGATCTTCAGCGCCGCCCGCAAGCACGGGGTGCCGCACGCCTTCCTCGTCATGCTGGGCGGCCGCAAGGCCGATGCCACCATCCGTGGGCTGCTCAGCCACTCCCGTGGACCACGCCTTGCGCTCCAGTTCGCCGGCTTTGAGCACCTCTCGTTCAGTGACCTACCCGTCGTGGCACCCGCCGGCCCCGATGTCGGAAAGACGCCGTCGGCCCGCGACATCGTTGTCCAGCGCTCGTACCTACGCGCGTTCCTAGACCGCTACGTGCTCGGCCGCCGCTCACCTCTGCTCGACGGCCCGTCTCGGCGCTTCCCACAGGTACGCTTCGCCTACCGCGCAGGTCGACGATAAATCGATCGGAGACCCAAGCGGCAGCCTGAGCAAGAGCGCCGGAATCGTCGAATAGCAGCGCTCTTGATCCGGGGCCGGTCGAAATCTTGAACGAGGCCGGTGCGGAATCGTTACCAGGATCCTCCTGACTACGGAGCGCCCCTCTGCTCTGCTTGCCGATCACGCTCGGGCCTGTTCACGAGAGTCGGCGTTCTCTTGAGGCACCGCGGCCCACGTCTGCAACCCCACGATGCCGTCGACCTCAAGTCCAGCCGATTGCTGAGCGGCTCGCACTCCTGTCTCCGTGAGCGTTCCGAAAATGCCGTCCTCAGGACCATCAAACGTGCCTGCACGACGCAGCGCCCTCTGCAACCTGGCCACCGCGCTGCCCCGATCGCCGAGCTGCAACACGGGTCTGGCCGCCCCTGCCGCCGATCCCTCAGTGTCGGGAGCTGCGCGACCTAGCTGATCATCCTGCAGCAGTCGTAGCAGCAGCGCGTTGAAGTTGCAGATTCGATGGCCTAGGCGGGCCAGTCGCTCGCCGATCGGCGGGACACCGACATCTACGTCGTGTGGGGCCTGAACGTCGCGGACGAACAGATCGAGCACCCTGCCAATCGCGCTGTACTCCTCGTACAGCTCGCTCTCAAGCTGGAGTCGCGCGTCGCCTCCGAAGTAGGCGTGAACAAGGGCCGCAGAGCGGTTCAGATTGTCATTCCAAATCGTAAGCACCTCTCGATAGTCGTCGAGAGCCTGATCCAATCGTTCAGCATCAGCTCCTCCGGCGCGTCGCTCAGCTGCCCAGAAGACGAGACGCATCCTGTAGAGGCGTTTGTCGAGCAGACTGCTGACTTCCTCGAAGACCTTGATCGCCTGAGCACGCTCCTCGTCGCGCTGCTGGACACGGTGTTGGTGCGACCAGCCTCTGGTTTGGAAGAACATCCCGAGTCCGCCCCCGAAAACGCTAGTCAGCGCAAAGCCTACGAGGAGTAGAAGCACTTGGTCGCCCATCGCGCAAGGATTGCCCCGAGATGCTTGGCCGTCAAGGAGCCCAGCCTCTTTCGGGACGGCGCGAGTTGCGCAGGCCCCAACCCGCCTTGGCTGACCATAGAATCAGAGCGCTTCGTCCGCGCGAGGGGTGCTTCGCGCATTCCCGGTAGCGTCCAGCCATGATGCTTGCATCGCTCGCGGATTCATCCGACGTTGCAGGCATCGTGGGCACCGTCGTTGCCCTCGTCGGCCTCGTTGCTGTTTTCGTGCAACTGCGCGGTGCGGCAGTCGCTTCTCGCGCGCAAGCGACAATACAGTTCCAGCAGGCATTTCACGCGTCACGTCCTGCACGGGCGCGACTCCAAGAGACGTTTCCGGTTCATCAGAATGTTCTGAACGCCCTCGTGGCAACCACAGACCACGAGCACTTTCGCTCGTGGCGGATGCTCGAAGACCTTACCGACGACGAACGCGCTGCCGCCGCGGCCGTGGTCAATGCGCTCAACGACGTTGGCCAGCACGTGACCGATGGTCTCTCGATGCGCAGTGCGCTGCAGCAGTATCACTCAATCTTTGTGCGCGCGGGAGCACTGCTAGGACCGTTTCTCGATCAACACAATGCCCCACGGATCGACGCGTCCGGACAAGCCCATCACCCAACACGCTACGGACGACGCGTCCCAAAGCTCTTCAACGCCGGCCTGGCATATCACCGCTGCCATCCCAAGCACACTGGAAAAGAGCTCGCGCTTGAGCGCAAGAGCGTGAAGGACGGTAGCCCGGCCCGCATTGTTCTCGTCGACATCCACGGTGGAGGCATCGACGAACATCACGGCTACCCTGGCGATCCACAGAAGCCGCGTGTGCTGGGTCCGAAGACTTGGAAAACAGTTGTCCGTCGATGCGAGCGCGACCTACGCCGCTAAGCCGTTGTCGCGAACCGCCTCAAGGGTCCGGACCGCGGCGAACAGCCCACTGCGCAATTCCTGCAGCACGTTGGCCGGTCCAGTGAGCACCCCCTGCATCCATTCGGGAGGAAATCCGACTGCTTCGACTGTGAGCGGTTGTCGCCATCCGAGCGCCTGCAGAGCGATGAAGAATTGATAGGGCAGGTAGATGCTGCTCGTGACGATCAAGACTCGATCACCACACGCGACCCGCTCGCGGTACACGGTGTAGTTGTCGAACGTGTTGGCACGTCGTGACGGGTCGCCGGATGGAGCGGCGAGCACCACGGCGCCGTTTACTCGTGCTGTCGCGGACCGCATGCATGGGTTGTCGTCGTCTACGCGATCAACCTGCGTTTGTTCGCCGGTGAAATGCGCCGCCGCGGCGACCATCACGTCGAACTCCGACTTCGGCTCAGCCAGCCCGGAAAGGTCCGGGTGTTGCGCGACCAGGGCGCGCTCTTCGACGCCCACGTCGCGCAGCGCTGTGAGGATTCCGATCGCCTTCATCTCGACACCGCTATCTCGCAGGCCCAGCAAGTGCTTGACCCGAAAAATGCTTGCCAAGGCGGTCCCACCAAGCGTGAGGCCATGGTCGTAGACGGAGCCGGTTGGCCGAGCAGCGACCGTGAGGCCGAGCTGTCCCGCCGAATCCATGAGCTCGTCGATGTCCATCGCAATGTCGCCCGGGGCCATGTTTAGGCGTTCTGCGCCCGAGCGGCGATCCCAGCGCGCGCTGAACTCGTGCAGCATGCGAGCACGGTCCAATAGGCTCCCCGCCGGCCAGGCGCCACCCTCGGCCTCGACGATCCGATGGAGCGCCGGATGTTCCAGCCATGAGGCAACGGCCGCTCGAACCGCAGCGCCGTGGTCATCTCCTGGCATCTCGACCCGGTAGAGCACGAAGGTCCACGGTACCGAGGCCAGCTGATGACGTCGGCGATCCGTGCTAATCCGGCTGCCGCTCGCTCAGGGTCGATGTCTCACACATTCATCGAGCTCTCACGCCAGATTCCGACACTTGGACTCGATCAGCGCGTGTTGAGCGCCCCGAACCGTCGAGAAGAAGCGCTCCGCCGAGCACCGTCACCAGAGGCGCGCTGTTCGCCCAACTCCCGAGCGCTTTCGCGGATGGGCCCGTTGGATGTGTGCTCAGTCTCGCTCCTCTAAGTGATCACCGCCGGGGCGATAGACCGAGGAGCGCGTCGGAGACCATGTCAGTCCCCGTAACGCTCGCTCGATGCGAGCTGCGTCGTAGTAAGGCGATCTCCGACGAGATGGTTGAAGCCACGATCATCGGCGACGATGACCTCGACGACGAGGATGAGCTCGTCGACGGCCAAGCCGCCTAGTAACTGCGCGGTCGCTCAGGTCGACGGTGCTGCGCCAGGTAGGTCATACGGCGCGACACGATCGTGGCGAGCCGGGCTCTGCTCCTCGTCGTCCAGCAGCAGTCCAAACGCCATCACACGGACGCCCGAGCCGGCAGTTATCGCTAGGCCAGCGCTGCTCCATTTCGCGCATTCCAGCGCTCTCGAGCGGTTCGCTGATGTGGACGATCGTGTGTCGCCCGGCGATAAAGGCAGCTAATCGGCCTGGGTCGGCGTGATGCCGATGAGGAGCGCTATCTCGAGCCACTTCCAGTAGCAGCGACGTCATCGAAGCCGAGTTCGCGTAGCCAGGCGAGCTGGCTTTCGACGTCGAGCAGGCGATCAGAGGGGATCTTCGTTGTGCCGAGCGGCTCGCCGCCCCGTTCATTACGAGAGACACCTGGACCTGAAATGCCTGGATGGTGAGGGGCCATGAGCGGCACGGTTTCGCCCGGCCTGTGGGCGTTTCTCGATGGGCGGTGGTTGTCGCGCGTGTCGGCTTGTTCGCGGGCTGATGTGTCCGTTTTGTGTCCGCGTCGGCGGGTGGATCGATGAGCGCCGTGAGCGTCGACGAGCTGGACCCCGCGACCGTCCGGGGCCTGGTCGCCAGAGCTAGTGACCCTCAGCGCGAGCGCTGGCTGCAGCAGGTCCGCCGAACTGGCGCGTGCTGGCATCCGATCCGGCTGCGTGGCGTCGTACTCCATGGCGACGAGCCCGTGTACTCGACCGCAAACGAGCCCGATGGCACGCTGATGGTCCGCTGCGGCAACCGCCGCGAGGCGTGCTGCCCCTCGTGTGCGCACGAGTACCGCGGCGACATGTGGCAGCTCGTCTACGCCGGCCTGGCCGGAGGACGCAAAGGCGTCCCGGACTCCGTAGCCGAGCACCCCCAGGTCTTCGCGACCCTGACAGCACAGTCGTTCGGATACGTCCACGGCCGGCCGACGATGGCCGCCGCTGTCGGTGTGGGAAGCCTCACGACGCCGACGATCCGCTGCTCGGCGCGGCGATCGACCCGACGACATACGACTACGAGGGCGCCGTGTGTGGAATTGGCACGCCCCAGCGCTGTGGAACCGCTTTGTCATCGAGCTGGCAAGAGTCCTCGCCAGCCGGGGCGGGCTCAGCGAGCGCGCGTGGCGCAAGCTCGTGCGGATCGCGTACGCGAAGGTCGCCGCGTTTCCGGCCCGCGGGCTGGTGCACTTCCACGCCCATCGTGCGCCTGGACGGTGCCGGGGACCGCGCCGCGCCGCCCGGCGTCGATGTCACGCCGCAGGATCTGTGCGACGCGATCCGCCAGGCCGCCACCGGCGCTCGCCGCGACGGCGACGCCGGCAACGGCGCCAAGATCGAGTTGCGCTTCGGCGATCAGTTGCACACCCGCATTCTGGCCAGCGACCGCAACGGCGAGTTGGGAGCCAAGCAGGTCGCGGCGTACGTGGCCAAGTACTCCTCGAAGAGCAGCCACGAACAGATCACGACCCGCGACAGCGACGACGACTGGCGCGTCCGCGGCGTCCCCGAGCAACTCATCCAGATGGCGGCCGCCACGCTACGTCTCAGCAAGCGCGCAGGTCTGCGAGAGCTTGGGCGATGGGTGCACATGCTCGGCTTCCGCGGCCACTTCGTCACCAAAGTCCCGCAGCTACTCCACCACCCTCGGCGAACTACGCGCCGCCCGCGCCGCTTACCGCGCCCAGCAAACCGAGTCGTCAGACGACGCCGACGCCGATGGCACGACCGTCGTGCTGTCGGTGTGGCAGTACGTCGGCTCGGGCTACCTCAACCCAGGCGACGTGCTCCTGGCCGCCGGCGTCGAGGCCTCCCTGCGCCTCGCACGCGAGGCACTGCTCGATCTACGCCGGGGGCCACCGTAGCGACGGCCGGGCGCAGCATCGCACTCTGTCCGAAGTTGAAGCGGTTCCGGTTCCTCGTGATACCTCGTCCCAGCTCCCTGCGCTCGTTGACTCGGAACACCCTCGCGCGAGCGCTGGAATCGTCGAAGCGGCGCTGCGCCGCGCGGTCGCCGGACTAACGCCTGGCATAGAGAGCGGGGAGGAAATGCGGCGCGGCCGCTGGCCGGGTCCAACCTCAGCCTGGCGCTCACCACGCCCTGGCGAGTAGCGCCTCCAACTCCTTTGAACGCTGCCTCCGGCGCGCAATGTCTGACGCCGCGCGTTCCACGGCGGTCGCGTACCGCTTGGCGCTTGCGCGCGGCTTGACCCCCTCAGGAGGCTTGGACGCGAGCGCAGCACTCACTTCAACTCCAAAGTCATGGAGCGCCTTGCTAGCGGCCGTCCGACCTTCACGTGAAAGCGGAAGATCTTCCTCATGTTCCGCGAACGTTGTAAAAAGCGAGTAGAAGTCCGACGCCCGCTTCCACCGCGTGCTCTTGATTTCAGGCAATACTGCCCCAAGTTCGCCAAGTACCGCCTCGAACAGGTGCTCGATGTACTCGCGGTCAGGGAATTCCTCCTCGTAAGTGCGATACCAGCGATCGAGGCTCGCCTTCTTATTCTGCGGACCGTGAAGAACAGCGACCGCCAGCTCGCTGATAAACTCGACATCGAGCATTCGACGAAATGCATTGGCGGAAAAGATACCGGAGGTAACCCAGAACTCGTTATCTGATAGGTGTTCCATTGACGTGATGAACTCGCCCCAGTAGGTAGCGTGGCGGAGTTCTTGCTTGTTGAGCGCCATATTGTATCGGTTAAGGCGCTTGAAGATATCGCGGAGCTCTTCCTCTGGAATCTCGGGCAACAGCCGTACGACGAATGAGTACCGCCAGATCTTTTGTTTATCAGCATCCAAGAGGTCCTCGAAGGTCATATCTGCGAAGTCAGGCGACTCGTCCGCGTCGAGTTCAAACTCCCCGTCGACGAACTCCATGCAGGCCCTAATTCGCTGTTGGCCATCGACCACGTAATGGCGCTCGTCTCCTTTGGCGTCAGTGACATCCTGCATATAAAGCTCGGGTACCGGAAAGCCATGCAGGATCGTGTCGATCAAGGAGCTCTTCTGCGGATCGAGCCAAACCGGATTGCGCTGGTACGGCGGCTTCATCTCGAGAGCATCGTTATCGACCTCCCGCTTGATCCAAGCGACATTTCGATGGGTCGTCTGAGTGAAATCGCTCATGCGCTTCCTTCCGCCAAGAGTTTGTCTCGCGCCGCGGTCACCGATTGGAGTTGGTACGCGCGCAGAGCATCGAAGTCGCGGAAGATCCGCGCATGAACCTTACGTCCTGTTGTCGGGTCGCGCCCAGCCACGTTGTTTAGCGCCGGAACCCAAGTCAACGCGAACGGAAAAATCTCGAGAATCCGGTCACTGGCGATCGCTCCCCAGTAGACCAGTCGCGTGCGGTGGTCGTCACAGGCTTCGCGCTGCCGCCTCCCGAGCTTCAAGCGCTCAGACCCTGTCATGGACCGCAGATGCCGCCATGCGATCTCGAAGTGGTATGCCGACACGACCGCAACATCGATGTCTGACTTCTCGTTAAACGGCCGAAGATTGTTGTGCGGATTCAAGCTAATGCCGACGCCCGCGCTTCCGGTGATGGCAATTGCCCGTGGGTCAACGCCGAGCGATGCTCCTAGTTCGGTCTTCCATTCGATGTAAGCGTCGAGGTCGTCGTCGAAGATGTACGGTACGGCCTCGAAGATGAACTTCGAGGCGAATGTCGCCGGGGAGAGGTCACGCAGAGACTCATGCACTGTCGGCGACATCCCGGTGCACCCTACCTGCGTCTCTGACGCGGAAGCATGCAGGCCGGGCTCTCGCCCTGCTCAACCACGACGCTTGGAACGCAGGAGAGTTCGATCAACCCACGAACCCGCGCATGGCCGGCGTCATGGCCGGGCGCCTCCTGAACCGCGGAGCCGCTGGTGCCCGGACCCGGAACCGGAACGAGTAACCGGATCGCCGCTCAGTGTCGCCGACTCAAGCGGCATCGCTTCGCGTAGCGGCAGCACACGAACGGCCTGCTGCCGATCAGCGACCCGGAGCGCCGTCCGAGCGACTCGCGCCGTGGAGCCGAGGCGCGCCGACCCACCAGGCGCGGGCGCCGCGCCAGGGCGCACATCCGATAACCCCGTCTGGGAGGCAGGCACTGCGGCGGGACGCGCTCGAGAGCCTGCACCTAGTGGAAGGAGCGCGGATGGCCCTGCTGCGTTTCGTGGCGGCCTCAGCTTGACGCGCAGCCGTGTTGGCCTTTCCCGGCGCCGGGTGCCCCACGCCCGCGAGACGGCCATGTCATTGCCAAACCCCGAGAGCTACGGCAACGTATGAGGCCGGTGCCCGACCTGGACTGGAAAGCGTTCCGTGCCCTACCGGGTGCCAGCTGGCGCAACTGGGAGCTGCTCTGCCACGGCCTGATCCATCGCAACTACGGACGCTACGGCAAGCTGGTCTCGGTTCGAGTCCAGCCAGTCGTTGAATTTCACCTCACCTTGGCCAAGGACTGTCCCGCCTTAGGCCAACGTGGCGAGCAATGGGGATGGCAGTGCAAGTTCTGGGACGAGGACGCCCCCAAGCTCAACGACAGCCGGAGGCAGGTCATCATTAAGGCGTTCAAGAATCAGCCGACGCACCTGCCTGACCTCGACCATCTGGTCATCTGGACCCACCAGAGGCTGCGGAAAGCCGATTGGGAATGGATTCAAGAGAACGCTCCCGACGACCTGGACGTCCAAACGTGGTGGGAAGACCATGTCTCGAATCTGCTGGCCGGTGATGCGGCGCCGCTGCGAGGGACTTACTTCGGCTCGGCGGTTCTGGGCCCGGACCAGCTCAGCGCCGCGCACGAGGACACCAAAGCCACCTTGCGAGGTTTGCTGCCGGAGATCCATATCACGGTCCACGAGGAACGCGTGCTGCAGAAGCTGCGCGGACGAGCCGAGGATTGGGGTGAGGTGGCCGAAGGCGCCGAGCGGCTGTCGGCGCAGATCACGGCATCGCAGCACCTACCCCCTTCGATGCTGGGAGACGTCTACACCAAAGTCACCTCCGACCTCATCGAAGAGGCCGAGAAAGCGGTTGAGGTAGCCAACGGCGTGGTTGGCCACCTGGCGGCGGGATTGACTTTCAAGGCAACTGAACTGGCCGAGCAGTCCCCTGCTCCCAGAGACGAGGCCGCCAGCAAGCCGGTTCGAGATCTCGAGCATGAGCTATATGAAGAAAACGAGATCGAGCATCGTGACGCGGTGGCCGGCCTGTCGGCCACGCTTGCCGCCACAGCAGACAGGTTGCAGAGACTGGCCTGGGAACTGCAAACACCGCTGGTCGCCGTGCAGGGCAAGGTCGGCGCCGGCAAGACCCAGCTGGCCGCCGGGCTCTCCGCCGCGGCCGGAACCAATCCTGCCGGGGCGATTGTGCCGGCAAAGAGCTTTCGCACTGCAGACATCGACCTCGACCGACTGGCGGCCTTCGCCGGTCTTGCGGCCATGCCGATCGATGACCTGCTCGAAGCGTTGGATGCGGCAGGCGGACGATCCGGGCAGCGGCTACCGCTAGTCATCGACGGGCTGCACGAATCGCTGGTCGCGTCGGCTTGGCACGACGCCTTGGCACGTCTGGCCAGCAAAGTCAAGCGCTTTCACAACGTCTTTGTGCTGGTCACGCTGCGTCCCAGTTACGCCCAAGACTGCCTGCCAGAAGGGACGAGCGGCCTGTGGCTGAGAGGCTTCCGGATGCGGTGGCGGGAGGCCTGCGAGCGCTACTTCGAGCTGTACAAGATCCGCGCGGACCTCGACTTGCTTCCAGCCGAGCGGTTCACCGACCCGCTGTTCGTTCGGGTGTTCTGCGAGGCGACCAACCAGCAACGTGATGAGTGGGTCGATCTCGGCACTGTTCCCCCCAGCCTCGTCGAGGCCCTGGAGCGCTATCTGACCCAGGCGATCGGACGTATACGCGACCGGCTGCGACTCGACCCGGTCGCGCTGCGCAAGCGCATTCGTGATCTGTCCATGGCGTACTGGTTACAGGGCAAGCGGGCGCTGGCGCTGAACGAGGCCAAGCAGATCGTCGGTGACGAGGAGTTTGCGCTCGACACGAGCATGGTCTATGCACTCGAAGACGAAGGCGTGCTTGACCGCGACCGATCGCCGGATGACGGAGAGATTCTCAGTCCGATGTTCGATGCGCTGGGCGGCTACCTGATCGCCGACGCGCTGCTGCCGAGCGGGCAAGCCCGCGATGACGCGCTCACCGCTATCGCCGGGCGCCTCGAAGGCCCGCACGCCCATCCACTCGGAGAAGACATCCGCCAGGCGCTGGGCCATCTGTTCGCACTTCGCGCCCACATCGCACTGCACGAGGTGACCACCGACGAGGCGCTGCGACGTATGGCAACGCTTGACCTCTTGACGGCCGATTCGGTGGCGGTCACCACCGATGACGCCGCTGCTATCACCGAGTTGATCGCCGGGGGTGAGGCGCTGGGGCAGCAGTGGTGGATCGCCGTTCGCAACCGAGCGGTGCCGGGCCACCCCTTCAACGCGCGTTGGCTCGACCGCACGCTCACGCGGCTCGACGTCGCACGTCGTGACCTTGATTGGACCGAGGTGCTGCGCGCCAACGCAGGCGAGCTGACCGGGGAGATCGAAGACCTCACGGCGCGCTGGCGCGACGGGCTACGTGACAACGATGAGCTGCATTTGCGCTGGCTGGCGTGGGTGCTGACCAGCACCGACCGCGCGCTGCGCGACCGGGCCACCGAGGCCGTCTACTGGTTCGGCCGCAACGACCCGCAAACGCTTCATGAGCTGACGCTGCAGATGCTGGATCTCAATGATCCGTACGTGCCCGACCGGCTGATGGCTGCCTGCTATGGCGTCGCCATGGCCAATCAGATCGCCGTGCCCGCTTGGCGGGCCGCTGTGCCAGCGCTCCTCGATGGCCTTGATGAGCGTTTGTTCGAGCCCAGTGGTGGCAACGGGCATGCACACTGGCTGCTGCGCGAGTACGCGCTGGGCATTCGTCAGCTCGTCTGCGCTCTGCATCCGGATCTGGCCGGCGGCCGCGAGCCTCATGCCCCTCCGGCGGTTCCCCTCCCGACAGGACCGGTCGATGAACTGGGCAAGGACGACGATCGCTACGACGAGGCCCGCCGCACCCTGGGAATGGACTTCCACAACTACACCCTGGGACGGCTGGTCGAGGGACGCGGCAACTACGACTTCCAGCACGCAGGACACCAACAGGTGGTGGCTGAAGTACTGGCTCGCGTGTGGGATCTCGGTTGGCGGGAGTCCAACTTCGCCGAAATCGACGACGAGCTGGGCCGTACCTCCTTCCGCCGCCACGACCTCGACCCCGACCGAGTCGACCGCTACGGCAAGAAGTACGCCTGGATCGGCTACTACGAGGCGGCCGGCCGGCGCGCACACGCGCAGACGCTACCGCGTGAGCGGCTACCCGACGTGGATATCGACCCCTCCTTCCCGCGGGCCCCGCCGCCGGTGCCGGTCGCCTTGCCGTCGTGGGTCAAGACCCGGCACAAGACCGATGAGAGCTGGGTCAAGGGCGGACGAGTCGTCGTCCCTGACGAGCTACTTGTCGCCGAAACGCTTGACGACGCCCAAGGCCCATGGGTCTGCCTGAACGGCTTTTTGCGCATCGCGGATGAGGCGCTGCGCCGCAAGGTCTTCATGTTCATCTGGGGTGCGCTGGTGCCGGCCGGCCAGTGGCTTGCGTTCGCGGCCAGCTTGGCCACCCGTTCGGTTGGTCGCCACACCATGCCCGAGCCCGCCGAGGACTACTACACCTTCGCTGGCGAGATTCCGTGGGCACCGATCTTTGCCCAAGGCTTGCGCATCGACGGCTACCCGAACGCGCCTGTCGAACATCATGACCTCGGTGACGGGGACGAGATCGAGCTGGTGGGAACGGCGCACCAGTACGCCTGGGAGAGCTACCACAGCGTCACCAACCGTGATGTGGCGGGAACAGTCCCCACGGGTGCAATTTGCGATCAGCTGAGCCTGCGCGGCCTGCCCCAGACCTTCGATATGGCTGAGACGGACGGTACGCTTGCCACTCGGTGTCTGGCCGCTCCGGCCGGCTACGAGGGACGGCTGCTCTATCTGCGAGCTGACCTGCTCGAGCGCTATACGCGTGAAACGGACACCGAAATGGGCTGGATGATCTGGGGCGAACGCCAGCTTGGCATCGATTGGCATGACCCGCCCGAGTGGTACCGCCAGCTCAGGCAGGCAAATGAGGATCGGCATCGACGGATACTGGGTCTGTCCGAGCTGATCTAGTTGAGCCACTGGGCGCCCTCGATCGAGCTCGACCGGTTTCGCAGCGGATCGTGCCACGCACTTTGTTGGATCTATCCGGCGTCGTACGCGGCGAGCGCAAAATATGGGAGGTCTGTCGGCACCGGTGTCCAAGCCAGCAGCACCAGGCGGCGGACGTCGTGCTCGGCAAGTACCGCTCGCGCGGCTCCGTCGTAGTGGCGACGTCGCTCCACGGCATCCGGTGAGGCAGCGATGACGCCGACAAACACATCACGTCGCTGAGGAGGCCCGTTCTCAAACACGAGCATGTCGGTCACCGGGCGGTCGCCCGCTCGTACAGCACGACGAAGCTCGTGCATCGCGGCCTCGAAACCCTTCTGCTCCGCGGGTCCGACGTTACACATGGTTACGCCAATCTCTGCCCATCGTTCGCTGGCACGGGATTCGACCCGCGACAGCACCGCGTCCCACCAGGGCGTGCGCTCGCTGCGAGGCTTCTCGGCGGGCAATCCGGCTTCGCGGGCGTAGTGCCAGATGTCGATCGGATCGGATAGACCTGTCACGTCCAGTTCGTATGTTCCGGCGAATTCGTGTTCTCCGAGGTTGAAACCGGTTTGTAGGTAGAGCGCCAGGAGGTCAGCCTCGTCGCCCCCGAGGAATGCTCCGCGTTCGATCTCAGTACGCCGGGAGAGGTAGTGCAAGACCTCCGACGGGTGGTCCAGCAGGTCGACGACGAGCTCGAGGTCCGTCACGCTGATGTTGTAAGCCAGCGCATCGGCGGCGCGCGCCGACAGGCCGGCCTCGGCCACGTCAGCTAGGCGAGGCAGCAACAGGGCGATCGGTTCGATCGTGACCGCCAGCGCTAGCGTCCGCCGCACGTCGCTTGCATCGATCGTGAAGGTGGTTCCGTTCGCCTTGCGACGGAACTGGATCGGGCCATCCGCTGCGCCAAGGCGGTCGGCCAACCGCATGGCTTGCTCGGAGGGGCGCACCAGGAGATCGTCAATCCCGTCGCGTAGCAGCCTCCCAGTTCCGCGCCCACGGCGTGCGTCGGCGTGCAAACGACCAGCCTTTGCCTCGGCGATCAGTGCGTACGTGGACACGCGGACCAACACGTCATTCTCGTACTCCCTGCCGTCAGCCGGATCGGTTGACAGGATCGAGCGCTCGACGACGGCTTGCGGGAGCGCCCGCTCCAATAGTGAAGCGACCCGCTCCTCCAGAAACGTTGCTCGACGCTCCAGGTATGCGGCGACCAGTCTTTGGTGTCCATCAAGCACGCGCTCGACAAGCTCGAATGGGTTGTGAAACGGCAACCAGCCGCAGAACAGGTACCACTGATCATCTCCGCTGCGAACAAACGGGCGACTCACGACGGGGTTCCGTAGCACTAATTCGCCAACCGGCACCCCGTCATCGTCGCCGCGCGCCAGAGACCAGGCCTCCATGAGGCCTGCCACGGTTGCCGACGCAATATCTACCGGCATCAGCTCAGTCAGCTCGCCGAGGCTCAAGCGAAAGATCTCGTGGGCGCGCAGGTCCGAGCACTGGGTGATGTAGAAGATGCGAGCATCGTCGCTAGCGAGGGCGACTGCCGTCCACACCTCCGGAGCCGGCTCCGGAAGCCGACCGAACCGTTCGGCGATCCGGTCAACCCAGGTGTCATCGACAGGCCAATCGAGGGCTTCTCGCACACGGCTGCGGTGTTGGTTCAGCCGGTCGCTGATCCGCTCGCCGATGGCACGCCACCAGCCCGGCAAAGCGCTCGGTGCAAAGCCGAGATCCTGCCGAGCCTCTGGGTCCAGTGGCCGCAGGAGATCTTCGAGCATCGGGACAAGCCGACTCTCGTAAGCCCAGCCTCGGCATGTGCTGCGAATTCGCAGCATGAACAGAACCACGGCACGGTCACGCTCGGATCCTTCCGGCGCGCTCTGGATTTCTGAAGCTGGAGCAGTCTCCAGGCATGGTTGAAGCGCAGTACCGCCTCAGCGATTCCTGGCACGTGTTGCCAGGGCGGCTGCACACCGGCGGCCGCGCCGGCGCGGAGCAGCATCGCTTGGGCTAACTCAAGATGATGTTGGTACATCCCAAGCCCCGGATCGTGCTCGGGATTGGTACCGACCTCAACTGAGCCGAGGTACATCGCCATGGTCCCCATCACGGAAATCGGATCGGCGTCGGCAACGGAGCTCGAGAGGTCCCGCACGGCCTCCCCGAAATCGGGGCCCGCGGTTTCCATCGCCTTGGTAAGCGCCACCCGCAGTTCATCTCGCGCCTCCCGCGATAGCCCGTGGGCGCGGAAAGCGTCGCCCGCCGCCAGCGCATCGCCAGAACGAGGCCCAGCGCCCGGGGTCGTTGATGAACTCATTGCAACATCTCATCACGGACCGAGACCAGTGGCGATGCACTGCATCCGCGCCCAGATCCCCTGCTCGGGCGAGCGATTTGGTTCGAGTCCGCTCGTCACGCGATACGTCCCCATTCGAATGAGCACTCCCGGAGGCGAAACGGCGGGAGAGCGTTCCTTCTGCGGATACGTCTTCCCGGGTGGAGCTGCGGCTGTAGCCTCTATGACCGTGGACGACTCACGCGAGGTCGGAGAGACGATCGGCTATCAGCTTCGGCGCCTGCGACGCGTTCGGGGGCTGACGCAGGAGGAACTGGCTGATCGCGCCGACGTGTCGCGGGACCTTGTTGCGAAGCTTGAGCAGGGTCGGCGCCGGACCGCACGCCTCACGTCCCTGGCGAGCTTGGCGCGTGCCCTCGACGTGGAGCTGTCGGCGCTGGTGACGCACCCCACCCGCATGCGCGGAGTCGAGGATCCGGGCCGTGAATGGTGCGCCAGTCCTGAGATGGCGGCTGATCTTGAGACGATGGTGGGCTCGTATCGCCAGGCCTACGCGGGGAGCACACCTGTCACAGAGCTGCTTCCAGGCACCGCCGGCCTGATGTGTGTGCTGATCGATTTGCAAAGGCGAGGACAGTGGCCGAAGCACACTGCTCGGCTGGCGTCGCTGGTGGGCCAGACAGCCTTGCTCGCCGGCCTGCTGCACCTTATGGGGCCGCGTGACCTCGAAGCGTCCCGTGCCCACTACGACCTGGCCCTGCAAGCGGCCGGTGAGGGGGAGGACTGGGATCTGGCGTCGTATGTCCTCGGGTCCCTCGCATTTCTGGCGATGTCCGCGGACCGGCCGGCCGAGAGCCGTTGCTTCCGAGATGCCGCATGGGAGCTGGCTTCACGTCGAGCCAGTCCGCGGACCCGCGCTTGGGTTGCGGCGCTTGCATCGGAGCTGTTTGCCCGCGACGGCGACGAGACATCCAGCCGTCGATTCCTCGCCAGGGGGTTCGCAGCCATGGAGCGAACCCGAGACGATCCGTCCTGGAAAGGGGTCGGCTGGTTTGATGAACCGAGGCTGACTGCCTACGAGGGCGGAAATCTCGTGCTGCTGGGCCAGTACTCGTCCGCCGAGGAGTTCCTGCGCAATTCACTCTCCCGTCTCGACCCCGCGCGCGTAAAGCATCGCTGCACGCTGTCAGCTGACCTGGCGATGACCCTCGCTCATCTCGGCGAGATCGAGGAGGCGAGTGCCTGGGCCATCGGTGCCCTGTCTCTGGCCGGATCGATTGCGCACCAAGAGAGCATCGAGCGGGTTCGAGGAGTCCACGCCCAGCTTCTCCCATGGCGGGAGCATGGCGCGGTGCGCGCGCTCACCGAACAGCTCCAGGCGCATTGAGCAGCGCGCGGTGCGCGTGAGCACGTCCGTCGAACTCGACTGGCTGCGACCGGAACTCGATCGTTGCCGAGAACTCATCGCAAGCCACACGGCGCCGAAGCGCTGGACGAAGTCATCCACCTACGGCGCCGTCGAAGTGGTCACAGAGATCGACCTAGCCATCGAACGGCTCCTGATCGACGCCATTAGCGCTCGCCTGCCGAGCGCGACCTTCCTCAGCGAGGAATCCCATCCGGATCCTGCCGCGCTCGCGAGCGACACGTGCTTCGTGATCGACCCAATCGACGGGACCGAGGAGTTCGCGGCAGGCCGGCCCAACTACGCCATCTCGATCGCGTTGTTTGACCGCGGACGGCCTGCTGCGGCAGTGCTCGACCTGCCGGCTCATGACCAGCGCTTCGAATGTTCCGCAGGCGCCGGCACCCGGCTCAACGGCGCAAAGGCCAAGCTCTCGCGAGTGCAACGCGTCACCGAGGCCCGCGTGGCGGTGAGCGCGACCCAGCTTGATTCAGTGCACCTGCGACCCTTCTGGATAAGCATGGGCGCGGCCGAGCTTCGGCGCGCTCCGGCCTTCGCGGCCAAGTTCGCTGTAGTGCTGGCGGGAGAATGCGACGCGGCGCTGTACCTGCCTGTTCGCCCGCACCGGACCGCGATCTGGGACTACGCCGCCGCCGCGTTGCTGCTCCGCGAAGCGGGCGGTGGATTCGTCTCCATCGACGGCGCAGATCTCCTCCGAGAGCGTCCGTTCCTCTATACGGGCGGATGGATCGCCTCGCCGCCTGCGCTACGAGACGAGCTGCTGGCCCTCGCCCGCAGGAGCAGCCGCTACGGCGAATGAGCCGATGGAACACTTCCCGTCACTTGGTGTCGGCCGCGGCGATAGCGGGACGTGTCAAGGCTCGACGCCACTCGCGCAGCGGATGGGCCTGTAGGACGCTACGTCCCAGCAGCCGGGCTCGCGACTCGGACAATGCGTCCCTGGTGAGGTTCGGGACGGCCGCATAGCTTGCGGCGACATGATCGAGAAATGCCCTGTCTCAGGCCTGGCATCGACGAGCCGGCGTGGCCGTCCGCCCGCGCCACTTGAGCCATCGGCGAGCGCTGCGGCCCGGTTGGGCGCCCGGCTGCGCGGACTGCGCGCCGCGCACGGTCTGACGCTTGCCGGGCTTTCGGTTCGGGTCGGTTACTCGGGCCAATACATCAGCCAGGTCGAGCATGGCCGCACCACACCCAGCGAGGCGTTCGTGCGGGCCTGCGACGTGGAACTCGGCGCCGAGGACGCGCTGGTGCAGTTGCTGCCTACCGTCATCCTCGAACAGGCGCGCCATCGCTCCGCGCGCTCAGCAGCACGCCGCCGCGCGGACACCAACAGCAGCGACCAGGAGGACGACGTGGAACCCATCACCCGTCGCAGCCTGGCAGTAGCCGGTGCCGCCGCGCTTGGCCTCGGCGCCGCTGGCGCGCCCGCGTCGGCCCGCGATATCGACCCCGCGCTGCCCAGGCACTGGGAGCGGCTACTAGCGATCATCGGCACACACGACGCCGCACATGGCCCGCACGACGTGCTCGGCGCCGCCCGCCGCGAACTGCACCTGATTACCGAGCATCGCAAGATCGCAACCGGTGAACTGCGCGCCGCGCTCATGGGCGTCGAGGCGCGCTGGGCAATCCACGCGGCCTGGCTGTGCGAGGACACCGGCGACCGCCGCGGACGCGCCGCGCTCTTGGACCGTGCGCTGCGCCTGGCGCGCGAGGCCGATCATCCCGACCTCATGGCGTGGGCTCGCGGACGACAGGCGCAGTGGATCGAGCTGAGCAGCGCGACCCGGATCGCCGAAACGGGTCTTCGCACTCCGCGCGCGGGCGCGCACACCCGAGCGCTTTGTGCCGTCCGCGCGGCACACGCGCATGCCCAGATCGGCAACCGCGACGCGACCGAGCGCCTGCTCGTGAAAGCGCACGAACTCGCCGCCAAGGAAAGCGCCGCGCCGCCGTTGTCGGTGAGCGTCCCCTTGGCCGAGCACGTCGTGCGCTGCTGGGAGGCACGTTGCTGGGCAGCACTCTCGCCCGCCCGCGGCGTTGCCCTGTACGACAGCGTCCTGCGCGACTGGCCCCGCGGCCGCACACGCGACGCCGGCCTGTACCTCGCGCGCCTCGCACGAGCCTGCGCGGATGCCGGCGAACCCGACCGCGCCCGCGCCGAAGCCCGCAAGGCACTCGCCATCGCCCGCACCACCCGATCAACCGTGGCTGCCCGCGAACTCAAACAGCTCAGCACGACCCTGAACGCCTGACCGCAACACGACGAAGACAGCGCAATGCCATACAACGCACGGCCTCGAACCGGAGGTTGGTCCTTCGCGAGGCCTGAGCGGGATTCTGAGCCACCTGGAGGTGAGGAACGCGATGATGAGGACGGCCCCGATCGCAACGCGCGCGATCTGTCGTAAGTACGTCGTCGAGACCGAGCCGGCCGTTGTTGAGACGGAGGTTGACGTCGTCCGCCTGGAGCTCGACGACGGCGAGTGCATCGACTTCGATCGCGTGGAGCTGCTGGCGGCGCTTAGCGTCGAGGCAGAGTAGAGGGCCTCGCTGGCGAGAGCCTCCGGCATGAGCCTGGAATATTTTGCGGGAATAGTTTGTCCGGGACGCATGGCCAGGATGGTGTCCATGAATCCTTTTGGCAGTTCCGACGCCCAGAAACTGGCCTTTGACGCTCTTCTGCCTCTTGCGGCTCCGACCGCCGCGGCGTTGGAGCGGGTCGCCGAGAGCGTGCAGGAGGAGCGCGAGATGATGGAGTCGCTTCGAGCGGGGTTCACGCCCACGCTGCGGGCGGGCGTCCTGGGGCTGGATCGGTTTGGCTACGCCGTACGTGAGGTCGGAGCGGAATGGCTGGATGTCGCACTCGTGCGCCGGGCGTCAACGCCCAAGCAGGAGGCGAACAACATTCATCTGTGGACGCTCGGCGACGACTACGTGCTTCGGATCAAGCGCGATCCAGTCGACGGTGTAGCCGAGGGCACGCTGCACCTGTTCGAGCAGCTCGCCGCGGAGGGCATGCCTTCGGTCGTCTTCCTGACCTGGGACATCAACCTGGAAGACCAAATCTCGGCGCCCCGTTTCGTCTGTCTCGACGAACCCAAGTGGACGATCTCGCTAAGCCAGCTCCTCGCGCATGGCGCAGCGCCAGTGGTTGGTACGCCGTCGACGTCGCGTGGTCCGGTCGTTCGGTCCAAGAAGACGACGCAGTCCGATGAGCAGCAAGACAACCAGCGCGACGACGGATAGCCTCACGCGGACATGAACGACTTCAATCCCGCACTGCTGAAGCTCGCGCGGGAAGCTCGCGGTTGGCGTCAGACGACGCTCGCGGAAGCAGCGAAGGTGGGCCAGGGCAGCGTCTCGAAATACGAGAAGGGGCTGATGGAGCCCAGCCGACGCCAAGCGGGGGCGCTTGCTCGAGCGCTGGAAATGCCGCTCGGATTTTTCCTGCAGCCTGAGGTGCGACCCGCCGCAGTCCTGTATCGGAGCCGCGTTCTCAAGTCGGCTCGCCGCGAAGCGACCGTTCGAGCACGACTGAACCTCGCACGCCTCGTAGCACTGCGGCTCTTGGAAGACGTTGACGTGGAGAGCGAGGCGCGCTTTCCCGGCGGCGACCGAGAATTCTCGTCGCCCGAGCAAGCTGCTGCTGAGCTGCGTGCCGGATGGTGGCTGCCCCCGGGCCCGATCGCAAGCGTCACGGAAGCGATCGAGTCCGCCGGCGCGGTCGTCCTGAGGCTCGATCTCGGATGCGATGAGGTCGACGCCGCGTACCTGCACCCGTTGAGTGATCGGACGCGATGGTTTTTCATCAACACGCGAGTACATGCCGGTGACCGTGTGAGGTTCTCGCTCGCGCACGAACTTGGTCACGCGGTGTTGCATGAAGTGGATTTCGTCCCCGACACTAAGCAAGCTGAAGATCAATCGAACTTGTTCAGTGGCGCGTTCATGTTGCCCAGCGACGAGCTGCGTGCCGATCTGCCGCGGGGCCGCTTGCGCGTTGCGCACCTCGTCGAGCTCAAGCGGCGTTGGGGGATGTCCATGGGTGCGATAGCGATGCGTGCCCATCACATTGGCGCGATTAGTCGCAATGATCTGACAGCGCTATGGAAGGAGATCGGCTGGCGTGGCTACCGCACGCAGGAGCCGGTGGACGTTCCGGTCGAGCGTCCGATGATCTTCGACGCCGCTCTGAACATTCACCGGACGGAGCATCGGATGAGCGACGATGACCTCGCCGGCATGGCTCACGTGTCTCGCGTCGTACTGGCGGAGTTGTTCCCCGAGCACTTCGCTCCCCCGGTGCGACGTGGCCATCTCTCGGTCGTTAGCGCCCGGAAGGATCGGGTTGCATAGCGCGTAGCCGTAATGGCTTCTGAGGAACTTGGGCGCGTTGTGGGCACGGTGGCGCGACCATGTCAGAAGGACTTCCGTCGTTCCAGACCAAGAGGTTTTCGGGCCGCGTCCGGTCGCTCGGCCTGGGTGGTTAGGGGCACCGCTGGCCAGAGCCGTCCCTCAAAGATGCATTTTGGTCGTTGTCCCCGTGGCCAGACTTCTGTGGTGAGTCGGCTGGCATGGCGAGCCGGCGGCGGTGCGCCCGTCGACGGTGTCAGTCGTAGCCGTTCTCCGCGTCCTCGTGGTCATCGTTCCGCTGGTAGCCGGCGGTGCCGCGGCCGCCGGCCCGGAGGGCGTCAGCCCGTAGGGGCAGGGCGGGCCGCAGGCAGCGGCACGGCCGGCGGCGCGCGAAGCGCGCCACTTGAGGAAGTAGAGAAAGTCTCAACGACCTTGGCCGTCTGTCGGGTCGCGAAGCCGGGGCGGCGTGCGCGTGGTTGCGGGGTTTTGCGATAGCCTGCTGGTTGTCTACATGAGCAACGGCGAAGGAGGCAGGCCCTGTGGCGAGGGTGGTTGATCCGCGGTCTGATCGGCCGGTCTACAAGCAGATCGCCGACCGGCTGCGCGTGGCGATCACAAGCGGCGCGTACGAGCCCGGCGAGCTGCTGCCCAGTGAGCACGAGCTGTCGGCCGAGTACGGCGTCGCGCGCGGGACGGCTCGCCAAGCGATCATGCTGCTTCGCAACGAGGGCCTGATCGACGCCGTGCACGGCCTGGGGTGCTTCGTACGCGAGCCAGAGCCCATCCAGCGGCTGCGACCGGGCGGCCCGTCGGCCGACTGGGAGATCATCCGCGAACCCGAGGATGACGACGGGCGCGGCCCGATCGCCGAGGCGCTGACGATGAGCTTTGCTACCACGCAGCTCGAACGAGGCCGTCCGCCGGTTGAAGTCGCGAAGCTGCTGGGCCTGCCGGCCGATGCTGAGGTGCTCGTGCGTGGCTGGGAGGCCAGCCACAAGGGCAGCGTTCGTACGCTCGCCTCGGCGTACACGCGTTGGGACGTCGCGACGCAGGCGAGCCTGATCGAGATCGAGAGCGGCCCAGCGGTGTACCTGATGCTGACCGCCAGCGGCTATCAGATCACGGGGATCACCGAGGAAGTCAGCGCCCGCATGCCAACCACAGCCGAAGCACAGCGTCTGGACCTCGGCCCCGGCGTGCCCGTGCTCAGCGTCCAGCGCGTCAACTACACCGCGCAGGACACGCAGCCGATCGAGGTCACCGTCTCGGTCATGAGCGCCGAGCGCTACCGCATGGTCTACGACCTCGGCGGCGGCGACTAAGCCGGGGGTCAAACGCCCCGCGCGGCGGGGTTTTCAAGTAGCCGCGCGAGAAGTCCGAGAATCCCGTGGCCGTGCTGTATCGTGCTTGTCTGAACGTGCAAGGTGACGATCAGAGAGGGACTGAGGATTGCGGATGGACCGGTTGAGCGTTGATGCGGCGGCGGCTGAGACGGGCGTGTCGGTGGACACGATCCGGCGTGCGTACCGATCGGGCGCCCTCCGGGCCTTCCGCCCCGGCGGTGCTCGCCGGATCGTGATCCTCCGCGAGGACCTGCAGGCCTGGGCGTTCAGCGACGAGCACCTGGTCACCGGCCCGGCTGCGCAGCTACGCCCCACGACCGACGCGCCCGCCGTGATCTCGCGTCGTGCGGTGCGACAGCGCTCAGTGCGGCACAACGCGGCCGTGGGCAGCGTCGAGCGGCTGCGTGAAATCGAGAGGAGCGCATAAGGCCATGGCCAACGGCCGCAAGAACAACGGCAAGTGGGTCGACCGCTGGCGCGAGGGCGGCCGCCATCGCCAGCGCACCTTCGATCGTCGCGGCGATCGTGACGCCTTTCGGCGCGAGCGCATCCGCCGTGAGCAGCTCGGTGGTCTCGTGCGCCTTGAGCACGACATCACGCTCGCCAAGTTCATGGAGGACTACTGGCGCCTGCACGCGGTGCCGAATCTTGAGCCACAGACGCGGAGGAACTACCGCCAGCAGTGGGGTAAGCACATCCTGCCGCGGCTCGGCGAGTACGAGCTGCGAGCGATCAACGCGCAGGTGATCCTGCGCGAGCTCGTCGAGCCGATGCGTCGCGCCGGCGCCGGCGACCCAACGCTGCTGCAAGTCCTCGCCGTCCTGCAAGCGATCTTCGCCCACGCCGTCAGCACCGACCGCGTGACCGACAACCCCGTGAGCCGGGTCGCCAAGCCCAGGCAGCCGGGTGGCCGCGAGGTACCTCCCGTTCCGCCAGTGACGGTCGAGCAGCTACGCGCGCGACTTGGCCCCGCCGACGCGCTGATGGTGTCCGTGCTCGCCTACGCCGGACTGCGCCCCCAAGAGCTGCTCGCGCTGCAATGGAACGACATCCACGAGCGCGCGATCCTCGTGCGACGCAAGAACGTCGACGGCCAGCTGTACCCCTACACCAAGACCCGCCAGAACCGCCGCGTCAAGCTCCTCGCACCGCTCGCAACCGACCTCGCCGCATGGAAGATCGCCAGCGGGCGCCGCGATCACGATCTCGTCGTTGTGAATGCTCGTGGCAAGCCCTGGACAAAGCACCAGTACCAGCACTGGCGCCGCCACGTCTACAAGCCGCACGCCTCCGCAATCGGGCTGACCTCAGGTGTGCCGTACGACCTGCGCGGCTCGTTCGTGTCGCTGCTGGCGTGGGAGGGCCAGACAATGCTGGAGGTCGCTCGCCAGGCCGGCCACTCGGTGGCCATCTGCGAGCGCCACTGCGCCGGCATCTTCGAGGACTACGACCCAGCCAACCGCTCGAGCGCGGAGGCCGCGATCCGCGCCGCTCGTGAAGCTGGTGTGCGCGGAGTGTGCGCGCTGTTCGACGGGACCGCCGAGCGATGAGCCCACGTTCTGCCTGCAAATGCGGGCAAGCCCGCCTTCGGACTCGAACCGAAAACCTCTTCATTACAAGTGAAGTGCTCTGCCAATTGAGCTAGGCGGGCAGGCAGTCTTGGGCAGGCTAGCGCCCCGCCGAGCGCTGCGAGCGATGGGTCGCGCGCCGTGCGTCCGCGAGAACCGGCAGGATACGCGCGGTGCGGCTGGTACATCGCGGTACCGGCAGGCAGGCACTGCGGCGGTTGGCGTTCCTGTTTCAGGACGGCATGTGCTTCGCGACGACGTTGCGCGGGCTGGACGCGATCGATCTGCTCGAGCGGTCGCTGGCCCGGTCAGAGACGCTGGATCGGCTCTGCCCCGACCTCGGCGACGCCGGCCTCGCGCACCTGCGCGTCGGCCTGCGCACGCTCGCGCAGGCGGGCTGGATCGAGTCGGGCCCGACGCTCGCACCGGAGGGAGACCACGATCGACTGGACGCCGGCCGGGCGCGCCGTCGCCGCACATCACGACAGCTACCTCGCGCTCGGCGCGTATCTGGCGACGTTCCGCGACAACGCGCCCGATGCCTGGCAGCGGCCGTGGGACGCGACGCGCGTGGCGCTGTTCGCCGACCTCGTCGACGCCGCCGAGGCGCGCTGGGAGCTCGACGACCTCGACCCCGGGCTGCGCGACGACGTCGTCGCCCACCTCGATCGGGCGCTCGCAGCGCCGGCGCTCCTGTGGCTCGACGCGACGGCGCCCTGGATCGCGACGGCAACGGCCCGAGCTGCCGGCCGGCGAGGACGGCGAGCACACCGCGCGGCTGCTGCGCACGCTCGGCTGGCTCGCCGACGGCGCCACCTGGAGCGAGGACGGGATCGCCGGCCTGGGCTTCGTCGCGCACTCGGGCTTGTCGGCTCCTACCTGCCGATGTTCGCCCGCCTGCCCGAGCTCTACGCGGGCGAGATCAGCGGCGCCCCGACGGGTCCGGGCGACGGCCGCGAGTGGCACATCCAGCGTGAGCTGAACCTGCGCGCCAGCGCCGCTGCCCACGGCCGCTACTTCGGCGACGCCGACGCGATGATCGCGCGCATCTTCGATCGCGAGCCGCTGGCCGAGCAGCCGCGCTTCGTGCTCGACGTCGGCTGCGGCGACGCGAGCTGGCTCACCCGGATCCACGCGCTCGTGCGCGACGGCACGCTGTGCGGACGCCACCTCGCCGAGCGCCAGGCGGCGACCGGCGAGCAGTGCTACCCGACGACGAGGCCGTTCGTCGCCGTCAGCCTCAACCACCTGCTGAGCGGCGGCTCGGAGGAGATGATCCCCGGCTGCGACGGCGACGTCCCCCGCCAGGACACGTGGCGGCCCGGGCCGGGCGTCAACCGGCGCGACGGCCGCGGCCTCCACGAGCTGCTCTACGAGCGCCGCGACCTGCGCCACCCGCGGTTGTGTCGTCGGCGGCGACGAGCCTGCTCGTGACGCAGGCGATGGCGGTGCTCGAGGAGCGGCTCGCGGGCCTGGACCCGGGCGCGGTCCTGCGCGTGCTCGACTACGGCACGGGAACCGCGCTGGCGGCGATCGAGCTGCTCAAGGCGACCCGCGAGACGGCCTCGAGGAGCGCCTGCGGCGCAGCGGCGTCACGCTCGAGCTGCATCTCGCCGACATCCCGTCGAGCTGGTTCGCGTACGGCTTCGACGTCGTGCGCGAGTGCTCGTGGACGCGCTGCCACTCGCTCGTCGGCGACGACGGGCGCTTCCGCCCGCTGCTCGAGGTGACCGGCGGCCGGCCGATGGACGTCGTGATGTCGAGCATGGTGTTTTACCTCATCCCACCGAAGGCCGTGCGGCGCGTGGCCGAGGGCCTCGCCCCGACGTGACGGCGCCGGGCGGGCGCTTACTGTGGAACGCACCCGACCTCGGCGTGGCGGGACCGTACGCCGTGC
>Ga0307502_10000049_pt1 | contig 32182 bp, 32 predicted proteins | sample 16_S_MG_FD_201364 | JGI IMG/M metagenome (GOLD analysis project Ga0307502, IMG submission 201364) | Soil microbial communities from Populus trichocarpa stands in riparian zone in the Pacific Northwest, United States - 16_S | ecosystem: Environmental > Terrestrial > Soil > Riparian zone > Trees... | reverse complement strand
GGATCGTCCAGAAACGCCGCGACGAGATCGCCGGCGTCAAATATGAGCTGATCGGCACCCGCGTGGGCTACGCGCGCACGAAGGTCGGAAAGGCAGCGGCGCTGAACAAGGTGCGCGCCGACCGCCACGATCTTCAGGAGCACGTCGACAGCCTCCAGGCCGCCTCGAGCAAGATCGCCCAGCAGCTCAACGCACTGCAGCCGGGGAACGCCGGCGATCTGCCCGTCCGACAGGGCTCGGGCAGCATGATCTGGCCCGTCAACGGCCCGATCACGGGGGCGTTCGGCGAGCAGCGCCCCGGCCACATCCATGCGGGCATCGACATCGCCGCCGGTGAAGGCACGCCGATCCACGCCGCCGACAACGGCAAGGTCGTGCTCATGCAGGGCGTCGGCGCCTCGGGCGGCTACGGCAACTACACCTGCATTCAGCACACCGGCAGCCTGGCGACCTGCTACGCCCACCAGTCTCGCTTCGGGACGAGCATGGGCGCGAGCGTCAACAAGGGGCAGGTCATCGGCTTCGTCGGCAACACCGGGCATTCCTTCGGAGCGCATCTGCACTTCGAGGTGCGAGTGAACGGCACGCCGGTGAGCCCGCTCGGATATCTGTAGTCGGCACCCGCGCTAGCGTTCCACCGCGATGCAGCCCGACATCGAGATCTTCGGCATCTCCCTGAAGACCTTCGGGCTCTGCTTCGGCCTGTCGTTCGTCGTCTCGGGCGCGATGGTCGCCCGGCGCCTGAAGGAGCTCGGCAAGCCTCCCGACTGGGCCTACGAGATGGTCTTCGCGGCGCTCCTCGGCGGACTGCTCGGCGGGCGCTTGTACTGGCTGGCCGAGCACCCGAGCAGATTCAGCGACGTCTCCGCCGTCTTCGGCGGGGCCGGATTGGTCTGGTTCGGGGGTGCGCTGGGCGGGGCGGCCGGCGTGCTGCTGTGGGCGTACCGCAAGGGAATGTTCAACCTCCAACTGCTCGACCTCTGCTCGCCCGCGCTGGCGATGGGGTACGCGGTCGGCCGCGTCGGCTGCCAGATCTCCGGTGACGGCGACTACGGCACGAAGACAGACCTGCCGTGGGGGATGGCCTATCCGGACGGGGTCGTACCGACGAACGATGTCGTCCATCCGACGCCGATCTACGAGACCCTCTCGATGGGGCTCGCGGGCTGGGCGCTGTGGCGGGCGCGGGACGCGTTCCGGCCCGGAGTGCTGTTCGGCTTCTACCTCGTCTTCGCGGGCATCGAGCGCTTCCTCGTCGAGTTCGTGCGCCGCAACGACGCCGTCCTCGCCGGACTCACCGAGGCGCAGCTGTTCAGCCTCGTGATGCTGCTGTCCGGCTTGACTTGGATCGTGATCGCGGCCCGGTCGGGCGGGCTGCGGGCGCGGGATCCCGTGCCGGTGCCCGCATAAGCCGGGACGCTCATCTGCTCCTCATCTGCGCGGCGCAGACTCGCGCGATGAAGCTCGGACGCCGCGCCGCCGCAGGGACGGCCAGCCTTGCCGCCGCGCTGGCGCTCGCGCTGCTGGTGGCGTCGGGGGCGACCGCGGCGGCGGGCGACATCCTGCTCGCCTCGCGTGCCGGTGGGGACGCCGGCGCCAAGGGCAACAGTCCGTCGAGACTGCCGAGCATCTCCGCCGACGGGCGCTTCGTCGCCTTTCAATCCACGGCCGCGAACCTCGATCCAGCGGACACCGATCCCTCCTCGGACATCTTCGTGCGCGACACGCAGACGAACGCCACGGCGCTCGTCAGCCGGGCGAGCGGCCCGAGCGGCGCCAACGGCACCGGCGAGTCGATGGCGCCCGACATCTCGGCCGACGGCCGCTACGTGGTGTTCCAGTCCACCGCCGCGAACCTCGACCCCGCCGACGTCGATTCCACGATCGACGTCTTCGTCCGCGACCTGCAGGCGAGCACGACACGGCTCGTCAGCCGCGCGACCGGCGAGTCGGGCGTCAACAGCGACGGCGCCTCCGGCGCGCCGACCATCTCCGCGGACGGACGCTACGTCGTGTTCGAGTCTGTTGCCACGAACCTCAACCTCGCCGACACCGACCCGGTCTCGGACGTCTTCGTACGCGACCTGCCAGGGAACACGACGACGCTTGTCAGCCGAGCCCCGGGGGCCGACGGCGTCAAGGGCGACGCCGGCTCGACATCGCCCGACATCTCGGCGAACGGACGCTACGTGGCGTTCTCGTCGCTGTCGACCAATCTCCACGCCGACGACACCGACGGGCTTGCCGACATCTTCGTGCGCGACGTCCAATCCAGTGTCACGACGCTCGCCAGCCGCGCCGCCACGGCCACCGGGGCGAAGGGCGACGGCGACTCCACCCAACCCGGGATCTCGGCCGACGGGACGCTGGTGGCGTTCGTGTCGACGTCGGCGAACCTTGACGGCGCCGACACCGACGCGGTCGCCGACGTGTACCTGCGGGGGGTTCGCGCGAGCGCCGGCACGACGACGCTCGTCAGCCGCGCCGACGGCGCCAACGGCGCGAAGGGCAACGGCGACTCCGCCACCCCGGTGATCTCGACGACCGGGCGCTACGTCGCGTTCAGCTCCGTCTCGACGAATCTCGATGCCGCCGACAGCGACTCCGTCTCGGACGTCTACTCGCGCGAGCTGCCCACGAACAACGTCCGGCTCGTGAGCCGCGCCGCCGGCGCGGGCGGGGTCAAGGGCGACGGGGACTCCGTCGGAGCGGCGATCTCTGCCGACGCGCGCTTCGTGGCGTTCACCTCGGCGGCGGCGAACCTCGGCGACGGCGATGCGGACGCGACCCTCGACGTACACGTCCGCGACGTTCTCGGCCCGCGACCGCCGTTCACGCCACCAGGCGAAGGAACGACGCCCGCGCCACCGGCAGCGGGCGGCGGGCTGGCTGCCGCGCGCGGCTGCCCGTTCAGCGGCACACCGGGCTTCGGGACCGATCGCGGCGACACCGGCCTCGGCGGTCCGGGCACGGACATCTTCTTCAGCAGGGGCGGCAACGACGTCCTGTACGGGGTTGCGGGCAACGACTGCCTCTACGGCGGCAGCGGCAACGACCGGCTGTCGGGCGGCAGTGGCACCGACAGGCTCTACGGCGGCAGCGGCAACGACCGGCTCCGCGGCGGTCCCGGCGCGGACCGCCTCAACGATGCGCACGGGCGCGACCAATTCATCGGTGGCGCCGGCAACGACCGCGTCGACGCACGCGACCGCACACGCGCCGACCGGCGCCGCAGGGACACCGTGAGCTGCGGTGCGGGCAAGCGCGACATCGCCTACGTCGACCGTGCCGACCGCGTCAGCAGGAGCTGCGAGAGGGTCGTCCGGCGCCGCCGTTGACGCGTGCTACCGGCCGCCCAGGCTGAGCGCCTCGACCGGCGAGCGCCTGCCCGCGCCCGCTCGCGACGGCGCCGGGCGCCGGACCAGCAGCGTGACGCCGTACAGCGCGAACGCCGCCAGCGCGACCGACGCGCCGGCCGCGAGATCGAGCTCGGCGCTCACGACGAGTCCGAGCACCCCGGCCCCGGCGCCCAGCGCCGGACCCAGCAGAAGCTGCGCGCGGACGCTGTGTCCGAGCCGGATCGCAGCGGCCGCCGGAGCGACGAGCAGCGCGAACACGAGCAGGTTCCCAAGCCCCTGGACTGCGGCGACGGTCACGACCGCCATCAGCGCGAGCAACGCGAGCTCGACGCGCCCCGGTCGCACCCCGAGCGACGGGGCCGCTACGGGATCGAAGACCGCGGCGAGGAGGCGCCGGTGGCCGCCGGCGAGCCCTAATACGACGAGCACGGCCAGCCCGGCGGCGATCGCCAGATCCGTCGGGCTCGTCCCCGGCAGGTCCCCGAAGAGCAGCTCGCCGAGCCGCGCGGGGACCTCCGGGGCGAGCGCGAGCAGCGCCCCGAGCCCGAAGGCCGTCGTGACCGTGACACCGACCGCGATCTCCGAGCCGACGCGCATGTCACGCGCGGCGAGCGTGATCAAGGCCGCGGCAACCAGCACGCCGCCCAGCGCGCCGAGCGCGAGCGGGGCGCCGGCGAGCGCCGCGACGACGAGCCCGGGCAGCATCGCGTGCGCGAGCGACTCGGCCGCGTATGCCTGGCGCAGGTGCAGTACCCAGACTCCGAGCGCGCCGCACGCCGCGCCGAGGACCACAACCTCGACGAGGGCGCGCTGCAGCAGTCCCGAGTGCAGGATCTCCATCAGTGGCTGTGCGCGTGGTGCTGGACGGCGATCGCGCGCGCGCCGCCGTCGAGCACGACGATCTCAGCCCCGTAGGTCGCCTCGAGCACCGCAGTCGTCAGCGTCTGCTCAGGCGCACCATAGGCGACCTGCGTGCCGCGCAGGCACAGCACGCGATCCCAGCGCCGCGCCTGCTCGATGTCGTGCGTCGCGATCATCAGCGTCCGGCCCTCGGCGCGCAGCTCGTCGAGGATCCCCATGATCGCCTCCTCGTTCGGGCGGTCGACGCCTGCGAAGGGCTCGTCGAGCAGCAGCAGGCCTGCGTCCTGGACGAGCGCGCGAGCGATCAGGACGCGCTGGCGCTGGCCGCCGGAGAGTGCGCCGAAGCGCTCGCGGGCGCGATCCGCGAGCCCGACCCGGGCGAGCGCGTCGCGCGCCAGCTCGCGGTCGGCAGTGGCGACGCGCCTGTACCACCGCGTGCGCGCGTAGGCACCCATCAGCGCGACGTCGAGCGCGCTGACGGGGAAGTCCAGGCGCGAGCGCTCGGTCTGCGGGACGTATGCGAGCGCGCCGTGGACCGCGACCGTTCCCGCGACCGCCGGCAGCTCGCCGAGCAGAGCGCGAAAGAGGGTCGTCTTGCCACCGCCGTTGGGTCCGAGCACAGCCACCGCCTGGCCTCCGCGCGCGTGGAACGTGACGTTGCGCAGCGCCGGCGCGCCCGCGCCGTAGGACGCCGCGAGGCCGGCGACCTGGACCCCCGCGTCGCGGACGCTCACGCCGGTGCCCCCGCGCCACGGCGCACACGGCCCGCCGTTGCGAGCGCGGCGAGCGCGAACCCGCTGCCGCCCACCGTCGCAATCGCCGGACCGGGCGGCAGGTCGAGGTGATAGGCCAGCAGCAGGCCGGCGGTGCTCTCGGCGGCGGCGAGCGCGACGGCCGTCGCCAGCAGCGCGCGGAGAGAGCGGGTGAGCAACCGCGCGGTCGCCGCCGGAACGACGAGTAGCGTGCTCACGAGCAGCGCGCCAACGGCTGGCAGCACGGCGACGACCGCGGCGCCGAGTAGCGCAAGCAGGAGCCAGTCGCCGCGCGCCGCGCGTACCCCGAGGGCGGGCGCGCCGGCCGGATCAAAGCCGGTCGCAAGCCACGTGCGGGCAAGCGCCGCGGTCGCGGCGGCGGCGCTGAACGCGACGGCGCCGGCGAGCCACAGGTCGCCGTCGCTGAGGCCCAGCAGCGTCCCGAACAGCAGGCGGTCGACGCCGGCTCCCGAGCGGTAGACGTCGCTCGCCAGCAGCGCGCCGAGGGCGAGCATGCCCGTGAGCAGCAGCCCGGTGGCGGCGTCCGAGGTGGCGGCGCCGCGGCGCGTCAGGCGCGCGAGCAGGCCGGCGAATCCCAGCCCGGCGGCAAGCGCCGCGAGCGGCGGTGCGATGCCCCACGGTCCTGCGACGACCAGGCCGGGGAAGGTCGCGCTGCCGACCGCGTGCGCGAAGAACGCGAGCCGGCGCAGCACGATCCAGGCGCCGAGCAGGCCGCCCGCCACGGCCAGGAGCAGGACCGCCAGCAAGGCTCGCTGCATGAACGGAGCCGAGAGCGGGTCGGTGAGCCAGCGCACAGCGGCAGGCTATCGAAAATGGTTCTCACTTAGCGAAACCGGCCCGTGAGCGGCGATGCGCCAATTTATGCGCTGCGCTCAAGCTCGGAGCGTGACCGGTCGATTACGACGCGTACAAGTCGCCATGCTCAGGGTTCCACGTCCCCAGCGCACGCTTCTCCCCGGCCTCGGTGTCGCCGGTGCCGTGCTGGCCGCGGTCATCCTCGCGTTCATGAGCACCGGCGCAATCGTCGCGTTCAACCTTCTCTCCGGTGATCCGCAGGCCGGTCGGTCCACCCCGATCGTCCTGACCGGTCCGGCGTCGTCTCCCCCGACGAGGACGCCACTCGCTCGCTCGAGAGCGTCCGTTGCCGCCGCGAAGCGCGCCGTGCGGGCGGCGCCGATCGCCGCCGCCGCGACCGCGCCGCCGCCGGTTCCGCGGCAGATCGCCGTCGCCGAGATCATCAGGGAGGAGCGCACGGCGGTGCTGCCGCCCCCGGCCGTGCAGCCGCCTGCGCCGCCCCAGCAGGTCGCGCCACCGCCTGCGGCTCCGCGGCCGGGTCCGCTTGCTCCGGTCGGCGATGTCGTCGTCCAGACGACGACCGGTCTTGCCAACACGCTGCGCTCCGTGACGACCGGTGTCGGCGACACCGTCGCCCCGGTCAGTCCTCCGCTCGGCGAGGTCGTCGCCGCCGCCGGCGAGCTGCTCGGCGAGACGGTCGACGCGACGGGCAACGTCCTGGGCGATCTGCTCCGGCCGTCCGCGCCCGCCTGATCGGCGCGCGAGCGCGGCCGGGACCGCTGCCGCGCGCTATCGAGATCCGCGCTCGAGCAGGAATCGCAGCGACGCAGCCTGCAGTTCTGCGTCGTGCTGGACCGAGCCGTGATCGCCGCCTGCGACGCGGACGAACCGGCTGCCGGGCGCCGCAGCGTGCAGCGCAGCCGAGTGCTCGACCGGCACGCGCTCGTCGCCCTCGGCGTGCAGCAGCAAGAGGTTCGGCCCGAGCGCGGCCGCTGCATTGGGCAGGTCGACCGCGGCGACGAGCTCTTCGAGCGCCGGCGGGTCGGCACGGAACTCCAAGCGCCCGTCGCGCAGGCCGCCGAGGAGGATCTGCGAGCTCGCCGGGCAGATCGCGACGACCGCCTGCGCGCCGGCGCGCCGGGCAGCGGCGAGCGCCAGGAAACCGCCCATCGAGGAGCCGCGCAGGAACACCGGCGCCGCCGCCAGCAGCCCGGCGATCGCCGCGATGTCGTCAACCGCTTCGGCGCCCAGCGGACCGTCGCTCGCGCCGTGGCCGCGCTGGTCGAAGACGATCGCCTCCAGCCCGGCAGCGGCGCAGGCCCGCGCGAAGTCGAGGTGGTTCTCCTTGCACGACCCAGCACCGTGGAGGATCACGACGCCGCCGCGCGGCGTGCCCGCAGGGGCCAGGCGCAGGCACGCCAGCCCGTCGTGGACCACCAGTTCGGGCGCCGGCGCTTGGATGTGCTCCTCGCCCTCCACCGCGGCGCAGTATCCCGGCAGCCGGCCCGACGCCGTACTCTCCGCTCGGCATGGCGGCCACCCGCACTCAGCTCTCGCAGGCCTATCCGATCGACAGCCGGATCGACGACGACGGTCGCCTTCAGCTCGGCGGCTGCGACGCGGTCGAGCTCGCGCGCGAGTTCGGGACACCCGCGTACATCGTCGTCGAGGACGACCTGCGCGCCCGCGCGCAGACATTCGTCGAGGCGTTTCGCGCGCGCACGAAGGACTTCGACGTGCTGTTCGCCTCGAAGGCGTTTCCGTGCACCGCGGTCTATCGCGTGCTCGCCGCGGAGGGCATCGGGTGCGACGTCGCATCAGGCGGCGAGCTCGCGCTGGCGCTGCGCGGCGGCTTCGTACCGGCGCGGATCTACATGCACGGCAACGCGAAGTCCGTCGACGAGTTGCGCTTCGCGCGCGAGGCCGGCGTCGGCCACATCGTCGTCGACAACTTCGACGAGATCGAGCGCCTCGAGGCGGTCGTCGCGGGCGGTCCGCGCCAGCCGGTCCTGCTGCGCGTGACACCCGACGTCGCGGGCCGCACCCACGACAAGATCTCCACCGGCCAGGCCGATTCGAAGTTCGGCTTCTCGATGGCCGACGCACCGGCCGCGATCGCCCGCCTGCAAGCCGCGGGCGCGCTGGACCTCGTCGGCCTGCACATGCACATCGGCTCGCAGATCCTCGAGCTGGAGCCGTTTCGCCGCGCGATCGAGGCGGTCGCCCCGCTCGGCGACTTCGGCACGTACAACCTCGGGGGCGGGCTCGGCGTCGCCTATACCGCCGAGCAGGAGCCGCCGCGGATCGCCGACTACGTCGCCGCGAAGGTCGACACGGTCAATCGCGTGCTCGGCCCCGGCAAGCGGATCGTCGACGAGCCGGGCCGCGCGCTCGTCGCCAACTCGACGGTGACGCTCTATACCGTGCAGAGCGTCAAGCGCAACGTCTCGACGTGGGTCGCGGTCGACGGCGGGATGTCCGACAACCTGCGTCCGATGCTCTACGGCTCGGTCTACGACGCAGCGGTGGCCGACCGCTTCGGCGGTGGCACCGCATGCAAGCTCGCCGGCAAGCATTGCGAGTCCGGAGACGTCATCGTGCGCGACGTCGAGCTCGCCGATCCGCGTGCCGGCGACGTCATCGTCACGCCCGCGACCGGAGCCTACGGTCACGCGATGGCCAACAACTACAACGGCGTACCGCGTCCGCCGGTCGTCTTCGTCTCCCAGGGCGATGCGCGCGTCGTTGTTCGCCGCGAGACCTACGAGGACCTGTCGGCGCGCGATGTCGAGTGAGCCGTTTCGCATCGGGCTGCTCGGCCATGGCACGGTCGGCGCGGCGTTCGAGACGCTGCTGGGGCAGCGCGCCGGCCAGGTCGCGGCGATCACCGGCCTGACGCCGCAGATCAGCGGGGTGCTCACGCGCACACGCGGCGACTTCGACGAGATCCTCGCCGGCTGCGACCTCGTCGTCGAGCTGATCGGCGGCCTGGACCCGGCGCGCGAGTACGTGCTGCGCGCGATGCGCGACGGCAAGCACGTCGTCACGGCGAACAAGCAACTGCTCAGCCAGCACGGCGAGGAGCTGTGGGCCGCGGCGCGCGAGCACGGCGTGCAGCTGCGCTTCGAGGCGGCGGTCGCGGGGGTCGTGCCGGTCATCCGCGTGCTGCAGGAATCGCTCGCGGCGGCGCACGTGGACCGCGTCCACGGCATCGTCAACGGCACGACGAACTACATCCTCTCCGAGATGGCTCGGACAGGCTGCTCATACGAGGAGGCCCTCGCCGGCGCCCAGCGTCTCGGCTACGCCGAGGCCGATCCGACCGACGACGTCAACGGCAAGGACGCTGCGGCGAAGATGGCGATCCTCGCGCGGCTGGCGTTCGACACGCCGGTGCATCTGGACCAGGTCACCTACGAGGGGATCGAGCTGATCACCGCCGACGACATGGAGTACGCGCAAGACCTCGAGCTGGGCTTGAAGCTGATCGGAACCGCCGAGCGGATCGACGGCAAGCTCGCCGTTCGCGTTCATCCGGCCTTCCTCTACGCCGGTCATCCGCTGGCCAGCGTCCATGGCCCGTTCAACGCCGTCACGGTCGAGTCCGAGGCGATCACCGAGATCACGATGTCGGGCCCCGGCGCGGGCGGACCGCAGACGGCGAGCGCCGTACTCGGCGACGTCATCAGCGCGATGATCCCGCCGGCCTCGACCCCCGAGACGACGCAGGCGCTGGAGCTCGTCGACGACGTGGAGTCCTCGTTCTACCTGCACATGGAGGTCGCCGACCGGCCCGGGGTGCTCGCTCAGGTCGCGCTGGTCCTGGGCGAGGAGGGCGCGTCGATCAAGTCCGTCGTGCAGAAGGGCCTGGGAGGAAACGCGCGGTTGGTCATGGTCGTGCACCCGATGCTCGAGTCGCGCTTCTTCGCGGCGGTCGACCGGATCGCCGCGCTGGACTTCGTGCGCTCGCGCCCGCGGGCGATTCGCGTGATCGAGGAGGAGTTCCTGTAGTGCCCGGGCTGATCGAGCGCTATCGCGACCGGCTCCCGTTCGCCGCCGCCGACCCCGTCGTCTCGCTCGGCGAGGGCGACACGCCGCTCGTGCATGCGCCGCACATCTCGCAACTCGTCGACGCGGAGGTGTGGCTGAAGCTCGACGGCGCGAACCCGACGGGCTCCTTCAAGGACCGCGGGATGACCTGCGCCGTCAGCGCGGCGCTGCGCGAGGGCGCGAAGGCGGTGATCTGCGCGTCCACCGGCAACACCGCCGCGAGCGCCGCCGCCTACGCCGCGCGCGGCGGGCTGACGTGTGCGGTGATCGTGCCCGAGGGCAAGATCGCGACCGGCAAGCTCGCCCAGGCGCTCATGCACGGCGCGCGCGTCATCGCCCTGCGCGGCAACTTCGATCAGGCGCTCACGCTTGTGCGCGCGCTGGCGGACCGAAACCCGATCGCGCTGGTCAACTCCGTCAACCAGTTTCGCCTGGAGGGACAGAAGACGGGGGCCTTCGAGCTGATCGAGAAGCTCGAGATGCTCGACGCGCTCTGCATTCCCGTCGGCAACGCCGGCAACATCACGGCCTACTGGAAGGGCTTCGGTGAGCTTGGCGTCGCGCCGCGCCTGTTCGGCTTCCAGGCCGAGGGCGCTGCGCCGCTCGTGCTCGGCAGGAAGGTCGACCACCCCGAGACGATCGCCAGCGCGATCCGCATCGGAAATCCGGCGCGCTGGGAGGAGGCGATGGAGGCGATGACGGCTTCGCGGGGGATGGTCCGGGCGGTCTCCGACGATGAGATCCTCGCCGCGTACCGCCTGCTCGCCGCGCGCGAGGGCGTGTTCTGCGAGCCGGCTTCCGCGGCGTCCGTTGCCGGCCTGCTGCGCTATGGCGCCGGAAGCGCACGGCACGTCGCCTGCGTGCTGACCGGCCACGGCCTGAAGGACCCCGACACGGCGCTGAACCAGGCCGGCGGTGTGATTCCCTGCGAGCCGACGCTGGCTGCCGTCGAGGAGGCGGTGCTGCGCTGATGCAGCGGCGCCGGCTGGTCCGCGTGCCCGCCTCGTCGGCGAACCTCGGTCCCGGCTTCGACGCGTTTGCCGCGGCGCTCGGGCTGCACGTCGAGGTCGAGGTCGTCGAGACCGGGCGCTTCGGCGTGGAGACGAAGCTCGACATCGCCCGCGACCGTCGCAACCTCTGCGTGCGTGGCTTCGCCGCGCTGCAACCGCCGGACGACTTCACCTTTCGGATCCGCTCGCAGGTTCCGCTGTCGGGTGGCTTGGGCTCCAGCGCGGCGGCATATGTCGCGGGGCTCTCGGCGGCGGCGCATCTGTTCGAGCTCGACGAGGACCTGTTCGCGCGGGCGTCCCAGCTCGAAGGCCATCCGGACAACGCCGCCGCGGCGCTGCTCGGCGGCTTCGTCATCGTCGCCGGAACAGAGGTCGCTCGCTTCGATCCGCCGGACGGGCTGGAAGCCGTGATCGTAGTCCCGCGCGCCGCCGTGCGGACGGCGGTCGCGCGTCGGGCGCTGCCCGACAAGGTGCCGCTGGCCGACGCGGTCGCCAACGTCGCCCACGGCGCGATGCTGACGCTGGGACTGGCGCGGGGAGACCTCAGCCTGATCGCGAGCGGACTGGAGGACCGCCTGCACCAGCCCTACCGCGGCCATCTCTACCCGGCGTCGATGGAGTTGCTGGAGCGGGCGCGGTCCTTCGGTGCGATCGGCGCGAGCATCTCGGGCGCCGGGCCGACCGTGCTCTTCTGGACGCATGCCGATACGACGGGGGCGGTCGTCGCCGCCTTGCAGCGCGAGACCGAGGGGTGGGCGGAGGTGCTGCGGGCGCCGTTTCAGACTACGGGCGCGGAGGTGCGCGAACTGTAGTTGCGCGCCTAATACGGCCGCGGGCCGCCGCACGGCAGGGTGACGCAGTTGCACGGGCCTTTGAGGCCGTGGCAGCAGCGCACCCGTGTCTTGCAATTGCCGAGCGCCATGCAGCCCGACGTCTGACAGAACGTAGGGGGGAAGCCGTTCGGTGGCTGCGCGACGAGCGCGAGATGGAGCTGAGCGCCGAGCGCCGCGGCGGGGTGTGCCGCTGTGCCCGATTAGGGCGTCGTGCTCTGTCCGAGCCCTGCCTGTGCGGTGAATCCGGGCATCCTCATGGTCGTGCTACCTCCTGGCGGTGTTGGCCTTGTCAGCGGTCGTAGTACGGCATCAGTTTGGAGACGAGGAATGGGTATTCCTCGGTCACGTCGACGCGGACGAACTGCTTGTCGGTCACGTCGGTCTGGCGATGCGTGTAAGACAAGATCGCGTTGACGATGTTGCGTACGCCGCTGAGCCGGGAAGGCCTGACCTCGACGCTGGTGAGCGTCGCGTTGTCGGCGTACTGCTCGGCAGCGTTGGCGTACAGCGCGGGGTAGCGCACGGCGAGGTAGTTCAGCGCTCGATGCTCGTCGGTCGCGCCAGCGTTGTCAGCGAGCTGCAAAATCCGCCAGAGAACCTCCTCGGCGACAGCCGCGAACTGCTTCTCGTCGGCGTCGTCGGGCCGCGGGATCGATTCCAGCAGCGCATCGACGTCAAAGGAGTAGACCTGGTCATAGATCACCGTCGGCACCATCAGGCCGTTGCACAGGTGCGGCGCTGTGATGGCGCCCCGCAGTCCAATCACGACGTCGACGTCGGTCGGCCTTGGCGTCGGGCGTGCCGGTGGCCTGCGCGAACTCCTTCTCGACAGCAAGGCTTGGAAACCGTGGCTCGATCCGGCCCCAGCGCGTATACGTAGGGCACGTCGGGCACGTCGAGTTGCTCGGCCTCGAAGACCGGCGGATCGGGCTGGGCCACGAACGCCGCGTCTATGCTCGCGGTCGGCTCGATGACCCACGGGTGGCGTGTGATGCCGAGCCGCCGATCGCCGACGCGTTGCCCGCCGCGGCGACGACGGCGACGCGACGTTGGCAGGCGTAGTCCAAGACGGTCTGGAGCCTCTGTTCGTCGCGCGCGGATGCGCATACGAGCGTCGCACTGACGTTCAGGACCTTGGCGCCCGCGTCGATGCATTCCAGCGCGGCTGCGGCGAGGTCATCCGCGCCAGCGGTGGGCAGCCGGTTGATCGAGGGTGCCTCGGTGAAGATCGGGCGCACCACCAGCCTGCAGCCCGGACACAAGGCTGGGGCGCCGCTTCCGCGCCTGGCGCTCAGGATTCCAGCGACGAACGTGCCGTGCAGGCAGGCGGCGCCATCGCGCAGCTGGCCTGTCGGCCTCGCAACGTGTGGATCATCTCGCTGGCGAGATCGTGATGCTCGATAGCGACCGGCCCGTCGATCAGGCCGACGGTGACCTCTGCTCGCCCCGGTCCGCCGGCGATGAGCGGGCCGAGATTAACAAGCTGGCACGCAAGTGCAGTAGACGAACCTCTCGGTGTCGCTGGCCTGTCCAGAACGGTGACCACACTTGAAGTCACGTTCGTGGCACGATCGTCAGCCGACTAGATCAATATGACACGAACGTGACAGACCATAACGTGGACAGGCAGACCAGTGATCGGCTGAGCGGCCCACCCCGGTTCACTGCGGGATCCTCGCTCTACACGTCCTACCGCGCCTACCAGCCCCTCCCGTCGCTCACAGTACAACGGGCGCCGCAGTGCTCGGGTGGCCAGCTACACGGCTATGACCCACGCTGGCCGCGCATCTTCACCGCCGAACAGGGCAGGATCAGGGCGACGCTCGGATCGACCGCGATCGCCATCGAGCACGTCGGCAGCAGCTCGATCCCCGGCCTGTGGGGCAGGCCGAAATCGACATCATCGTCGGCGTCGGCAGCAGTTCGGACGTCGATGCGAGCGCGCGTCTGCTCAAGCGCCTTGGCTACGTCCCCACAACGGCGGGGCACTCGACGGCGACCCGTGGAGCGTGCTGGTCAGACCGGCGCAAATCCCGATTGAGCTGCTCGTCGTCGAACACCGCGGCCGCCTGTGGAGCCGGATGGTGTATTTGCGTGATCAGCTGCGCAGGAGTCCGCAGCGTGCACTGGCCTATGGCCGGCTGAAAGCGCGCTGGGCCGCCTGCTACGGCGTAGGCACACCGGGCTACCAGCAGGCCAAGCGAGAGTTCTGGGCCGCCATCGCGGCTCCCGGCACCAAGGGCTGACAGGCCACGCTTTGCAACGTAGAGGCCCACGCTGTAAGTCGGGTCGTGGTGAGCCGAGGGGTGGCTCATCCTGAACTACGTGTGCCACGCCGGCGCGACCTGGGCTGGGCGGTCGACAAGGTCTCCATCCGGCAGGTCCACGCGCCGGGTGTCGATGGCGCACGACGAGCAGGCACAGCCGGACAGCGGCCGCGCCATGCACACGATCGCAGGTGATGACGCCACCAGGCAGCGAATCATTTCACGCTGTGCCCAGCGTGGGGCGTAGAGTGATCGCTTCAGTCGACGAGTGTGTAGGAGGCGAAAACGTGACCGAAAGAAAGCCCGCGCATAAAGAGTTCAAGGTGACAATCGACGTCGAGCTGCCGCAGGACGCGCTTGACCGGATCGAACGCGCGATCCAGAAGGCGGTGCTCATCGAGCTCGCCGATACCGACGTGGCCGACGGCTACTCCGTGCTCATGCGTGTACCCGCCGACCGGGGCGACCGGCAGACCGCTGCGGCCCAACTCCCGCCCCTCGACGGGATCGTGATCAGCCCACAGAGCAGCGAGTTGTTGTGAGCGACGAGGACAGGCTCCAACGCGAGACGCCGGCGACCTGCCCGAGCGGCCGGTGCCGGCCGGGCGCCGTCCTGGTCGGCATCGTCGGCCCGGACGGGCGCGTCGGCTATGTAACCCCGGGTCTGCCCATCGACGACGAGTTCGTCGCTCGCGCTCGGGCCGGCCGAACACCCGAATCGCGCTTCCGGTTCGCTGAGTCCTGCGTGGAAAACCGCTGCGCCCAGTGGGCCGGCGACCACTGCGGGCTGATCGATGAGTTCCTTGCTTCGCCCAGGGGTGAAGCGGCGACGAGCGGCTCGCGCACGCCGCTGCCGCGATGCGGCATCCGAGCGTCGTGTCGCTGGTTTCGTGAGCGGGGGCCGGATGCGTGTGCGATCTGTCCCCTCGTGGTGCGTAGTCCGCGGGAGCCGGCGACGACCGACCGACAGATCAGCTAACGGACCGCAGATCCAACTTCGTCGCGCGAGCTGGGCGCCTGCGCCGTAGGCGACCACGTGCCCGACCCGCCGCGCGCGACCACCGGACGTCGGGGCGGCCGACTGCGACGTCGACGAGCTCGGCGCGCTCGTCCGCACGGGGTTGGTCGTTGACCGCGATCACGCGGTCACTTACTCTTTCAGTACGGGGAAGGCATTCGATTTCACAGTCGATAGGAGGCACCCCATGGCAGGCGGTAATGCTGTTGCGTTGTACGGCGTCGCGATCCACCAGTGCATCGAGCGCGGCGACCTCGACGAGATGAAGAAGCTCTCCGCGGACGCCGAGACGCACCTGGGCGAGGTTAAGGACGCGCTTGACAAGCTCAACGCGGAGATCGCGAAGGCCGAAGGCGGCTACTAGGGCTCGCCCGGCCCATGGCCTCGATCGAGCGGATCTCTATACCCCGCGCGCGCAGCGAGCGGGACTTTCGCAGCTTCGTGCCGGTCCACGTCGTCTGGGAGCTGACGCTCGCCTGCAACCTGAAGTGCTCGCATTGTGGCTCGCGGGCCGGCAAGCGCCGGCCTGACGAGCTGACGGCCGATGAGGCGCTGGAGGTCGTCGACCAGCTTGCGCGGCTCGGTACGCGCGAGCTGACGATCATCGGCGGCGAGGCGTATCTGCGGCGTGACTGGACCGAGATCGTCGCGCGCGCCGCCGGGCATGGGATGTACGTCGGGATGCAGACCGGCGCGCGAGCGCTGACAGAGAACCGTCTGCAGGCGGGAATCGACGCGGGCCTCGGCGGGCTGGGCGTATCGCTCGACGGGCTCGCTGAGTACCACGACCGCGTGCGCGGAGTCGCAGGGTCATTCGAGTACGGCCTGAGGACCCTGCGGCGCGCGAAGGCCGCCGGGCTGAACACGAGCGCGAACACGCAGATCGGGCCGCAGACGATCGCCGAGCTGCCCGAGCTGCTCGAGCACCTCATCAAGGTCGGGATCGGGCAGTGGCAGCTGCAGCTGACGGTCGCGATGGGCAACGCCGTCGACCACCCCGAGCTGCTGCTGCAGCCCTACCAGCTGCTCGAGGTGATGCCGCTGCTTGCCGAGCTGCACGCGCGCGCAGCGAGCCATGGGATCGTCCTGCTGCCAGGCAACAACATCGGCTACTTCGGCCCCTACGAGCATCTGTGGCGCAGCGTGGGGGCGGAGCGCAGCCATTACACGGGCTGTTCGGCCGGCCAGACCGTGATGGGTCTTGAGGCCGACGGGACCGTCAAGGGCTGTCCGTCGCTGCCGACGGTCGGCTACGCCGGCGGCAACATCCGCGACAGCACGCTGGAAGCGATCTGGCTCAGCGCGGCCGACGGCGGCGCGCTACGACCCGCCGACGACCTGTGGGGGTTCTGCGCGACGTGTTACTACGCCGACGTCTGCCGCGCCGGCTGCACGTGGACGTCGCACTCGCTGCTCGGCAAGCCCGGCAACAACCCCTACTGCCACCACCGCGCGCTGACGCTCGCCGCCGACGGGCGCCGCGAGCGTGTCGTGAAAGTGCAGGAGGCAGGACCCGCGTCGTTTGCGATCGGCCGCTTCGAACTCGTCGAGGAGGCATTGGATGGCTCGCCGCTGGCGACGGTCTCGCAGACGCCGCCCGCACCTGGGCCGGTCCCCGCGCCGCGGCCGATCGTGCCGATCGAGCTCGGTTTCTGCCACGGCTGCAACTGCTTCGTCCGCGACACCGAGACCCGGTGCCCGTTCTGCGACGGCGACTTGGCCGCGCTGCGAGCCGAGCACGAGGCGTGGCGCGAGCACGTCCAGCAGCTCATGGACGACCTCCGCGCGACGCTGCTGGGCGCGGCGCCGAGCGAGAGGTAGCCAGCATCCGTCCGTGATGCCCTGTCGGGGAGCGCGCGCCTGCAGTGCACGACGAGCGGGTGGGGGGGTGCGACGACGCGCCGTCGCGTTAGCCTGGATCGACTGAAGATCGTGGATGGCCCGGCGGCGAGACGCCGCGCGATTCGGTGGATCCAGGGTTAGCCCTTGAGCGTCGCGGTGTCGATGACGAAGCGGTACCGCACGTCGGAGGCGAGCACGCGCTCCCACGCCTCGTTGATCTGGTCGGCGCCGATGAGCTCGATCTCGGCGCCGATGCCGTGTTCGGCGCAGAAGTCGAGCATCTCCTGGGTCTCGCGGATCGAGCCGATCGCCGAGCCGGCGAAGGAACGACGCTGCGTCAGCAGCGAGAAGACGTCGACCGGCAGCGGCTCGGCGGGCGCGCCGACATTGACCATCGCGCCATCGGTGCCCAGCAGGCCGAGCAACGGGTCTACGTCGACCTGGGCGCTGACGGTGTTGATGATCAGCTCGAAGCGGCCCGCGAGCTGCTTGAACGTCTCGGGGTCGCTGGTCGCGTAGTAGGCGTCGGCGCCGAGGCGCAGGCCGTCGTCCTTCTTGCGCAGCGACTGCGACAGGACGGTCACCTCCGCGCCCATCGCGTGGGCGATCTTCACCGCCATGTGGCCGAGGCCGCCGAGGCCGACGACCGCGACCCGCCTGCCGGGGCCCGCGCCCCAGTGGCGCAGCGGCGAGTAGGTGGTGATGCCCGCGCACAGCAGCGGCGCGGCGACGTCGAGCTCCAAGCCGTCCGGGATGCGCACGACGAAGTCCTCGTCCACGACCACGTGCGTCGAGTACCCACCGCGGGTGACCGTGCCGTCGCGATCGATCGAGCCGTAGGTCAGCGTGTTGCCGGGCAGGCAGTACTGCTCCTCGCCTCGGCGGCAGTTGTCGCACTCCCGGCAGGAGTTCACCATGCAACCGACGCCGACCCGGTCACCGATCGCATACGTGATCACCTCGGCGCCGACCTCGGCGACGACGCCCGCGATCTCATGACCGGGGACGGCCGGGTACGGCACCTCGCCCCACTCGCCACGGCAGTGGTGGATGTCGGAGTGGCAGACACCGCAGAACTTGATGTCGATCAGGACGTCACGGGGTCCGACCTCGCGGCGCTCGATGGTCAGCGGGGCGAGCGGCTCGGTGGCCGACGGGACCCCGTAGGCGTGGGCAATTCTCGTCTGGGGTGGTCTGGTCTGAGTCGTCAGGTTGGTCATGCCAACTAAGAAAGCACCTCTCGCGCAGAACTGAGAGTCCCTGTTGTTCCAGGTACTGACAGAGCCTCCCAGCCCGCAACGAGCCTGGGTACCCTCGAAACTCCGTGGACACCAAGACGGAGATTCGCGAGTTCCTCACCTCACGGCGAGCCAAGATCACGCCCGACCAGGCCGGCCTGCCCGTCTACGGCGGCCAGCGGCGAGTTCCCGGTCTTCGTCGCGAGGAGGTCGCGCTGCTCGCCGGGGTGAGCGTGGACTACTACACGAGGCTGGAGCGCGGCAACATCAACGGGGTCTCCGACAGCGTGCTGGAGGCGCTGGCCGGCGCACTGCAGCTCGACGAGGCCGAGCGCGCGCATCTATTCGACCTCGCACGTGCGGCCCAATCGACTGCGGCGGCGCGCCGACGTCCGGCTAACCAGCGGGTGCGGCCCGGCGTGCAGCGCATCCTCGACGCCATGACCGGCGCGCCGGCGTTCGTGCGCAACGGACGCCTGGACCTCTTGGCCGCCAACCAGCTCGGCCGTGCGCTCTACGCCGATCAGTTCGCAAGCCCCGCGCAGCCGGCCAACAGCGCCCGGCACATCTTCCTGGATCCGCGCGCGCAGTCCTTCTACCTCGACTGGGACCGCGTCGCCAGCGACGCCGTGGCCATCCTGCGCACCGAAGCCGGCCGCAATCCCTACGACCGTGGCCTCACCGACCTCGTCGGCGAGCTGTCCACCCGCAGCGACCTGTTTCGGACGCTCTGGGCCAAGCACAACGTCCGCTTCCACGATACCGGCGCCAAGCGCCTACACCACCCCATTGTTGGTGAGCTTCACCTCACCTACGAGAACATGCAGCTCACCGCGGACACCGGCCTGACGCTGTTCGCATATAGCGCCGAACCCGGCACGCGATCCGAGCAAGCCCTCAACCTCCTCGCCAGCTGGGCCGCGACCCCCGCGGAAGTTGAGGCGTCCGAGGTAGCTGACGAAGTCTGAGGAACGTCCGAGTCTCTATCTCGCGCTATTCGATCAGGCGACGACGGCAAATTCGGCGACCAGCGGCAGGTGATCGGAGCCTGCGAGCACGGGGACGCGCGCGTTGGTGACGCGCAGTTCTGGGGCGACGAGGACGTAGTCGATGCGGGCGGTTGGATTGGTGGCCGGAAACGTGAAGCCGTTGCCGTTGCCGGCGACCGCCCAGGCGTCGTGGAAACGCTCGAACAGGGGCGCGAGCTCGGGTGCTGTCGGTCGCGCATTGAAATCGCCGAGAAGCGCGTGTGGCACAGCAGCCTTGTCTGCTTCGGCGAGGAGCGCATCGACCTGAAGTCGTCGATCCTGCGCGCTGACTGACAGGTGCGCATTGTGAACGCGAAACGGGACGCCGTCGATGTTGATGTCGAGCACGAGCAGTCCGCGCTGCTCGTTGTCGATACTCGCCCGTGGCAGCAGGATGTTCTCGCTGTTGAGGACCGGCCATTTGGTAAAGATCGCCGTGCCGTACTGACGCCGAGGCGCGCCGGGCTCGGGTGGGTCGCGATCAAGATTGGCGCCGAAGACGCAGTCCATCTCCAACAGATGCTTCAACTCGGCGGGCTGGTCGCGAACGTCGCTGTCGGCGGACCAGTGCCGGCCCACTTCCTGCAGCGCCGCGACGTCGACGTTCTGCCCCCGGATCACGCCGGCAATCCGCTCGAGGCTGAGCGCGCCGTCGACACCGCGCCCCAGATGAATGTTGTAGCTCATCACAGTCAGCGCCAGCGCCATGATGACCGCCATGGTAGGGACACACCTCGGCACCCACGACTTCCGTACCGATCGGCCTGGCGGACAGCTATGCCTGCTGCGCGCAGCGAGCGCGGCCTGAAGCTCGATGAACGGACTTGCCCCCGCGCGCTCCGATTGCGTCGATGGTCCTCTGCGCCGGCGCGTGCGCGCGGTTTTTGGCGCGGATCCAGACCTCGTGGCGGCCCGGTGGCAGGTCGAGCGCCGAGGTCAGCCGTCCGGTCGCCGGATCGAAGCGCGCGGTGACGCGACGGCCGTCGACCTCGACGCGGATCCGCCGCGGGTCGACGCCGGAGAGCTCATCGCGGATCGTCGCGCGCAGTGTGCACGCGGTCGCCGAGACGCGGGTGATCGACGGCATCAGGCGCAGGGGCTTGCTCGGCTTGCCTGTGCGCACGATGCGCGCGACCGATGGCGGCACGGGCCGCGCGCCGAGCGTCGCCTCGAACGCCCGCCGTCGGTGACGAGGTATTGCGGATCCAGCGACGCGATCACCCGCACGCCGTCACGCGTCAGGCGTGTCGCGCGGCGGACGCCCATGATGTCGTACACGTGAACGGTGCCGCCGCGCACCGGGACGTCGACCGGCGTCGGCCTGTCGGCCCACACGACGGTGATCGCACGGCGGCGGTCCTTGAACACCGCGCCGTGGACGTTGTTCGGCAGCCCTCGCGGCCGGTGCGCGAAGTTCGCCTGCCCGAGCAGCGACGCCATCGCGGCGTGCGCGCTGTAGGACGCCCACGGCCGGAAGTCGCTGCCGAACAGGCCGAAGCAGCCGAAGTCGCTCGGACAGGAACCGCACGGCGGACCGGAGAACCAGAAATGCATGTCGGTGCCGGTCGCGAGGTCGTGCACGGTCGACTGCACGAGGTACCGCGCTTGGTCGGCCTGCTGCGCCCGCGTCGGATCCCGCGCGGTCCTGGGCACGAACAGCCCGGCCTCGGTCATCCACATCCGCGTGTCCGCACCGTACAGTCGGCGCAGGCGGTGCTCGATCACGGAGTGTTCGAGATCGGAGAGAGCCCAGACGGGACGTACTTCTCCCCGTAGCCGTGAAACGCCCACACGTCGGCGTAGCGCGCGACGCCGTTTTGCAGCAGCACGTCCTGGAACTCGTCCGGGAACGCGATGCCGCTCAGCGCGGCGAGCGGAAGTCGGGGGCGATCGGTGATGCCAAGCGTGGCCGCCTTCACATAGGCGGCGTGGCGGTCGGCCTTCGACGTGGCGCGCAGGCTGAGCACGTCGACGTCGGGCTCGTTCCAGACCTCGAGCGCGTCGCGGCCAACCCCGTGGCCGCGGCCGGCCAGGTGTCGCGCGAGGCGATAGCCGTCGCGCAGATCGTCGGGCATCGGCGCCGAGGCCTTGGTCGTTGCCCAGCCCGGCGCCGACAGGTTCCCGGGCAGCGCCCACAGCGCGTTGAGCGTCTTCAGGCCGGCCGTGCGATAGCCGCGCGCGGCCGCGTCGACGCCGCGCGTGTCGTAGGCGCCGCGCCGAGGCTCGATCGCGCGCCAGTCGATCTCGTCGCGCACGTAGCCAGCGCCCATCCGCATCATCGCGGACGCGACGGCTGCGCGTCGCGCGGGAGGCACGAGCCACGGTGATGAGACCGTGACGCCGAAGCGGTTGGCCGGTCCCCGCGCCGGCCGGCGATCCGGCAGCCGTGCAAACGAGCTGGCGAATGTCGTCTGCAGCGTCGATGCCAGCGAGGCCCGCACGCGGTAGTGGCCTGGCGGCAGCGCTGGAAGCTGCGCGGTTGCGGCGCGCGCGCCGGCGGCGATCGTCGCCGCGCCGGACGCCGCGTGGTTGGCGAAGTAGTCGCTGACGGTGTAGCGCACCGACTGCGTCACGGCGGCGTGCGCGTTGAGCGTGAAACGCAGCACCGGCTGCTCGTCGGCGGTCACACCCAACTCGCCCGCGGAAACGTCTTTCAGCGCGAGCGCCGTCGGCGTCAGCGTGAAGCGGTCCAACGCGAAGTGGTAGCCGATCGGCCGCGCGCCGACACGCAGCTCGCTGACGCGAAACGTGATCCGGTTGACGCCGCGCTCAAGCTCGACGTCGTCGAGCGTCGCCCGGACCAGCGCGCCCCACGCGCTCGGCATCACCGACCACACGGGCTCGGCCTTCGCGACCTGCTCGAACGGGCCGTCGCCGACCGCCAGCTCGAAGAACGAACCGCCGAGCTCCTCGCGATCCGGCATCGCGAGCGCCATCACCACCGCGGCGAGCCGGTACGGGCTGTCGACGGGTGCATTCACCGCGTAGCTCGCGTAGCAGCCCTCCCGCGGCGGGTCATCGACGGTCGCGAGCTTCAAGTACGCGCCGCCCGACGCCGCGCGGTCGCGCGCGATCGGGATGTTCGAGCGCTCGGTCACCTCGCCCTCGACGACGATCGCGCCGGCGGCGCCGGCGGGCGCGATGGCACCAGCGGCCAGCGCAAGCATGAGCACGATGCAACACCTCAGCACGACGTGGACTCCTTCTCTTCAGCGGTCGGACGGCTCGGCGAGCGCAAGACTGCCGGGCTCCCAACGCCGGCCGCACACCTGACGAACTGTCTGCGATCAAACATGCCCGAACGTTATGCCCGTGCCGCGTGGTGTGAATCGGCCACAAGTAGCTCGTCGGACACGACCCCGCCAACCGATTCAGCGGCGGCTCCAAGGGTGACTTCACGTGAGCTCGGCAGAGAAGGGAACCCGCAGGCCAAGGTTCTCGACCCGTGGACAGCGGTTTGAACACGTTCGAATGAGCGCGATATGCCACCGCCGGACTAGTGTGTTGGGCGTGGAGAGCTCAGCGGACGCGCAGCGCCGGTTGTGTCAGATTGACCATATCGTCGTCTTGATGATGGAAAACCGCTCGTTTGACCACATGCTCGGTTATCTGTCGTTGCCGGTCGGGAGCGGCGGCAGGGGGCGCGACGACATCGACGGCCTGACGTCTTCGACGTGCAACTTCAACCTGTTCGATGGTCAGAGGTACGAGATCAAGCCGATGGGCGAGGCTGTCGGCCAGCAGATGGCCCATCGCATGAGCGGCTTCGTCGCCAACTACATGACGACGCGTCCGTACCAGGATCCGGATGACGTCATGCGCTACCAGAACGCCGACAACGTCCCCGTCTACGACTTCTTCTCCAAGCAGTTCGCCGTCTGCGACCGGTGGTTCTGCTCAGTACCAGGCTCCACGTGGCCGAACCGCTTGACGGCACTCACCGGCGAGGCGCGCTCGACCGACAACAAGTTCCCGCCGCTGTACTCGCGGCGCTCGTTCGTTCGTTCGCTGCCCAAGGAGGTGAGCTGGCGGTGGTACTCCTCAGACCCTGGGTCGCTGCGGCTCGTCGACGACAAGTACCGCATCGGCCACGAGAATCACTTCGCGTACGTCGAAAAGCCGTCACTCGTCCAGCCGCGCACGTTCTTCACTGACGCGATGAAGGAGGACCTGCCCAACGTCGCCTGGGTAGATCCCAACTTCGTCGATCTCGGCGGCCTGCAGGGCGCCAACGACGACCACCCGCCGACCGATGTGATGGCCGGCCAGAGCTTCGTCATGAAGATCTATCAGGCGCTCAAGGACAGCGCGCTCTGGGAGAAGTCGATGCTCGTGATCGTCTATGACGAGCATGGCGGGTTTTACGACCACGTCGATCCAACGCTCGACCTGCCGACCGAGTTCACCGACCGTGCCGAGTTCGGGCACGTCGGCCCGCGCGTCCCGGCGATCGTCGTCTCGCCATTCGTTGAAGCGGGCGCCGCATTTGGCTCCGCGCAGAACAACGACCCGCGCTTCGTGTTCGACCACAATGCCCTGATCAAGACGATCCTGCTGCGCTTCGCCGACGGCAACTACGACGGCCTCCCAGAGCGCGTCGAATCGTCCAGTCACCTCGGGCACCTGCTGACCGGCGGTCCTGCCCGCGTCGCGCCGGAGATCGAGAACGACGAACTCAGGAAGGTGACCGACTGGTGGGCGAGGCACATCGCCTTTCAGCTCAAGCACCCGTCCGCCACGGTCCCGGCGCTGCAAGAGCTCGGAATCGTCCAGGGTCCGGCCGGGCCCCAGGCCGCGGCCCAGGGCCTGTGGTCGCTGCTGGGGAGCGCGCTGGACTGGATCAAGGGACCCTTCAGCAGCGAAGCCGCGCCCGCTCGTGCGGTGCTGACCGAGGCCAGCGAGCTGCAGGCAGGCGTCGCAGCCGCGGCACGCTACATACGCAACCAGGGACTTCCGCCCGGGCAGCCCTGAGCGTTTGAGATGGACGCGCGGCGGATGTCGCCGACAGCGACCCCGCCGTGCTCGAGCCCGTCGGCGCTGGCAGCGCTCGGCTCATCTCGCTGGCTGAGCGCACACCGCCGCGGCGGATACGGAGTCGCGACCCGGATCGATCTGTCATCGCATCGCGTAGCGGCAGACCGCGTAAGCGGTGCCGGTCGCGTCGCGCGTCATGAAGCTCTCGAGGTACGTCTGGCGATGGTTGACGTAGTTCTGGCGGGCGACGAAGCTGCCTGTCCGGTGGTGGCGAAGGTTTTCAGGCGCTTGTCACCCGGGCACTTGAAGAACAGCGTCGCGCCAGCCGGCAGCTTCCCGCGTTTGATCGTGACCTTCTGGCCGATTAGCACGTAGCCCGTGGGGATCGGCTTGCCGCGGCGGATCGCCTTCACGCCCGCAGCGTCGAAGGGGGCTCTGTCACCGGCCATCAGCGACGCAGCGGGCTCGACCGTGACCTGCGTCGGGCCTTCGGGCGCCGCGACCGCGATCCCGGCGATTCCGACCGCTGCGGTGGCGGCGAGCGCTGCGATGGACTTGGCCGCGCCGAGTGAAATGCGGCGGTTCATGACCAGACCTACGCGCGCACCCGCACCAGCGCGCCCAATGCCACCCGCGCGAGCAGCCAGCGCATGTCGCGGTCGCTCGCGCGCAGGCACCCACTGCTGACCGCGTTTCCCAGGCTCGCCTCCTTCGACGTGCCATGGATCGCCAGGCGGTCACCGCCGGTCCAGCCCTGCGGCACGTTGCGCTGGCGAGCGGTGAGGGCCAGAGCGCAGCATCCGTAGGCCGCGCCGCCTCGGCCGATCACCAGCAGATCCGTCACGGCAAATCGCCCTGTCGGAGTTGGGTTCAGCGACCGCCCGATCGCCACGACGATCCGCCGCCGCAAACGGCCGTCGCGCCGGACGAAGATCGTGCGCGCGGAGAGGTCCACGTCGAGTGAGTACGGCTCGTGCAGCAGCAGCGCGCCGCTCGCCGGGATCCACCCCGCGCGCGAGTTCGGCCGGTGCTGCGACAGCACGCCAAGCCACTTGCCGCGCCGTGCGACGACCGCCAGCACCCGCGGCGAGCCGTAGCCGGTGCGCGTCCCCAGCGCGCGCACCACGCGCCCACCAGGACGCTCGCGCAGCAGCACGCGGCGCACCAGCCGCGCCCCGAACGGCGCGCGCGGCGGCTTGACCTCGGCTCGCTCGGGCACGCGCGGCACTGCGCGCGGCGGCATCTCAGAGCGCTCCGGCTCCCCACCGCTCAGCAGCAGGACCACGGCGGCCACCGCACCCAACGCGGCCACGACGACGACCGCGACGACCGCACGCCGCGCCACGGATTCCCCTACGCCTCGGCCAGTGCCTTCAGGCGCTCTCGCGCGCCGGGCATCTTCAGCCGCCGCAGGATCTCGTCCGCCAGCGCTACGTAGTCCGCACCGAGGTCGGGCCGGTGGTCGAGGATCGACAGCGCCCGCTCCGACGCCTCGGCGTACGCGATCGACTGGCGCACGGTCGTGTCGAACAGCTTCTCGCCGACGTGCTCGCGCAGCGTGGCGAACGCTTCGCGGCTGTGGCGCGTGCGCATGTCGGCGATGTTGAAGACGACTCCGAGCCAGCGCAGCTCCGGGTTCAGACCGTCGCGCGCGAGCTCGATGACCTCGAGCGCCTGCTCGACGCCCTGGAGCGCGAAATACTGCGCCTCGGTGCTCAGCAGTGCATGATCGGCCGCGACGAGGGCGTTCACCGTCAGCAGCCCGAGCGACGGCGGGCAGTCGAGCAGGATCAGGTCGTAGCGATCCTTCAGCGGCTTCAGCGCGCGCTTGAGCGTGAGCTCGCGGCCCATCTTGCCGGCCAGCAGCAGCTCGGACTCGGCCAGCGACAGATTCGCGGGGATGATGTCGTTGTGGACCGCTTCGGTCGCCGGCGCCCGGCCGGCGAGTACGTCGGCGAGCGACGGCGACGCCTCGGGGTCGACGTCGAAGTAGTCCGACAGGTTGCCCTGCGGATCGAGGTCGACAGCGAGCACTTCAAGACCGATGCGCCGGAACACGTCGGTCAGCGTGCGCACCGCCGTCGTCTTGCCGGTGCCGCCCTTCTGGGATAGGACTGAGATCGTGGCGCCCAAGAGCGCCGGATGCTACTCGGCCAGTGCCTTCGCGCCAGCCGCTGCCGGTGCCGCGGTCAGATTGGCGAAGCGCAGGCGGTAGCGACCGATCACGATCTCGTCGTCGTCGTTGAGCAGTTGCGAGACGACTCGCTCACCGTTGACGAACACCCCGTTGAGGCTGCGGTCGTCCAGCACGCGGACCCCGCCGGACTCGAGGATGAGCACGGCATGGCGGCGCGAGACGGTCGGATCTTCGAAGCGTAGATCGGCCGACAGGCTGCGGCCGATCCGCATCGATTCGCCGGTCATCGCAACTGTGCGCACGGCGCCGGTGTCCTTGAAGATCAGGTAGCGGCCGGGCTCGACGATCGCATCGCGCGCGGTATCGATCAGCAACCGGCCGTGGGCGGCGGGAGCCTCGGGCTCTGGCCGTGTGAATCGACCTTCCCGACCGGGGCCGAAGAGCGACGCGCGCGTGAAGCTCGCGCCGGCGCAGCCCGGGCATGCGGGAAGGATGTCGGCGGTGGCCATCGTCACGACGTGGCCACAGATCTCGCAGCGGAACGAGCCGGTACCGGCAAGCGTTCCCGACATAAGCGACTCCATACCGAACTCCCTTCGCCGGCGTTACAGGGATCCGCCGGCCGTCTCGGCTTGTGCTGAATATAACAAGCGCGTCAACCCAGATCGGAGCATGACGGCCTGCGTCCAAAGGTTTCGGCCTCTACCCATGGTCAGGTGTTGGATAAACGGCTCTTAAGACTTCGTTAAGTAGAGGACATCGCCTGCGAGCGACGAAACAGCCTCGATGGCACGAGGACCGACGACGATCGACGAGCAGGACCTCGAGCGGCTCCTGTTGCGCAAGAGCGTGGGCGCCTTGGAGGACGGGCGTCAGAGTTGCGCGGACTGCGGGCGCACGCCGCTCATCGGCGAGACGCTCTACCGCTACGCCGACGCCACGACCGTGTGCGAGCTGTGCCGGCCGCTGCGCCACGGTGAGCCCGCAGCCAGCGCGCGCGTGCGCCACAGCGAGTACGGCCACGCCGTGCGCATCCACCGCGCGGACGCCGCGTAGGACGCATGGCCGGCGACGCGCAGCCGCGCCGCCACGGGTAGATTTGCCGGGCGCATGGAGCCCGTCACGCTGAAGACCCGGATCGCCAGGCCCCGCGAGGAGGTCTTCGAGTACCTCGCCGACGTGGCCAACCACGCAGAGTTCAGCGATCACTGCCTCGTCGACTGGCATCTCACGCGCGAGGACTCCTACGGGGCCGGGGCGGGCGCCCGCTTCCGGGTCAAGTCGCGCTTCGACCGCTTCTCCTACGGCGACATCACGCTCGCGGAGGTACAGCCGCCGCAACGCATCCTCGCCACGGGTCGCGCGGGGCGCTTTAACCGCATACGCACGAAGACGACGTGGACGCTCGACGAGGACGGCCCGAACGCGACGGACGTCACCTTCGTCACCGAGTCCACGCCGGCCACGTTCTCCGACGGCAAGATGGAGCAGCTGCTGCGGGTTCGCAACTCCACCACGCGCTGTCACAAGCGCGCGCTGGAACGGCTGCGCTCGATCCTCGAGTCGGGCGACGGCCGAGGCGCGCGCATCACGGTGTCGGGTGGGGCGCGCAAGCCCGCCACCGGCTTCAGGCTGTAGATTTCGCCGGCCGTGAACCGCCTGCGCCGCCCGATCGTCGTGCTCGCCGCCTTGCTCGCCTGCGGCGGGCTGAGCGCCTGCGGCAAGCACAAGGACGAGAACGCTCGCGTGGTGCGCGCCGAGAACGAGGGCCTGTACCTGACGGTCGGCGAGCTGAAGTACCAGGTGCAGGTCTCGCGCCAGCTCAACCCCAGCGACACCCAGGACAAGCCCTATCTGGAGGGTGTCGCGAAGGCCGAGCGCGAGCTCGCTCGCGACGAGGTCTGGTTCGGCGTCTTCCTGCGCGTGCAGAACGAGACCGAAGAGGCGATGCAGCCCTCCGGCGACATCCAGATCGTCGACACGCAGGAAAAGGTCTTCACGCCGATCGCGCTCGACGACACGAACGTGTTCGCCTATCGCCCGGCGGCGACGATCCCGGCAGGCCACGTGCTGCCCGAGTTGGACACGCCGGCCAACGACACCCCGACCCAGGGTTCGCTCGTGCTCTTCAAGCTTAAGCTCAGCGCGCTGGACAACCGCCCGCTGGAGCTGAAGATCGAAGGCACGCGTGCGCCCCAGCAGACGGGCATCATCGATCTCGACGTGTAGCGAGCTTTACCGGGTCGCCTTGAGCGCCGCGACCAGCACCTGCTTGGCGACCGGCGCCGCCGTGTCGCCGCCGACTCCGGCGCCCACGAGCAGAACGCCCACGGCGACGCGCGCCCGAGCGGCCGGCGCGAAGGCGGCAAACCAGGCGTCGGTATCCGTCGGGTCGTCGGGGAGCACCGGCGGGCACTCGGGCCCCTCGGGCGCCGGCAGGCAGGCGGGCGTCCTGGTCGTCGTGCGCAGCTCGGCCGTCCCCGTCTTGCCGGCGACGCGCACGCCGGAGATCGCGGCGGCCTTGCCCGTGCCTTCCTCGACAACGGCCTCCATGTAGCGGCCGACGAGCATGGCCACGTCGCGGTCGATCGCCTGCGGGCGCCGCGGCAGGTTCGTGCGCTCCACCCGCTGCAGCGTGAGCTTGGACCGCTTGCCGCGCGAGCCGATCGTCGCGGCGACCCACGCCATCTGAAGCGCCGTCGCCTGCACCAGCCCCTGACCGATCGCAGAGGAACCGACGGCAAGGTCGTCGCCGATCTCGTCCGCGGAGGGAATCGTGCTCGTCGCCGCGCCCGGGATGCCGAGATCCTTGTTGAAGCCGAACGCCTCCGCCGTCTTGACGAGCCCCTTGCCGCCGAGTTTCGCTCCGAGCGGCGCGAAGACGGAGTTACACGAGTGCGCGAAGGAGTGGCGAAGCGTGCCGCCGCAGGACTCGCCGTTGGCGTTCTCCAAGTCGACGCCCTCGATCGTCGTCTTCGTCTCGACGGGGAACGTCGACCTGGCTCCCGCGACCTTCGCTTGCAGCACGCCGGTGAGCGTGACCATCTTGAACGTCGAGCCCGGCGGTTGGAGCCCTGAGAAGGCGATGCCCGACAGCCCGAGGATCTCGCCCGTGCGCGGGCGCACCACCGCGATGCCACCGACGTACGCGCCCTTTGCCTGCACCGCCGCTTGCTGGACGGCGGGATCGATCGACGTGCGCACGGCGTTTGCCGGCAGCGGCGTGCTGCGGGCGAGCACGCGCGTGCCCGCGCGCAGCTCGCCGCCCGGTTTGCCCGCGACCCGCTCGTCGAAGACGCGCTCCAGGCCCGAGAGGCCGACCGTCGCATCGTCGGGGAAGCCGAGCGCGCGCAGCCGCTCGACTCGCTCGGGCGGTGCCGGGCCGAGCTCCCCCACGATCGCGGACGCGATTGCCCCCAGCGGCGAGCTGCGGTCCTGGCCCTGCGCGAGCGGTGTCCCGTCGCGGGCGAGGATGTCGGCTCGCCGGGGCAGCTGTATGTCGCGCTGAAGGCGCTCGCCTCGAGCCAGGCCGGGGAACACGAGGTTCGCCGACCACTCGATGCGCGGGTCGTCGCCGCCGGAGAACGGGAGGCGCAGGGTCCCGCGCACGGGGCCGAATGCCCGTGTGAGGACCGTCATTGGGATGCTCACGATGCTGTCGCGCTCCTTGCCGACCTTGCCCGCGCGCACCGAGGTGGCCGTCGCGGTCGCCGCGGCCTTCCGGTAGGCGGCGATGAACTCGCCCAGCGGCTTGCTACGCCGGCGCTGTGGCGTGAGCGCGGCGTGCATCGCGCGGTAGTTGCCCTGTTCCCATGCGGAGACGAACTGCTGCGCGCGAAGCTCCTCAGGCGGACGGCCTCCGGAAAACATCAACAACGCGGCGACGACCACCGCGACGACGGCGATAGCAATCAGCGTGCGCGGGGAAGGAGGGGAGCGCCGCCGTGACGAAGCCATGAGCATGCGAATAACTATGGCCTGTCCACGGACGTAACGGCCGCAACATCGCGCCGTGACGCCGATCGACTACATCATCATCGCCTTCGCCGCCCTGTTCGGGATCGTCGGCTTCGCACGTGGATTTCTGATCGGAGTGTTGTCACTCGCAGGATTTGTCGCCGGCGCCTATCTCGGTACGCGGTTCGGGCCGCAGCTGCTGGAGGAGGGGAACACCTCGCCGTACGCGCCGCTGTTCGGCCTTCTCGGCGCGCTCGTCGGCGGGGTGATCATCTCGTCGATCTTCGAGGGCATCGCGGGACGGATGCGCGAGGGCGTGGCTCCCGGCCTGGCGATCGTCGACGGCCTGTTGGGCAGCGCGCTGGCGGTCGCGCTCGCGCTCGGACTGGCCTGGCTGCTGAGCGTCATCCTGTTGCAGACGCCGGGCATCCGCGACCTGCGCCGGCCGATCCAGCAGTCGAAGATCCTCCGCAAGCTCAACGCGGAGCTACCGTCGGACAAGGTCCTCAAGGCACTGGCACGCTTCGATCCCCTGCCGTCGATCAGGGGTCCGGGCGTGCAGGAGGTCGAGCCCCCACCCGGTACGGTCGCCGCGGATCCGCAAGTGCGAGCAGCCGGCGACTCGGTCGTGCGGATCCTGGGCAATTCCTGCGGCCTCGGCGTCGCCGGCTCGGGGTGGGTCGCCGCCAGTGGCGTCGTCGTCACCAACGCGCACGTCGTCGCGGGACAGGGACAGGACGAAACCGTCGTGCAGCTGCGCAGCGGTGGCCGGACGATGCCGGCGACGGCGATCGGGTTCGATCCGACCAACGACGTCGCCGTGCTGCGCGTACCCGGGCTCGACGCGCCGGCGCTTGGCTTCGCCCGCGAGGTCAGGGTCGGGGAGCCCGGCGGCGCCGAGGGCTATCCGCTCAACGGCCCGTTCACGATCAGCCCGGTCCGCGTCGGCCGCACGGCGACTGTGCTCGCCCCAGATGCCTACGGCAGGCGCCTCGTGCGGCGCCAGGTGACCGCCTTCCGCGGCACCGTGCAGCCCGGCAACTCGGGCGGTCCGCTCGTCGACCTCGCCGGCCGCGTCTCCGGAACGGTCTTCTCCAAGACCGTTGACGGCGGCCCTTCCGGCGGCTACGCGGTGACCAACGCCGTCGTTCGTGACGCGTTGCGCGGTGCGTCCGGGCCGGTCAGCACGGGACAGTGCGCACGCTGAAGTTCTCGGCGCGTCGGCGCGATGGCGCTACCCTGCCGCTCGATGTCCAAGACGCTCGTCATTGCAGAGAAGCCCTCCGTCGGTCGCGACCTCGCGCGCGTGCTGCCCGGCCCGTTCGCCAAGCAGGAGGGGTATCTGGAGGGGCCTGATCACGTTCTGACGTGGGCGGTCGGACATCTCGTCCAGCTCGCCGAGCCCGACGAGTACGACGTCAAGTTCAAGAAGTGGCGCATGGCCGACCTGCCGATCGTGCCCGCCAAGTTCAAGCTCGTCGTACGCGACGAGCGCTCCAAGAAGCAGATGTCGGTCGTCACCCGCCAGCTCAAGCGCGACGACGTCGACGACGTCATCAACGCCTGCGATGCCGGGCGCGAGGGCGAGCTGATCTTCGCCTACCTGTTCGAGAAGGCGGGCTCGCACAAGCCCGTGCAGCGCCTGTGGCTGTCGTCGATGACGAAGACCGCGATGCAGCGGGCGTTCACCGAGCTGCGCCCGGCATCGGAGTTCGCGCAGCTCGAGGCGGCCGCGCGCTCGCGCTCGGAATCGGACTGGATCGTCGGGATGAACGCGACGCGCGCGGCGACGATTCGCCTGCGCTCGTCCTTCGACGGGGCCGTGTCGCTCGGGCGCGTGCAGACGCCGACGCTCGCGATCATCACCCGCCGCGAGGAGGAGATCCGCTCCTTCAAGCCGGAGCCGTACTGGCTCGTGGACGCGCTCTTCGCGGCGCCCGGCGAGCGGCTGTACGAGGGGCGCTACCACGACGGCGCCAAGCCGCGGCTGGCGACGGCCGCCGCCGCCGACGAGATCGTCGCCGCGGTCGAGGGCCAGAC
>Ga0307502_10000048_pt1 | contig 32366 bp, 30 predicted proteins | sample 16_S_MG_FD_201364 | JGI IMG/M metagenome (GOLD analysis project Ga0307502, IMG submission 201364) | Soil microbial communities from Populus trichocarpa stands in riparian zone in the Pacific Northwest, United States - 16_S | ecosystem: Environmental > Terrestrial > Soil > Riparian zone > Trees... | reverse complement strand
CGCAGCGCCGCTCGTTGCGCAGCTTGAAGGCCATCGCCATGCCGGCGGCGACGAGCATCATGTCGGGCAGCATCGAGACCATCCCGACGCAGCCGGTCCGATAGTCGCCGAAGTGCACGTTGCCGTCGCGCCCGCTCGTGATGCCGGCCTCGCGCCCCATGTACTGGCTCAGGATCGCTGACGGCGTGACGCCGCGTACGACATGGGCGCCGAGGTCTCGGTGCAGGACGCAGAGTCGATCGGCGGCCGCCATCGCCCAGGCAGCGCCGACCGATACGGCCTCCTGCCCGAAGCCGTCGTAGAACGATCCGGGGACCTTGCCCTGGCGGTAGAGGTTCATCGCGCGCTCTTCGATCGCGCGCATGAGCAGCATTGCGCGCAGTAGACCGACCCGATCGTCGACGGTCAGGTGCGCGGGCAGGGTGTCTTGGGCGGGACTGCTGGGACCGATCGGAACGTCGGTGCTACTGGTCGCCATCTTCGCCTTTCTCTCGGCGGTCGAGTACGGGATCTCCGTCTCACCTCCACATCTTGTCGGGATCTCCGCGCAAGATGTTCAGCGTTCTGTGAAACGGTACCGGGTCGTACGCTCCTTCATATGGACGAAGGTCTGGGAGCGCGCCGCCGGCAGGGGCTCGTGCGCCTGCGCTGGCGCCTGCGCGGGGCATGGTTGTGGCCGGGCTTCGTGGTCCTGACGCTGCTGGAGATGGTGCTGCTGCACTGGCTCCCGCTGGCCGGCCAGGGGACCGATTTCATCCCGGCGCTGCTGCTCGCCGGCTCGCTGAACCTCATCGCCGTCGCGCTGTTGGGCGGGCTGGGCGGGCGCGCGCTGCGGCGCGTGCGCCGCGACATGCCCAAGGTGGTCGCCGACAACTACGCGGGAACGACCATCCTCGCGCTCATGGCGGCGACGTTCGTGACCGTCGGGCTCGTTCACCGCCCGGAGGTCATCGATCGTCGTAAGGCGTTCAGCAGGCAGTCGCAGGCCGTCCAGCGGTGGGTGCAGGCCAACGGCGACGATTTCGCGGCCGCGCATGTGCGCAGGGCCGACACGCTGACGATCGAGGAGGATCTGTGGCGCACCTGCGTCCCCGGACCGGATCCGAAGCGATGGCTGTGCCTCATCGTCGATACGTCCCAGTCGCCGCCCGGTATCACCCGCGACCCCAACCGCGAGTCCAACACCTCCTGGAACCCGCGCGGCAGCTTCTGAGCATGGGGGTTGAGCCTTCGGCCTTCGCTGCCGATGAGAAACGTAATGTCCAGTACCCGTGCTCTCTTTGCATCGATAGGCGCAAGCGCCTCGCTCGTCGCCGCGGCGGCGGTCGCACTGCTCGTCGTCGGCACGGTGTTCGCGTTCGGCGGCAGCGGTGGAAGTCTGCGCAGCGCATCAGCGAAATCGGCGTTCATCCTGGATGGCTCGGCCGGTCACGCCCCTGGCATGTCCCACGGTTCACAGCCGGTCGCGGTGACTCCGGTTCTGCTGCGCGAGCGCCCGCGGCCTCACCCACGCCCGCCGGCGCGGCGCGAGCGACCCGCGCGGGCGGACGTCACGGCCGCGCCCGTCGCCCCGCCGCAGGCGTCCGTCGTGGTGCAGCCCAGGTTCCGCAACGCGCCAGCCGTCGCTGCGGTGCCGCAGCCGCCGATCGCTGCGCCGGCCACGATCCGCACCGGCGACGGCGTGCGCCGCGTCGGCGCCGGCATCAGCTCCACCGTGAAGAGCACCGGCACGACGCTCGCGGCCGTGACCGCCCCGCTTGGGCCCCCCGTCAGTCAGGCAGTGCAGGACGTGCTCGACCGCCTTGCGATCGCGCTCAAGCGGACGACCGACGCGCTTTCCGGGCCGCTGGACAAGGTCCTGGCGCCGAAGCGGTAGCTACTCGTCGAGCCACAGGAGCGCGAGCGGCCGTTCGAGCAGCGCCCGGATGCGGGCGAGGAACTCGGCGGCTTCGGCGCCGTAGAGGATGCGATGGTCGCACGCGAGCGTGACGCCCATCGTGTGGCGGGCGACGAGCTCGCCGTCGCGAACGACCGCTCGTGGGGCGAGCGCACCGACCGCGAGGATCGCTGCCTGCGGCGGATTGATGACCGCCGTGAAGTCGGTGACGCCGTACATGCCGAGGTTCGAGACGGTGAACGTTCCGCCGCTGAGCTCGGGCGGGGTGACCGTGCCGGCACGGACGCGCTCGGCGAGTACGCGCGTCTCGGCGGCGATCTCGCGCAGCGACTTGGTGTCGGCGTCGAGGACCGTCGGCACGACGAGCGCGTCAGGCGCCGCGACCGCGACGCCCACGTTCACGCGGCTATGCAGCTCGAAGCTGCCGTCGCGGTAGGAGCCGTTCGCGCGGGGGAACTCTCGTAGCGCGAGCGCGCTGGCCTTGATCACCATGTCGTTGTAGGACGGGACCGATGCGTCGCCGCCGAGCGCCTTGAGCTCGCTGCGCAGCTGCACGCAGGCCTCCATGTCGATCTCGCTGCGCAGCGTGAACTCGGGGATCGTGGCCTTGGACTCGGCCATGCGGCGGGCGATGATCCGTTGAGTTCGGGTGAGCTCCTGGACGGTGACGTCGCCCTTGGCGGTGCCGGTTTCGGAAGGCCGCGCGGCGGCGACAGGCGCCGGTTGGGGCTCCGGCGGTGGCGGCTGCGGCGCCGGTGCAGGCTTGGCCGGCGCGGCGGCAGCTCGGGCGGCGTGCTCGACATCGGTCTTGACGATCCGCCCTCCGGGGCCGCTGCCGGTAACCGCGCGCAGGTCGATGCCCTGCTCACGGGCGATGCGGCGGGCGAGCGGTGAGGCCTTGACGCGACCGTTTGCGCCGGCAGGCGCAGCGGCGGGAGGGGTGGCGGGCACGGGCGCGCTGGCGGGCTGCGCGGGCTTGGCGTCGTCGGCCGGTTCGGGTGCTGGGGCGTCGGCGGACTTAGCCGCGGGCGCGTCCGCGGCTCCCTCACCCTGCAGTCGCGCGATCACCGACCCGATCGGCAGCGTTTCGCCCGGTGGCGCGACGATCGACAGCACGCCGTCCGCGTCGGATTCGTAGGTCAGCGTCGCCTTGTCGGTCTCGATCTCCGCGAGCGGATCGCCCCGGCGCACGTCGTCGCCGTCGGCCTTCAGCCATTTCAGGATCGTGCCCTCTTCCATCGAGTCCGACAGGCGCGGCATGACGATGTCGGGCATGGCCGCAAAGCCTACCCGCGCAGGGCCGGACGATCAGGCCGTCGAGCGCCGCAGGGCCATTGGCGAAGGCCGCCCGGGACGCCGTCGTCGCGGCCGTCGGGCCGACGCTATCTGACGGGCGAGCTGCGCTGACGCGCGCGTCAGCGATCCGCGAACGTCGCGAGCACCGCGTCGACGATCTGCGGCTCGTGCGGGAAGGCGATCTGCTCCAGCGGCTTTGAGTAGGGCATCGGGACGTCCGCGCCGGTGACGCGCATGACGGGCGCGTCGAGGTCGTCGAACGCCTGCTCCTGGACGAGCGCGGCGAGGTTCGCGCCGACGCCGCCGTGCGGCCAGCCTTCCTCGACGATGACGCAGCGGTTTGTCTTGCGAACCGACGCGAGGATCGTGTCGAGGTCCAGCGGGCGCAGGGTGCGCGGATCGATGACCTCGGCCTCGATCCCGTGCTCCTCGCTGAGCCTCTTCGCCGCACGCTGAGCCGTCAGCGCCATCCGCGAGATGCCGACGATCGTGACGTCCGAGCCCTCGCGGCGGATCGCCGCGACGCCGAAGCGCACCGTGAAGTCCTCGTCGTCGGGAACCTCGCCGCGCTGGCCGTAGAGGTATTCGTGCTCGATGAAGACGACCGGATTGTCGTCGCGGATCGCGGACTTCAAGAGGCCCTTGGCATCGGCCGCGGTCGTCGGCGTCGCGACGAGTAGGCCCGGCACATGGAGGAACAGCGCCTCCCATGAGTGCGAGTGCGTCGGGCCGAGCTGGTGTCCGGCGCCCTGGGGCATGCGCACGACCATCGGCACCTTGACCTGGCCGCCGAACATGTAGTGGATCGTGGCGGCGTGGTTGACGATCTGGTCCATCGCCAGCAGCGAGAAGTTGATCGTCATGAGCTCGACGACCGGGCGTAGGCCGGTCATCGCGGCCCCGACGCCCATCCCGACGATCGTGTTCTCCGAGATCGGGGTGTCGCGCACGCGCTTCTCGCCGAATCTCTCCAGCAGGCCGGCCGTGACCTTGAACGCTCCGTTGAAGACGCCGATGTCCTCGCCCATCAGCATGACGTTCTCGTCGCGCGCCATCTCCTCGCGCAGGGCGGCGTTCAGCGCCTCGCGATAGCGCATGACGGCCATCGCTCAGTCCTCTCCGGTCTGGGCGGTGTCGGCGGGCTTGGGCGCCGCGCCATGCTCGGCGGAACGCGGCAGCGTGCCTTCGTCCATTCCGCGCTCGTCCTCGCCGCGGTGCGGCGTCGGCGTGCGCTCGTCGACGGAGTACCAGCCGCGAACCTGGTCGCCGAGCACGTAGATGTCGTCATAGAGCGCGTTCGGCGACGGGTGCGGCGACGCGTCCGCGAAGGCGACCGCGGCGTCGACGCGCTCGACCGTCTCGCGGTCCATCTGCTCGCGTTCCTCGGCAGAGAGCATCCCCGCCTCGACGAGCTGATCGCCGAACATCGCGATCGGGTCGCGCTTGCGCCATTCGTCGACCTGCTCCTTGGTGCGGTACTCCTCCGGATCGGCCATCGAGTGGCCGCGGAAGCGGTACGTCACGGCCTCGACGAGCATCGGCCGGCGCTCCTCCCGCGCGATCCGCAGCGCCTCGCTCGTGACCGCGTAGGTGTCCATCACGTCCATGCCGTCGCAGCGCATGCCGGGGACGCCGAAGCCCTCGCCCTTGCGCAGCAGGTCGATGATTGCCGAGTGGCGCTCCAGCGCCGTACCCATCCCGAACTGGTTGTTCGTGATCATGAAGACGACCGGCAGGTGCCAGAGGGCGGCGAGGTTCATCGTCTCGCCGAAGGTGCCCTGGTTGGAGGCGCCGTCGCCGAACTGGCACAGCGTGACCTCGTCGTGGCCGAGGTAGTCGGAGGCGAGCGCGAAGCCGGCGGCAAGCGGGAGGTTGCCGCCGACGATCCCGTAGCCGCCCATGAAACGGCGCTCCAGATCGAACATGTGCATCGAGCCGCCGCGGCCCTTGCAGAGCCCGTCGACGCGACCGAAGAGCTCGGCCATCACGCGGTTGGGCTCGCTGCCGCGGGCGAGCGTGTGGCCGTGCGAGCGGTAGGTCGAGATGAGGTAGTCCTGGTCGCGCAACGCGCGCGTGGAGCCGACGATCGTCGCCTCCTCGCCGATCGCGAGGTGCAGGAAGCCGCCGACCTTCGCCTTCGCGTACATCTCGCCGGCGCGCTCCTCGAAGCGCCGGATGAGCATCATCGTGGCCAGCCACTCGCGGGCGACGTCTGGATCGGGCAGGGCGGTGTGCTCTGCCGGTTGCGCGGCGGGCTCCGTCATCGCGCTCACAGTATCGCCCGCGCGCGAGGGCGACCACGCTCACCGTGGCTGAAACTGAAACCCGCCCAGCGAGCCTGCGGCCAGCATGTCCCCGAACGCCGCTGCGACGCTGCGCGGACCGCCGGCATGGCACTCGACCGTCGGGTCCACCTTGCCGACCGCCTTGAGCTCGAGCCACACGCGCTGACCCTGCGGCTGGGTGCGCACCGTCGGAGCGGGCCTGACGAGCATGCCGGTGATCGTCCTCGAGCCGCTGGCGCGGACCACTCGCCAGGCGGAGTTGCGGCGGGTTCCCTCGTCATGCAGGTACTGGCGGCTGGCAGGCAGCAGGCGGGTCACGCGCGCCGCGGCAGGCTCGTCGGCGTCGGCGACCGCGCGCGCCGTCACGGTGATCGTGATCTTGCACGAGCCGACCGGGCCGAAGCGGCGCGTGATCGCGTCGCGCTTGGCCTTCGCCGCCTTCCAGGATGCCGGGACGATGTAGAAGCTCCGTAGCTGGTAGTTGATCGACGGGGCGCCCGCGACGGGCCGCTCGGCGGAGCCCCTGATGCCGACGTAGCGCAAGTCTGCGCCGGTTGCCGTCGTGGCGGTGCCGGCGAGGAGGGCGAGGCCGGAAAGTGCGCAGATGAGGGGTTTGTTCATGCAACCTGAACGTCTGTGAGTGGCGCAGAGTTGCGCTGACGCGGAATCGGCGACGGTCCCGGTGGCCGGTTCGCGCTTGACAATGGCGGCGGCGCAGGGCGACGCTCACGCGATGGACGAGCGACAGATCAGCCGGCGGCGGTTCATCGCGGGGGCGGCGGCGGCGGCCGCTGCGGGCGGGGCGGCCGCCGGGGCGATCGACCCCGCCGCGGCCACCAAGCGCAAGCCGGCGCGCGGCCGCATCCGCCGCCGGCAGGACGTCGTCGTCGTCGGCGCCGGCCTCGCGGGACTGATCGCGGCGCGCGAGGTCGCGCGGGCGGGCCGTTCGGTCGCGGTCGTCGAGGCGCGCGACCGCGTCGGCGGGCGCATGTACGACCACCCGATCCCCGGCGGCGACGTCGTCGACCTCGGCGCGGAGTTCATCGGGCCGACGCAGAACCACATCCGCGCGCTCGTCGACGAGCTGGGGATCGCGACGTTTCCGAGTTACAACACTGGCAAGAACGTCTACATCGCCGGCGGACGGCGCATCCTGTATGCCGACAGCGACCTCACGGGGGCCGTGCCGCCGGACCTCGGCGTGCTCGTCGACCTGCTGCTCGTCATCCCCAGGCTCGACTCGATGGCGCGCAAGATCCCGGTCGACGCGCCCTGGGATGCCCCTGGCGCGGCCGGCTTGGACAGCCAGTCGCTCGAGATCTGGCTGCGGCGATCCTCGACCGGCGCCAAACGCTTCATGGACCTCATGACGGTCGTCTGCCGCCCGATCTTCGGTGCCGAACCGCGTGAGCTGTCGCTGCTGTTCACGCTGTTCTTCATCGCCGCGTCGGGCGACGAGCGCACGCCCGGCACCTTCGAGCGCAACATCAGCACGCGCAACGGCGCACAACAGGACCGCATCGCGGGCGGCACGCAGGCGATCGCGACGAAGCTCGCCGGGGAGCTTGGCCGGCGCGTCATCCGGCGCTCGCCCGTGCGACGGATCGTGACGCTGCCGGGCTATGTCGACGTCATCTCCGACCGCTATGTCAACCGCGCCAGGCGCGTGATCGTTGCGCTGCCGCCCGCGCTCGCGGGCCGGATCCAGTACGACCCGGTGCTGCCGGCGGCGCGCGACGGCCTGACGCAGCGGATGCCGCAGGGCGCCCTCGTCAAGGTCCAGGCGGTCTACGAGCGCCCGTTCTGGCGCGCCGACGGACTTAACGGGAGCTCGACGTCCGACATCGGCCCGCTCAACGTGACGTTCGACAGCTCGCCGCAGTCGGGCAGCCCGGGCGCGCTGCTCGGCTTCACCGGCGGCGACGAGGCCCGGCGCTTCAGCCGCCTGCCCGCCGACGAGCGAAAGGGCGCCGCGCTGGGGAGCCTCGCCCGCGCGTTCGGCTCGCAGGCGCTGAACCCGATCGACTACGTCGAGTCGGACTGGTCATCCGAGCCGTACTCGCGCGGCGGCCCGGTCGGCGTCGCACCGCCCGGGCTGCTGACGACCTACGGCCGCGCGCTGCGCGAGCCGGTCGATCGCCTTCACTGGGCCGGCACCGAGACCTCGGGGTACTGGAACGGGTACATGGACGGCGCCGTGCGCTCGGGTGAGCGGGCGGCGCGCGAGGTGCTGGAGGCGCTGTAACCATCAGCCGCAGGCGTCGTTTCACGGTCCAGTCCCTCCACGAGCGCAGCCGCTTACCCGGGAGCCGGCACGATGCGCTTGAAGCTCGCCCAGCCGGCGCCCACCTTCTTCGGGCTCGACCAGCGCATACTGCCGTCCTCGCGCCCGAGGTGGCGATACCACATCAGGTCCCCGTCGGGTTGGACGGCGTAGATGACACCGTCGCCCCCCGAGAACACGTCCTTGAAGTCCGCCCAGCCGGCGCCGACCTTCTTCGTGGCCCCCCAGCTCATGCTGCCGTCCTCGCGCCCGAGGTGGCGATACCAGAAGAGGTCTCCGTTCGTTTTGATGGCGTAGATGACACCGTCGCCACCGGAGAAGACGCGTTTAAAGTCCGCCCAGCCGGCGCCCACCTTCCTCGTGGGCAGCCAGCTCCAGGTGCCGTCCTCGAACCCAGCGTGGCGGTACCAGATGAGATCGCCGTTGGCCTGGATGGCATAGATGACGCCGTGACCGCCCGAGAAGACGCCTTTGAAGCTCCCCCAGCCGGCGCCGACCTTCTTCGTGGCCCCCCAGCTCATGCTGCCGTCGGCACGTCCCGCATGGCGGTACCAGATCAGGTCGCCGTCGGGCTCGATGGCGTAGATCACGCCGCTGCCGCCAGAGAAGACGTTGGTGAATCTCCCCCAACCGGCACCCACCTTCTTCGAGCCGGACCAGCCCAAGCTGCCGTCTTCACGCCCGCCGTGGCGATACCACATGAGCTCTCCGGCCTGATTGACGGCGTAGATCACGCCCTCGATCGGAGCCGCAGGAACTGCGCTCGGCCCGTTGGTAGCCGGGGGTGCGACCGTGGGTGCCGGCACCGGCACGGTCACCACGATGATCGTGGGCGCCGGCTTCGGGACATCGCGGGGGCAGGGAATCTTCGTGCCTCGCCGGCTCAGGCACCCGCTCGCCTTGTACCCGAGTCCCAGTCGCCCCTTGCGGCGTTGGGACGTCAACAGCAGGTAGCGGCCGATCCAGCCCCTGCGCGTGACCTGGATCTTCACTGCGCGCCCCCCGCGCAGGATCCAGTCGGCGTGTTTGTAGCGCCTGCTCGTGCGGCTCGGGCTGCTCGTGAGAACCTTGCGCGCGGCAAAGCGCCGGCACTTGTTGCAAGAGACGTTGACCCTCCCGTGAACGCGGCGAACGAGCAGGGTGTGCAGCACGACGGCAGGCCGGCCCTGGAAGTCGATCTCGTAGGTCTCGGCTGTCACTCTCGGCAGCGGGATCACGCGAGCAGCCCGAGCGTCCGAAACGGATGACACCGCGATCATTGCGATCGCCAGAACGCCGGCCAGGAAAACGTGGGCGAGCCTGTCTCGCCTCCTCACAAGTTTCTCTTTGGCCATGCCGCTCTCCTTGGGGGCTGAAGGAATCGCTCTGGCACGGTAGCGCGGATGGGCGGGCGATCGCGGCGGTTTGAGACACGCCAGCGCATGGGTTCGAACCCCAACGCCGAGCCGGGACGGCGAACGCCTGCGACGGACGGCGCGACAACGCTCACACTGCACATGGCGGTTACCGGATATACGCTCGCGCGATGCTGCCGACGGACCACTTCGCCGCGTTCGTCCTGATCGCCGTCGTCCTCGTCCTCGTGCCCGGGCCAAGCGTCCTGTTCGTCGTCACGCGCTCGCTGACACTGGGTCGGCGCGCCGGGCTGGCGACGGTCGCCGGCAACGCCGCCGGTGTCTACGTGCAAGTCATCGCCGTCGCATTCGGCGTCGGAGCGCTCGTGCAGGAGTCGATCGCCGTCTTCACGATCGTCAAGTTCGTCGGCGCCGCCTACCTCGTCTATCTCGGCGTGCAGACGTTCCGCCACCGGCGCTCGCTCGCCGCAGCGCTGTACGCGCCCGTCGAACCGAAGATCCTGCGGCGGATACTCGGCGACGCGTTCCTCGTGGGCGTGTTGAACCCGAAGGTGATCGTCTTCTTCATGGCGATCCTGCCGCAGTTCGTCGATCGCGCAGCCGGATCGGTCCCGCTGCAGCTGCTCGCGCTGGGAGCGGTCTTCTGTGTCATCGCGCTGGTCTGCGACAGCGTCTGGGCGCTGCTCGCGGGCGCGGCGCGGGCCTGGCTCGTGCGCTCGCCCAGGCAGCTGGAAGCGATCGGCGCCACCGGTGGCGTTGTCATGATCGGCCTCGGAGCCGGGCTCGCCGTCAGCGGCCGTACGGGCTGACCCGCGCCGCTTCCGCTGGTGAAGCCGGAGGCAGCACGGGTCCGCGCGATCAGCGAATGTCGATTCGCTGGTGCAGCGTGCGCGTCTTGCCGCCGCGCACCGCGACCAGCGCGGTCAGCGTGTAGCGCCCGCCCTGCACGCTGCGACGCAGCCGCAGGTCGACGATGCTCTCGCCGCCGCGCAGCCGGCCGCTTCCGGAGGCGACCACCCGTCCCTTGTGCGAGAGGCGGAGCCTGACGCTCGCGCCGCGCGCGGCGGCGGCGCTCTTCGTCGTGCATTTGATCGTCTTCTTCTTCCTGCCGGTGAGCTTGCAGCTCACGGTGATCTTCGCGGTACGGCCTGCCGGTCCCCTCGCGCCTGTCGCACCGGCGGGGCCGCTCGGTCCTGGCGTGCCGGCAGGCCCGGGAGGTCCGGGAGGTCCGGCGGGTCCGACGGCCACCGCCGCGGACACGGACTCGCAGTCTCCGTCAACGGTGTCGACGGAGTCGTTCGTGACGCTGTCCACCCCGGCGCCGCAGCCGACCTGGTCGGGACCGGAGTCGTTGCTCAGCAGCGTGTCGTCTCCGCGCTCGCCGCGCAACTCGTCGCGATCGGCGCCGCCGGTGATCGTGTCGTTGCCGATGGCCCCGAAGAGCGCGTCGCTGCCACCCAGGCCGGACAGGGCATCGTTGCCACCGCCGCCGCGCAACTCGTTGGCGCCGCCGTTGCCCGTGAGGTTGTCGTCGCCGCTGCCGCCGGCGATGTTCTCGACGCTGTCGCGGACGTTGTCGTGCTCACCTGGGGCTCCGTCGTTGGCGAGGTTGTCGTCGGCGGTCACGGTGACGCCGCCGACCCGCTCGTAGACCATGGTGTCGTCGCCGGCATCGCCGTTGAACGTGTCGCCGTCCAACGTGGCGGGGAAGCTACCCTGCTGCTCCTGGTCAGACTGCGACAGCTCGTCGTCGCCTGCGCCGCCGTTGACCGTGTCGATGCCGTCGCCGGTGTTGACGCGATCGTTGCCCGCGTCGCCGTTGACCGTATCGTCGCCCGAGCCGCCGGTGAGCGAGTCCTCGCCATCGCCGCCGCTGACGCTGTCGTTTCCGGGGCCGCCGTCGAGCCCGGAGGGGAACAGCCCGAAGAACAGCGGGATGTTGTCGTCGCCCGGCCCGCCGTCGATGGTGTCGTTGCCGCTGCCGCCGGACAGTGCGTCCTTGCCCGCGCCACCGCTGAGCTTGTCGTCGCCGTCGTCGTCGGGGCCGACGAAGAAGAACGGATCGCCGATACCACCGGCCAAGACGTCGTCGCCGCCGTTGCCGCTGAGATTGTCGTTGCCGTTGTCGCCGAACAGCACGTCGGTACGAGCGCTGCCGTTGAGGGTGTCGTTCCCGTCGCCGCCGCTGGCTCGGGCCGGCGTGGTGACGGTGTCGCTCATCGTGATCGTGTCGTCGCTTGCGCCTGCCGAGACGGTGACGTCGAGCGAGCCAGGCGCCGGCGCAGGACAGGTTGCGACGTTGCCACTGACAGTGCAGCCGCCGGGACCATCGCCGTCTACCGGCGGCGTCGTCGTATCGGTGAAGATGAGCTGGCCGGTGCCGTCCTGCGAGAGCGTGACGGTATTGACCTCGTTCGCAGTGTCGGTGAACGTCGTGCTCCCGAAGAACGGGGATGCTGTTACGGCAACGCTCGCGGCACCGGCCGGCGTGGCGCCGGCGGCCATCAGCGCGCAAGTTGTCATCGTGAGCGCCAGCGCAAAGCGGCGCGTCGGACGGGGATCGCGGTGTTGGGCGACCATCGTGCCTACCTCCTAGTCTGTGCCCCTCGCTCCGGGAGAGGCTGCCGACCCCACGGTGAACCTATCAGGCGTTGGCGTGAAACTGTGGAGCGGCAGTTACGACAGTTGGCCAGAGAGGTCGCGCACAGGAAACCGTCAGCCCGACCAGCGCGAGAGAAACTCCGCGTCATCGAGCCGAACGAGGTCCTCGCGCAGCGCCCGTGCCCGCCGGGCCGCCTCGCGCGCGGGCAGGTCCCAGAACAGGACGACCTCACCGGAGGCCACCTCGACGACCTCGAGGTGATCGATGCGCGCCGGGTCCAGATACGCAGGACCACGGCTGGACCGGGTGTGCAGCAGGCGGTAGCCACGGTTGGCGCGCATGCCGCAACGGTAGCTCGCCGATGGCCGCCCGCTCGCCGGTCGCCCAGGCGGCAGCGACTGCCTACGCCGTCAGCGCCTGCGCCGCGCCGTCGAGCGCCTCGTCGCCGTGGAACACGCGGCCGTCCGGGAGCGACAGGGCGGGGACGTCGTGCACCCCCAGCCGCCCCGCCTGCGCCGTCGCCCGCGCCAGCGCGGTAGCGACCGAGCGCAGCTCCGCGCCCTTGAGAACCGCGTTTGGGTGCATCTCGCAGGCCGCGGCGGCGATCAGCACGTTGTCCTGCACGCTCAGATCGCGGCCGGCGGCGAACGCTTGGCGGAACGCGGCCAGCGAGAAGCTCACGGCGCGGCCGATCTGGCGCGCATACGTCGCGACGCGCATGGCGAAGACGGTGTCGCAGGGGAACGGGTCAGGCCAGCGCACGGGCTGCAGCCCGCGCCGTACGGCAGCCCGCTCGACGCGCTCGAAGAACGCCTCGCGATCGGTCTCGCAGCGGAAGCCGTCGAACATGTCGGCGTGCGGAAGCCCGGTCGCGCTGACCGGGATCCACTCGGCGGCCGGCAGGAGCACGATGACCCGTTCGGCCATCAGGTACGCCTCCGGGCTGAACAGGTCGAAATAGAACGCGGGCCGCTCCGGACGGCTCAGGCCTGGCTCGGATGCGACCAAACGAAGCTCCATCGGCCGGCTCAGCCGTGGATGACCCAGCCGTCGGCGTCGCGGGCAGCCTCCATGACCGCCTCGGACAGCGTCGGATGGCCATGCACGATGCGGGCCACCTCGCCGTAGCCGCCCTCGAGGGCGCGGACGTTGACGAGCTCCTGAATCAGCTCGGTCGCCCGCGAGCCGATGATGTGGCCGCCGAGCAGCTCGCCGTAGGTGCGGTCTCCGACGATCTTCACGAGGCCGGTGCGGTCGCCATAGACCGTGCCGGCACCGACGGCGCCGAAGTTCAGCTTGCCGACGACGACGTCGTGGTCGGCATCGCGCGCCTGCTCCTCCGTGAGCCCGAAGCTGCCGACGTTCGGGTAGCAGAACGTTGCGCGCGGGATGTCGATGTACTCGATCGGATGCGTCTCCAGCCCGGCCGCGTCCTCGGCGGCGATGATCCCCTCGTCGGAGGCCTTGTGCGCCAGCGCCGGACCGAGGACGAGGTCGCCGATCGCGTAGACGCCCTGCAGCGACGTGCGCAACGCGCCGTCGACTTCGATCAGCCCGGTCTTGCTGAGCGCGATGCCCGCCTGCTCGAGGCCGAGCCCCTCGATGTCGGGCGCGCGGCCGGCGGCGATCACGAGGTAGTCGGCGCTTGACGGCTCGCCGGCGACGGTGAACGTCACGTTGTCGTCGCCGGACTCGACGTTCTCGACGAAGACGCCCGTGCGGACCGTGATGCCCTGCTTCCTGAAGCCGCGCTCGGCAAGCTTCGAGATGTCGGCGTCCTCGGTCGGCAGCACGCGATCGAGGCCCTCGTACAGCGTCACGTCGCTGCCCAGGCGGGCGTACGCCGATGCGATCTCGGTCCCCGAGGCGCCGGCGCCGACGACCGCGAGCGTCGCTGGCAGCTCGGCCAGCGCCCACGCCTCCTCGGTGCCGATGACGCGGCCGCCGAAGCGTGTGCCGGGCAGCGGCTTGGGTACCGAGCCGGTCGCAAGGATGACCGTCGTTGCGTCGATCTCGGTTCCGTCGAAGTTGCCGCCGATCTTCACATTGCCATCGTCGGTGACGGAACCGTGCCCCTCGATCACGTCGATCCCGTTCTTCTTGAAGAGGCCGGCCACGCCGCCGGTGAGCGTCTTGATGACGCGCTTGCGCCGCTCCCCGACCGCTTGGAAGTCGACGACCGGATCGGCGACGGTGATGCCGAAGTCGCCCGCATCGCGGATGTCGCCGAGCACATCGGCGACGCGCAGAACCGCCTTCGCCGGGATGCAGGCGTAGTTCAAGCAGCGCCCGCCGACCTGGTCGGACTCCACCACGGCGGTCTTCATGCCCAGCTGCGCGGCCCGGATCGCGGCGACGTAGCCGCCGGGGCCGGAGCCGATGACGATGCAGTCGTAGGACGACTCGGGCATGGCGCTGAGCCTATCGACCCTCCTGCGTCGGACGGCGCTCGGGTATCTGCAGCCGTGCCATCGCTCGGATGAGCTTCCAGAACAGCCAGCCGAGCAGGCCGATGGCGACAAGCTGGACGATCGCCTGCCAGAGCGTCTGCGCGCCGATGAGGAACAGCGAGAGGAAGACGATCTGGATGCCGAGGATCGCTTGGAAGCCGAGCACGGCCCAGTACTGGAGCGTGAGCATGCCGGCGCCGGCGACGACGAGCAACGCGGTCGTGACGATGCTGAGCACCGTCGGGTCGCCGCTCGCCGATGCGATGTCGTTGCCGGTCAGCGCGGTGACGGCGTTCGCGATCGCGAAGGCGAAGGCGACGATCGCGGCGATCGTGAGGATGCGCGGGCGCTCGCCGGGTTTCAGTGGTTCGAGGTTCGCGCGGATCGCGTCGTCGCGCTCGCGGCCGCGCGCGTAGCGGTCGCGGATGGGATCGGTCGGCGCGACGGACTCGGCGCGCCGCTGTTCGGGTGGGCTGGGCGGTCCCTCGCCGCCGGTCGCCGGCCGGCGCTTGCGGCTACGCGAGCCCACGGACCGCCTGACGTGTGAGCGCGCGGCGCAGCGCGGCGGCCGCGCCTTCCGGGTCCGTCGCATCCGCGATCGCCCGGACGACGGCGATCCGGCGAGCACCGGCGTCGACGACGGCGCCGACGTTCGAACCATCGATCCCGCCGATCGCGAAGAACGGCATCGGCGCGTGCTCGGCGGCGTGGCGGACGAGACCGAGGCCGACCGCCGGCCGGCCGGGCTTGGTCGGCGTCGCGTGAACGGGCCCGACGCCGATGTAGTCAGCTCCGCGCGCGTTCTCGATGTCCTGCGGGCTGTGTGTCGAGCGGCCGACGAGCGCGTCGGGCCCGGCGAGAGCGCGCGCCTCCTCGAGGTCCATGTCGTCCTGGCCGACGTGGCAGCCGTCCGCGTTTGCGACCGTCACGAGATCGGGACGGTCGTTGAGGATGAGCAGCGCGCCGGCGCCGTCGCACAGTCGCCGGGCGACCGCCGCGGCCGCGAGCAGCTCGCTGTCGGTGGCGCGTTTGTCGCGGAGCTGGACGATGTCGACGCCGCCCGCGAGCGCCGGGCCGAGCACGTCCTCCAGCGCGCGTCCGCCGGGCCGCACCGCGCAGACGAGGTACATGCGCGCGCTGTCCAGGCGGTCCCTGCGGGCGCTGGCGACGGACATACCTGCATTGTCGCAACGCGCCGCGAGTAGCCCCCGCCGCCTCGGTACGATGGACGTTCAACGGGAGCCCGACGTAACGGGCTGAGAGGGCGCGAGCCGACCGTCAACAGCTGATCCGGATCATGCCGGCGAAGCGAGGTGTGATGGCGCAGGACCCAACCGCAGGCTTTGACGTCGCCGTCGTCGGCGGGGGCGTGATCGGGCTCGCCGTCGCGTGGCGGGCGGCCCAGCGCGGCCATCGCGTGTGCGTGCTCGAGCGCGGCGAGCTCGGTTGCGGCGCTTCGCGCGTCGCGGCGGGAATGCTCGCGCCGGTCTCGGAGCTGGACGCAGGCGAGCTGGATCTGCTCGAGCTGGGACTGCGCAGCGCGCGCATGTGGCCGGGATTCGCGGCGGAGCTTGCACAGGCCGCGGGCGCCGATCCCGGGCTGCGACGCTGCGGCGCGCTCGTCGTCGCACGCGACCGCGACGAGGCCGAGGCGCTCGATCGCGAGCTCGCTCTGCGCCTCAGGCTCGAACTCCCGGTGGAGCGGCTGCGCCCGAGCGCGGCGCGGCGCTTGGAGCCCGCGCTCGCCGCGACGATTCGCCTCGCGCTGGCGGTCCCCGGCGATCACGCCGCCGATCCGCGCGCGCTGACGCTTGCGCTCGCCGAGGCGGCTCGCAGGGCCGGGACGCAGCTGCGCACGGGCGCGACCGTCGCGCGGATCCGCATCGAGGATGGCCACGCCACGGGCGTCGAGCTCGCCGGCGGAGAGGTCGTCCGCGCGGCGCGGATCGTCTTCGCCGCGGGCGCGTGGACCGGCGCCATCGACGGCCTGCCGGACGTCGCCCGCATCCCGCTGCGACCGGTGAAGGGCCAGATCCTTCGCCTTCGCGACCCCTCCGGGCCGGGCCTGCTTGACCGCATCGTGCGCTTCGAGGGCGGCTACCTCGTCCCGCGCGGCGACGGGCGCTACGTTCTGGGCGCCACGATGGAAGAACGCGGATTCGACACGACTGTGACCGCCGGCGCGCTCTACGGGCTGCTGCGCGATGCCGGCGAGCTCGTCCCGAGCGTGCACGAGCTCGTCGTCGAAGAGGTTGGCGCGGGCCTGCGCCCGGCGACTCCGGATAACGCGCCGGTGCTTGGGCGCAGCGAGCATGTCGACGGCCTCGTCTGGGCGACCGGCCATCACCGCAACGGGATCCTGCTGGCGCCCGTCAGCGCCGACATCGTCGCCGACGCGCTCGACGGCGCCGCGCCGCCGGCGGCGTTCGCTGCCGCCCGCTTCGCCCGCGCTGGCGCCCGTGCCCGCGCCCGCGCCCGCCACGAGGTTCCCGCGTGATCCTCGTCAACGGCAGCCCGGTGGTATGCGGGGAGCACCCGACGATCCGCGACGTCCTACTCGGGCTCGACATCGATCCGGAGACCGCGGGAATCGCCGTCGCAGTCGATCGCGAGGTCGCGACCCGGAGCGATTGGCCGACGCGCATGCTCGAAGACGGCGCGCGCGTGGAGATCCTCACGGCCACACAGGGCGGATGAGCGTGACCGGGCCACTCGTCATCGCCGGTCGCGAGTTTCGGTCGCGCTTGCTGCTCGGCACCGGCGGCTTCACGCGCCTGCGGGCGCTCGCCGACGCGATCGACGCAAGCGAAACCGAGCTCGTCACGGTCGCGATGCGCCGGGTCGACCCCGGCACGGACGGATCGCTGCTCGACGTGATCGCCGGCAAGGACATCGATGTCCTGCCTAACACCGCGGGCTGCTTCACCGCTCGCGACGCCGTGCTGACGGCGCAGCTTGCTCGCGAGGCGCTCCACACCGACTGGGTGAAGCTCGAGGTCATCGGCGACGAGCGCACGCTGCTCCCCGACGGCCCCGCCCTGCTCGACGCTGCCGAGCAGCTGGTCGACGACGGATTCGTCGTGCTTCCCTACACGAACGACGATCCGGTGCTCGCCCGGCGGCTCGAGGACGCCGGCTGTGCGGCGGTGATGCCGCTGGGATCGCCGATCGGCAGCGGCCAGGGGATCGCCAATCCGGCAAACCTCACGCTCATAGTCGAGCAGGCCGGCGTGCCAGTGATCCTCGACGCCGGCGTCGGCACGGCCTCCGACGCCACATTCGCGATCGAGCTCGGGTGCGACGGCGTCCTGTGCGCGAGCGCGATCTCCCGTGCGACCGACCCCGTCGCGATGGCGCACGCGATCCGCCACGCGGTGCTTGCGGGCGTGCTGGCCCGCGATGCCGGACGGATCCCGCGGCGCACGTATGCCCGTGCAAGTTCGCCCGTGGAGGGCATGCCGGAGTTCGCCGAGTGAGCACTGCCGACAGGTTGCTCGAGCGCTTCGAGGCGGCGTGGTCGTCCGCCGATCTGCAGCGGGAGTTCTCCGCCACGTGCGCGCCCGACCTGCACTACGAGGACCCGCTGACGTTCAAGGGTCCGCTCCACGGCCCCGGCGCACTCGCCGCGCACGCCGCGCGTTTGCGCGCAGCCGCGCCGGACGCGCGCATCGAATGCTCGGGCGAGCGGCTCACCGACGGACGCTTCATCGCGGCGCCGGTCCGTGTTCTCGGCACGCACACCGGTGACCTCGACGCCTTTCCACCAAGTGGCCGCGAGCTCACCGTTCACGCGGTGCTCTATTGCGAACTCGACGATGCGCGGACGCGGCTGTGGCGCGTGCGGGCGTTCTTCGATCTCTACGACGCCGCGAGGCAGCTCGGCGTCCTGCCCCAGCCCGGCTCGTTCGGCGAGCGTGCGTTGATGCTGATGCGCGGGTTTGGGCTGCGCGCTATTTCGTGACCCTGATCTGACCCGTCTGGCCGGAATGGATCGTGCAGACGTAGTCGATCACGCCGGTCTTGGTTGGCGTGTAGTCGAAGGTCCCGCCGCCGTCGATGTTGCCCGAGTCGAAGGTCGCGCCGCTGGTCGCCGTGACCGTGTGCGGAATCTGCCCGTCGTTGTTCGTCCAGACGATCTTCTGGCCGACCTTCGCCACGATCTTCTCCGGGACGAACTTGATCTGCTTCATCGAGACCTGCACCGTCTCGCCGGTCGGCGTCGAGTTGCTCGGGGGAGATGTCGTCCTGGTCTGCGTGGCGGGCGTCGCCGCAGGCGTCGAAGCGCTCTTCTTGTCGTCTCCGCACCCGGCGATGACGCTGCCGCCGGCCACGAGGACGCAGGCGAGAGCGGTGAGGGATAGGCGAGGCATGGGTTCTCCTGGATCGACCGAAGGGGTTGGGCGAGATTAGCTTGGATGGCCCCGCCCGGGGGCGACGAGACGCGGGACGATGACCCCGGCGTTACGGAGTCGCGGGGGATTTATCGCTCTGCGAGCAGGATCACACTTTGTGTTTATGACGTCTGCTACGTTCGGCTCGTGCAGCGGGAACCTTCAGAAAGCGAGCACGATGTGACCGGCAAGCCGGTCTCGGTAGACAAGGGGATTCCGCGCCCGAGCGGGAGGTTCGTACGCGCAGTGAACGCCGAGGCCGAGACCGAGGTCGACGACGGCCTCGATGAGCATTTCGGCGACGTGGCCGGGGCAATCCTCGACGGCGACGTCGTGCCCGTGCTGGGCGCGGGCGTCAACCTCTGCGATCGCGCCGACGACGAGCAGTGGGAGCGCGGCCGATCGCTGCCCAGCGGCAGGGAACTCGCGGACATGCTGGCGAAGAGGTTCGCGTGGGATGCGACCGACCGCGATCTCGTGCACGTCTCGCAGGCGGCCGTTCTCCGTCGGGGGGCCGATCCCTTGTTCAAGCTCCTGCACAACGTCTTCGTCGGTGACTATGAACCGACGTCGGTGCACCGCTTCCTCGCGGGGCTTCCCGCGCTGCGTGAGCGGCGCGGCCTCGATCCGTGCCCACAACTCATCGTGACGACGAACTACGACGGTCTGCTCGAGCGCGCGTTCACGGAAGCCGGCGAGCCCTTCGACGTGCTCTATTACCTCGGCGAGGGCGGCGACCGCAAGCGCGCGCACGGCAAGTTCATGCACGTCGATGCCAAGGGTAGGCACCGGACGGTCAACGTCCCCAACAAGTACGTCGACGCGACGATCGACAAACGCAGCGTGATCCTGAAGATCCATGGCGCGGCGCGCGAGGACCCAGCGGAGGACTCGTGGGTCATCACCGAGGATCACTACATCGACTATCTCACGCGCACCACGCTCAGTGAGTTAATTCCGGTGAAGCTGCTCGAGAAGCTTCTGAACTGCAACTTCCTGTTCATGGGCTACGGGATGAAGGACTGGAACGTCCGCGTCATGTTGCACCGCATCTTCACCCAGCGCCGGCATGGACACGACGGCTGGGCGTCCTGGGCGGTGCAGCTCGATTCCGATCCGATTGACCGAGCGCTCTGGAAGAAGAACAACGTCAGCATCCAGGCCATGAATCTCAAGGACTACCTCGCACGGCTGCAGTCTTCTTTGGAGACGGCCGAGCCGTGGTGCTGACCAAAGAGGCGTCCCGCGCCGCACGCTCACCGTTTCCGGGGCTGGATTCGTTCACCACCAGCACGCATGACGCGGCGATCTTTTCAGGACGCGATGTCGAGTCCGACCTGGTCACCGCAAACCTGCGCGCCGCGTCGCTGACGATCCTCTGCGGGCCCAGCGGGGTGGGCAAGAGCTCATTGCTGCGCGCGGGAGTCGTGCATCGCGTCCGCCAGCAGAGCCGCCGTGGACGTTCCGCAAGGATGCCGGCGCCGACGGTCATCATCCATGACGAATGGGCCGGCGAGGCCGGCGAGGTGCTCGCCCGCCGAGTCGCGGCGCTTGGTGTCGGCGCCGACGACGAGCCGACGCTCGAGGTCGCGCTCGAGCGTTGGGGGGCGCAGCATCGCGGGCTGCTGCTCATCATCCTCGATCAGTTCGAGGAGTATCTCCAGCTACACAGCGAGTCCGACGGCGACTCGTTCGATCGGTTGTTCACGCGCGCCGCAGGGCGTCGCGACCTGCCCGTGCACTTCCTGCTCTCGCTGCGCGACGACGCACTCGCCGAGCTCGACCGCTACCAGGGGCGCGTCCCCGCCCTCTTCGGGAACTATCTGCGGCTCGCTCACATGACGGAGGAGTCGGCGCGCACTGCCATCACGCAACCGATTGCCTGCGTGAACGAATGGCGCGAGGCAGCGGGGCTCTCGCGCGTCGAGGTGCAAGCCGGCCTCATCGACGAGGTCTTCGCCGATCTCACCGACCCCAGACTGCTCTCGGGTGAGCGCAGCGTCCTGCGCTCACCGGGGGGCCGTGCGCCGATCGAACTCGCATTCCTGCAGCTCGTCATGCGACGCCTGTGGGAAGCCGATGTGACGGGAGATACGCCGGTTCTGCAGTGCTCGACACTGCATGAGCTCGGCGGAACCGACGCGATCGTGGCCGGACATCTCGATGCCCAGATGGATTCGCTGACCCGCGAGCAGCGTGACACCGCCGCGGCGATGTTCGGTTACCTCGTCACGCCGTCGGGCGCGAAGATCCGCTACACGGCGCAGGATCTCGCCGGCTACGCGCAACGGCCGGCGGCCGCGGTCGGTGACGTGCTCAACGCCCTGAGCCGACCGGACCTGCGGATCATCCGCCGTGTGCCTGCGCCGTCGGGCGACCCCGGCCACCACGGCTACGAGATCTTCCATGACGTCCTGGCGGGTGCGGTGCGCGGCTGGGCCCTGCGCAATCGCGCGATGCGACTCGAGCGTCAATCTCGGCGGCTCGCCTCCGCGCTGGCGGCTGCGGTTGCCACCGTGATCTCGCTGTTCGCCTACGCCACGAACCCAGGGCTGCTGGAGCGCCTAGAGCTTCGGACCGTCGATCTGCGCTTCGCCCTGCGCGGCGTGGCGAGCATCGATCCTCGCATCCTGCTCGTCGGCATCGACGACCGTACGCTCAACAGCTCGATTCGCCAGGCCCCGCCGCTGCCGTCCGTCTCCCGATCCGATGACGCACGCGTGCTGGAGGCGATCGACGCCGGACGCCCGAAGGTGATCGTCGAGGACATCGAATACCGCAGCGCAGGCGACCCGGTCCAGACGAGGCGGCTGAAAGACGCGCTTCGCGGCACGCGCAGTCCCGTCGTCCTGGCGACCGGTCGCATCGATCGTGCCGGGCAGACGACCCTGTTCGGTGGCCAGACGCCGATCAGCGACGAGGACTCCCGCCATCAGCTCCACGCCAGGATCGGGTACGCGGGAATCACGCCGGACCCGGACCGCGCGCTGCGCCACCTACGTGGCGTCGGACGCCAGTCAGCGGGGTTCTTCGGACTACCGACGCTCGCGGTTCGCGCGGCCGAGCTCAGTGGTACGACGGTCGCAGAGTTCCCGGACGGTGGGGCGTGGATCGACTACGCCGGCGGGCAGGGGACCTATCCCCACGTCTCATACGTCGACGTGCGCAGCGGAAACGTCGCGGCAGCGCGCTTTAAGGACAAGATCGTCATCGTCGGCGAGACGAGCCTCAGGCTGCCCGACGTCCATTCCACACCGGCGGATGGGGGAGCGAAGATGTCCGGGGCCGAGACGCAGGCGAATGCGATCGCCACCGTGCGCCGGGGACTCCCACTGCGCGACGCCCCTTCATGGGCAGCGGTACTGCTCACCGTCGTGCTCGCAATCGTGCCCGCCGCGCTGGCGATCCGCGGCCGCACGGCCATCACGCTGACCCTCGTGGCTGGAGCCGGGGCAGCCTTCGTCGCCGGCGCCCAGTTCGCCTTTGGCGCCGGCTGGGTCCTGCCGGTCATCGCGCCGCTGCTCGCACTCGTGCTCTCGGCCGTCGCCAGCCAGATCGCTACCCGCGTCTGGCCGGGCGCTCGCCCGCGACGCTCGGTGGTGCAGCCATGAGCGCTCAGCTGCGCAGCTGGGTGGCTGCGCTCACGATCGCCTTCGCGATCACCGTCGCCGCGGTCGCCGCAGTCGCCACGGCCGCCGTCGAGCGCCGGGACGCCAACCCCACCGCAGTTTCGAGCGCGACGCCTGGCAAGACGATTTCGGGAACCCCGAGCAACGAGGTTCTGTCCGGCTCCACCGGCGACGACGTGATCGACGGCGGCGCGGGCGACGACGTGATCGACGGCGGGCTCGGCAACGACTTCCTCGTCGAGGGGGGGACCGGCGACGAGCGGATCGACGGTGGCATCGGCGACGACGTGATCGACGGCGGCGCGGGCAACGACATGGATCTGAGCGGCGGAATCGGTCAGGACATCGTCTTCGGCGGCCGTGGCGACGACGTCGCCGACGGCGGTCTGGGCAACGACCGGATCGATGCAGGCGGCGGAGCGGATACCGTGCGCGGCGGCGAGGGCGACGACGTCCTGCTCGGAGGTGCAGATCGGGACGCGCTCGACGGCGGCTCGGGCGACGACGTCCTGATCGGCGGCGGCTCGGACGACACCCTGGACGGAGGCCTCGGCAACGATGTCTGCTACACAGATGCGACCGTCCTTGAAATCACCATCGGTTGCGAGACGGAAGTGAAGATCGGCGTCACCGGCGCCAGCCGGGACCTCATCGACGAGTTGCATCCGGGGATCGCGACGGGCAAGAGCGTCTTGGCCAAGCTCCTGGCGAACAGGGAGCCCCCCCAACGCAAGCACGTCTCCGGCACAGACGGCCCGGACGCTCTCGTCGGCACCGATGCGGCCGAGGCGTTCAAGACCGCGGGCGGCGACGACACGGTGTCCGCCCTGGGCGGCGACGATGATCTCGACTGCGGCGCCGGCAACGACAACTGCCTCGGGGGCGCAGGCGACGACAACCTCGTGGGCGGTCCAGGCGACGACAGGCTTGCCGGCGACGACGGCAACGATGTCGTCGAGGGAGGCCCGGGCGCCGACAAGATCGTCGCAGGCGCCGGCGACGACACGATCTTTCCGGGCGACGGAGACGAGCTCAGGCCGGCGGGCGTCGCGGCCGGTGCGTCCGTCGACAAGGCCGTCGACGCCGGTCCGGGCAATGACCGCATCTACGTGGCCGGCGGAGGCGCGGACGCCGTCGAATGCGGCGACGGCGACGACATGGTCCAGTACGACAGCACCGACACCATCGCGTCCGATTGCGAGAGGAGGGCCGTACCGTTGGTCGTCAGCACGTCGCGAACGTTGTCGCTGTCGCTGAGCGCGCAGCGGATCAGGGGCGACGTGCTGATCAGGAAACCGAATACGAGCGAGTTCGTACCGCTGAAGCGAGACGAGCCGATCCCGGTGAATTCCGCTCTTGACACCCAGGGCACCAGCCAGGTCACGATCAGCGCCGATGTCGCGGAGGGCACCCAATCCACTCGCGCCACGGCGTCGATCTCCAGCGGGACGGCCAAGATCCTCGGCCCGTCGAAGGACTATCCCGACAAGCTCGCGATCCGTCCGATCAGCCGCACGTCTCAGCGATGCGGGCGCATAGTGGCAGCCGCGGCGCAGGCGGGCGACACGAGGCGCAGGAAGCCCACGAAGCCGAAGAGGGCGGCGGTGATGAGAACGAAGTTGGAGAAGGTGGACGGTCGCGTGGAGGCCATCACCCGCGACGTCGTCGCGGCCGCCGTCCACACGTCATGGACGACGACCCAGACCTGCACTGGAACGCGGGTCAGCGTCATCGAGGGCGTCGTCAAGGTGTTTGATCGCGGTCGGCGCAAGACGTCGCTCGTCTCCGCCGGCAAGCCCTACTTCGCCAAGCGCCCGCGTCGCTGACGATCAACAGCTCCTCGAGACGGTCTGAAGCACGCAACGCCCGGCGGGGCACGCGTGAGAGCGTTCCATGTGAGCACGCCGATCGCGGCATAGACTGCCCGGCTTGACGCGCCACCTGCTCACGGGCACGGAGCTTGACCGCGACGAGCTGATCGGGCTGCTCGACCGGGCCGACGAGCTGAAGGCTGCGCCGCTCTCCTCGCGGGCGCTGGATGGCCGCAGCGTCGCGCTGATCTTCGAGAAGCCTTCGACGCGCACGCGACTGTCCTTCGAGGCCGGGGTCTTCGAACTGGGCGGCCAGCCGGTCGTGTTGCGGCCCGGCGAGATGCATCTCTCGCGCGGAGAGTCGCTCGGCGACACGGCCCGCGTCCTGTCGCGGCACATGGCCGCGATCGGCGTACGCACCGGGCTGGACTCGCTCCTGCAGGAGCTGGTGCAGGGCGCCACGGTGCCCGTGTTCAACATGCTGACTGCAGATCATCACCCCTGCCAGGCGCTCGCCGACCTCATGACGCTGCGCGAGGAGTTCGGTCGGCTCGAGGGCTTGCGGCTTGCGTACGTCGGCGACGGCAACAACGTCGCTCGCTCGCTCGCGCTCGTTGGCGCGATCGCCGGCGTCGAGGTCGCGGTCGCCTCGCCCGCGGGTTACACGCTGACCGGAGCGCCCGGTGCCGTGCTGACGGATGACCCCACCGAGGCCGTCGCCGGCGCGCACGCCGTGTACACCGACGTCTGGGTGAGCATGGGCGACGAGGACACGACCAGCGAGCGCCGCGCCGCGCTCGCGCCTTACCGTCTCGACGACGCGCTGCTGGAGCGTGCCGCGCCGGGCGCGATCGCGCTGCACTGCCTGCCGGCGCATCCCGGCGAGGAGATCACGTCGGAGGTGCTCTACGGCCCGCGCCAGCGCATCTGGGAGCAGGCCGAGAATCGCCGGCACGCGCAGAAGGCTCTGCTCGAGCATCTGCTGCGCTGAGGTGTATGTGGCAACGCCTGGCCTGGATCCCGCCGGCTGGGTCCGTCGCCTGTGCATGGCAATGGACTAGCCTCGCTCCGGGTGAGTTCCATACCTGCAGGAGAGCCGATGCCGCAGCCCGAGAAGTCCGCCCGCACGTCAGAATCCCAGGCGGCGGCGCCCACGTCCACGATGGCGACGAGCGCCAATGACCCGCCGCCGCCGAAGAGCGCCGCCGACACCTCGGCGCCCGAGCCGCCGCCGACCGCCGACGCGCACGAGGACGCCGCGCGCGCCGCCGGCCACACGCTCCGCGACCTGCTCACGCGCGGCGTCGTCATCACCGGCGACCTGCTGCAAGAGACCGTCGACGAGGCCGTCCGACGCGGGCGCTTGACGCGCCGCGACGCGGAGGATCTCGTCCAAAACCTGCTGCAGATCAGCCGGCGCCAGACGCAGGACATGCTCGCCGAGCTCGAGGCGCTCGTCGAGCGATCGACGGCCGAGACGCGAAGGCTAACCAACGACCGAGTCAAGAGCGTCGCCGCCGCCGCCCGGCGCGCGCCCGGCGCCGATCGCGCGCTGCGCACCGTCGATCGCGCCCGCCGCGTGGCCGGCGTCGGGCCGGCCTTCCCGATCATGCGCTATGACGAGCTGACCGCGGCGCAGGTCAACGACCGCCTGGTGGACCTGTGGCCCCCTGAGCTGCGCAAGGTCCGCGACCACGAGCGTCGCAACGCCAACCGCAAGTCGGTCCTCGCCGCGATCGAGAAGCAGCTCGCGTAGGTACGCAGCCCGAGGATGCGATGCTGGAGGACATGGAGTCCTCCACCTTCACTCGCCCCGAGCGCGGCGCCGAGCTCGATCTGCGCATCGACGCGCTCGCCAACGGCGGCAACGGGATCGCCCGCCTCGACGGCTACGTCGTCTTCGTTTCCGGCGCGATCCCGGGCGATCTCGTGCGCGCGGTCGTCACGAAGCGCAAGCGTGCCTACGCCGAGGCGCGCACGCTCGAGGTGCTCGAGCCGAGCCCCGAGCGGATCGCGCCGCTCGCCGATCATCCGGGCGCGCCCTGGCAGGTGCTGCCCTACGAACGCCAGCTCGCCGTCAAGCACGAGCAGGTGCGCGACGCGCTGACGCGCATCGGTCACCTCGACGGCTTCGCGCTTGACGACATCGTTCCTGCGGTCGAGCAGTGGCGCTACCGCAACAAGCTCGAGTACTCGTTCGGGACAGGCGACGGCGGCGCGCTGCTCTGCGGCTTCCACGCGCCCGGCTCGTGGCACGAGATCGTCCCGATCAGCGACTGCCTGCTGGCCTCGGAGCGCTCGAACGCGGTGCGCGACCAGGTCGTGGCGTGGTGTCGCGAGCAGGGCCTTTCCGCGTTCGATCGCCGTACGCACAGCGGCATGCTGCGTAACCTCGTCGTGCGCGAGGGCCGCCGCACCGGCGAGCTGCAGGCCAGGCTCGTCACCGGGCCGGGCGATCTCGACACCGCGAGCCTCGCTGCCGCGGTCGACTGCCAGGGACTGACGTGGACGCGCACCGAGGCGCGGGCGGAGACGACCCTGGGCGGGGTGACCGAGATCGTCTCCGGCCCGCCCGCACTGATGGAGGAGATCGGGGGCCTGCGCGTCGCGATCTCGCCGCAGGCGTTCTTTCAGACCAACACGGAAATGGCAGAGCGGCTCTACGCCATCGCGGCCGACCTGGCGGATCTCAAGGGCTGGGAGCGCGTCTATGACCTGTATTGCGGGATCGGCACCGTCGGCCTGAGCCTCGCGGCCCGCGCGGGGGAAATCTGGGGCCTGGAGATCGTCGAGGAGGCCGTCGCCGACGCGATCGCCAACGCGCGGCGCAACGAGATCGACAACGCGCACTTCTTCGCCGGCGACGTTCGCCTGGCGCTGCGCGAGCTCGTGGATCAGGCAAGCCGGCCGGACGTCTGCGTCATCGACCCGCCGCGCGCCGGCCTCTCGCAGAAGGTCGTCCGGCGGATCATCGAGGCCGCGCCACGGCGGATCGTCTACATCTCATGCAACCCCACGACGCTCGCGCCGAACGCCGCGCAGCTCGTCGAGGCCGGCTACGCATTGCGACGCGTCGTGCCGGTTGACATGTTCCCGCAGACGCCGCACATCGAGTGCGTGGCTGTGCTGGATAGGGCGTAGGGCGCAGGCGCTGACACCGAAGCAGCCGCCGGGGGCCCCGAGCGCTTGATCGGGGCAGAGGCTGGCTGCGGTGCGACAGAAGGAACGGCGGTTGCTGTCTCCGGCGGCAGCTGACGAGCTACCGTGCGGCGTTGGGCGACGCGCTGTTGAGCGGCGTCGTAGCGCACCCTGGCGGCCACCGATTCCTGTGTGCCGCTGTAGTCGCCCGCTCGGCGACCCGCGCGTGATGGCGCTACTCGCCCGCCTGTGCCACTACGGCCACCTGTTTCACGGGCTGACGAACCGCAGCCTGCGCGCGCTGATCGCCGACACCGTCCCCGGCTACACCGCGCGCCAGGCGACCTATGACCTGCGGCGCGTGCGTCGCAAAGGCCTGATCCGACGGATCCCCCGCACACAGCGCTACGAGCTGACCGATGAGGGACGCCGGATCGCCGTCTTCTTCACGAAGACCTACACCAGGATCGTCAACCCCGCGCTCGCCGAACTCGACCCACAGCTCCCCGACGACGTCGCACGACGCTCACCGCTGGCACGTGGCTGGCGCGACTTCGAACGCGCGCTCGAACAGCGAATTGAGCAGGCCGCTATCGCGGCCTGAAAGATGACTCGTTCGTGACGACTTCAGCGGCCAAGCGGAGCTACTCCGGTGTCCGGGACTTCGCCCGGAACCGGTGGCCCCTTCGGGGCAGTCCGGCCGACACGTGAGGCTGACCCCGTGGGCCCCGGGTCGGGCCTGCGCCCGGTTGATCCCCCAGCGCGAGGTGAGCCTAGAGTCGGCGGATGACCGACCTGCTCAGCGAGCGGTGCGGCGATCTGTTGACGGGCAGCTATGACTGCCCGGACCGGATCGTCCTGAACGCGTATTACTCGATGGGGCACGCGCCCGGCGGCTTTCGGGTGTGGTGGCGGCGCTGGCACGCCGACGGCGACGAGCGGCTGGACAACGCGCATCTGATGCGGCTTGCGGGCCGGTTCGCCCGCCGGCTGCGCGCCTCGGCACAGGCGCACGGGATCCCGGTGATCGACTGCAAGGCCGGGGAGCGCAAGCATCAGATCGCCGAGGAGTACCTGGCCAAGCACGCGGAGGTCCGGGTGGGCGTGTTCCTGATCCTCGTGAACCGCTCGCCGGCGTTGGTGTGGAAGGTCGACCGGTCAGCCAAGGGCGTGATCCACCATCTGGAGAAGAGCAGGCAGTTCGTCAACCACTACTCGTTTCACATCCTCGACCCGACCTGGGGGCACGTGACGATCAAGATCAGCGGCCACCCACCGTTCGGCGCGCAGGTGATGCTCAATGGCCACGAGTACGTCGCGGCTGCCGCGCGCGACGCGGGAATCGGCTACGCGAAGGAGGGCAACTGCTTCACCCGGGTTAGCGACCCGGAACGCCTGGCGCAGATCGCAGACACCTTGTCCCAACCCGGGACCATAGGGCGCCTGAGCCAGGTGATCGACCGCTGGATCTACAGCGCGTGCCTGTGCTACGGGCTAAGCAGCGATGAGCAGCAGCAGAGCGCCTTTCGCTACGACTACTCGATCTACCAGGTCGAGTACAGCCGGAACCTGGTGTTCGCCTCCGGCGCCCGGATGGACCGCTTGTTCAGCACAATGGTCGACCGCACGCGCTCCCGGCTCGACATCCCCACGGTCCGCACGCTGTTCGGCAGCAAAGGCCGCCCGCACCGCCCCGGCAACGACCTCTCCCCTCGACAGGCAGTCGTGATCGAGAAACCTCGGTGGAACCTCACGATCTTCAAAATCCACTTCGGACACTTGACGCTGAAGGCGTACACCAAAGGCGAACGCGTCCTGCGCTTCGAGGCGATCGCGCATCACGCCAAGCAGCTCGGCTGCGGTCGCAGGCTGGACAAGTTCCCGCAGATCACCGCCCGGCTGACCGGCATGGTCGACCGTTTCACCAGCATGCTCGACTGCGTCGAACTCGGCTACCTGCCCGACGGGATCCTCGACCAACTGCCCGCACCCTCCACGCTCGGCGCAACCCGAACCGGCGGCCTGGACATGAACCGTCCCCGGATCCGCGCCGCGCTCGCCGCAACGCTCGCCCTCGCGGTCGCCCCGGCCGGGTTCACCGTCGCCGAGTTCACCACCAAAGTACGCGAGATGACCGGACAGACCCCCGAGCAGTACAGCGTCCGTCAGGGCGCCTACGACCTACGCAAGCTCCGCGGCAAACAACTCGTAATCAAGCCCGGCCGCACCCGCCGCTACCACGTCCCCGAACTCGCTGCACGGACCATCACCGCACTACTGACCCTCCGCGACAAGGTCATCGCTCCCCTCATCGCCGGAATTCGCACGCCACGAAGAGGCGCCCCGCCGAAGCACTGGACCACGATCGACCACGACTACGAAACCCTCCGCCGCGACATGAAGACCCTGCTCACCGATCTCGGGATCACGACCAGGGCAACAGCCGCATCGACAACGAATTGTCGATCGTGTCTCGCAACGCTATAGACCATCCGTCATCGGCTCACGCCAGTGGACACTGCGGACATCCCTTCGCGTTCGGCTACAGCAGATATCCGCTGACATTCCGACTGGTCGGTGCACGCTCGATGTCAGTAATATCCGTCCGCGTGGGACTCAACGTCGAGTCGCTGCGTTTCCTCTTTGCGGTGCGGCCGGACCTGAAGCGCACATTGACCATCGGCCGCCAGCAGCTACGCGTTTCCCCCAAGAAACTAGAGCGGCTCTTCCACGTCCACCATCTAACGGTGCCCGAGCTGGGAGACGGGTTCGCGGAGCCTGTGCTCCGGGCGATGGGGGCGCGGACGGTCGAGTCGCTCGATGCCTCGCCGTTCGAGGGGGCGACACTGATCCACGACCTCAACCACGTGCTTGGCGACCCTCCGCGTCGCTTCACGAGCGTCATCGACGGTGGCACGCTCGAGCACGTCTTCCACTTCCCGAACGCTATACGCACGTTCATGGAGCTCGTGGAGCCGGGCGGCTCGCTCGTAGTGCTGGTGCCGGCGAACAACCAGAACGGGCATGGCCTGTATCAGTTCAGTCCCGAGCTGTTTTACCGCGTGCTCGAGGACTGCTTCGAGGTCGATCGGATGCTCCTGGTCGAGTACGGTCGGCGACCGACGTGGTATCGGGTCGAGGACCCGAAGATTGCCGGTTACCGCGTGAACGTACGGACGCGGCGCAGCACGGTGCTGATGCTCCACGCCCGGCGGACGACCGCCGAGGCGATCCCGGCGCTCGCCCCTCAGCAGAGCGACTACGAGGCCGCGTGGAGCGGCGCCCGGCCGTCGCCGCGGTCGCTCGGTGTCAAGGTCGGCGACCGCCTCGCGCGGAACGTGCGGCCGCTACAGGGCCGCGTCGGCGCGCCGGCGCTGCGGCGCGTGAAGCTCTAGGGCAGATGGTCGCCGACCGCTTTCGCGAGCACGGGCTAAGACGGTCACGGCCCACGTTAGTAGAACCCCACCGGCGATGTGCTTCCTCTAAGCATGTAGAGGACGCATTGTTGGCCACTTTGGCGTCGTTACTCAGACGATCCCTACGCCGCCGCGCCGGGCGCCGGCGCCCGATCGCCAGGCGCTTGAGGATGAGCACACCCGTGCTGGTTCACCGACGAGGTCTTCGCCGCCGCATCGGCCGGCAGCTCAACCGCGGCGAAGCGCTCAACGACCTGCGCCGCTTCATCTTCTTCGCCAACCGCGGCACCGTCCGCTACTCCGACCATGAAGACCAGACCACCCAAGCGCACTGCCACACCTCTGTCGTCAACGCCTGCGTCCTCTCGACCACCGGCTACCCCAAGACGCGATCGACGCTCAACGCGCCGACGGGCACCCCGTCAGCGACGAAGCGATCGCTCACCTCAGCCCCGGCCAATTCGAACGATAACCCATTACGGCACCCTGACGTTCGACATCGCCGGCGTTCGCCGGCGCACACGACGACCGCCCGCAGCCCCCAACGCGCGCGTAGTGGATGCGTTGTTGGCCACTTTGGCGTGGTTACTCAGATGACCCCGACCTGCACATCCTCCGCCAGGCGGCGTCGCGCCTCACGATTGCTGACATCCGGAGGGCCCTGCCATGAACCAGCGACGAGACGATTCGACTCGTCCTCAACGTGTGCCGCGATCACGACCGAGCGCCCAAGCCAGTGTCCCGGAGTGACCTCTTCGCCGGCGCTCTGTGCTGTGGTCAGTCATGTGACGACGGCGATGGAGCTCTCCGAAGGCGGCCTTCCGACCCGCACCCAGGCCCCTCACCCCTTCACCGCACCCATCGTGAACCCCGTGATGAAGCGCTCGAGCATGAGGTTGAACGCGAATGCGATCGGAACGGCGACGACGATCCCGGCGGCCTGCAACGACTGCCAGAAGAAGACGTCGCCGCGGACGAGCTGGGTCGGGACGCCGATGCTGATCGTCTTGCTTGCCGACGGGGAGATGAAGGCCAGTGCGTAGATGAACTCATGTGCGGTCAGCGTGAAGGCGAAGACGACGACCGCCACGATCCCCGGTAGCGCGAGCGGCACGACGATGCGCAGGAACGCGCCCGCGCGGCTGTGCCCGTCGACCATCGCCTGCTCCTCGACGTCTCGCGGGATCGCCTTCAAGAAGCCGGTCAGCAGCCACACCGACACCGGGATCGTGATCGTCGGGTAGATCAGCACGAGCGACCACGTCGAGTCCTGCAGGCCGACGAGGCTCACGACGCGCGACAACGAGATGAACAGCAGCGTCGGCGGAACGAGGTAGACGAAGAAGATCGCGATGCCCAGCGGACCCGCCCACGGCATGCTCAACCGCGCCAGGCTGTAGGCCGCCGGCAGGCTCACGGCGAGCGTGATCGCGACGACGAGCAATCCGACCCAGAGCGTGTTCAGCGCGAACGTCACGAACTGCGTCTGCTCAAAGAGGAACCTCACATGGTCGAACGTCGGCGCGAGGTTGAACACGAACGGCGCGTTGTCGGCGTTGTAGAGATCGGCGTCCTGCTTGAGCGCCGTGATCGTTCCCCATATGAACGGCAGCGCCGCGACGAGCGCGGCGGTGACCGCCGCGGCGTAGAGCCCAGCTCGCCCCAGGACATGGCGGCGCGCCGCGCGCCGGCGATCTCGCCCGACCCGCGCGCCGTCCATCAGAACGTCTCCATCTGCCGAACGGCGCGCAGGATCGCGACGGCTGCTGCGAGCCTGCTGCTCGCGCCGTCCATCAGAACGTCTCCATCCGC
>Ga0307502_10000047_pt1 | contig 32732 bp, 33 predicted proteins | sample 16_S_MG_FD_201364 | JGI IMG/M metagenome (GOLD analysis project Ga0307502, IMG submission 201364) | Soil microbial communities from Populus trichocarpa stands in riparian zone in the Pacific Northwest, United States - 16_S | ecosystem: Environmental > Terrestrial > Soil > Riparian zone > Trees... | reverse complement strand
CGGCTCCCGCGGCGCGCTGGGTGCCGGCCGCGGCCACGACTGCGGCGCCGGCCAAGAGTGCGGCGGTGAGTCCGAACGGTCCAGCGAGCACGCCGGCACCGAACGGGCCGAGCAGTAGGCCGACGCCGTTGGCTGACATGGCGGCCGAGATTCCCAACGACGGTCGCGCTGCGAACAGGTGCGTGCTCCAGATCGCCTGGATGCCCACGGTCGCGTTGTACGCAGTCCCGAACAGGATCGCGGAGGCGATCGCCGCCGTGAGCGAGAACGGCGCCAGCGCCAGCAGGGCGAGCGCCAGCGCCTCGGCGACGGTCATGGTCACAAACGTGCGCTGCGGGCCGATCCGGCGCATGAGATCCGCGGTCAGGGTGGCGAGCACGCTGGCCACCCCGACGATTCCCAGGAATATCCGGCTCTGCGCGGAGGAGAGCGCCCCAGCGTCGATGAGATGCACAACACCGAAGGTCCAGTACGTCGAGCTGCCCAGACCGACCAGCACCGCACCGGTCAGCAGCGCCAACGCCCGCCGCTGGCACAGCACCGAACGCAGGTCGCGTCGGGCGCCGCCGGTGCTCGCGCCTGGGCCTGGGCGGCTGGGCAGTACGCATGCCGCTCAGGTGGTCGCCAGAACGGCCAGCCCGGCAAACGCCAGCCAGGCGCTACGCCATGCCGCGCCGGCGAGAATGGCAATCGGAGCGGCGAGCGCGACGCCGTAGCCGGCGCCGCAGTTGATCGCGACAAGAACCCGCCCGCGGGCGGCGGCAGGCACCGCACGAGCGGCGTCGGAGAATGGGGCGAAGGCGAATCCTGCGCTCGCACCGGCGACGAGGATGCCGGCGGCGAACACCGTGGCGGTTCGCGACACGCCTACGACGAGCATGCCGGCAGCTGCCAGCAGCCCGGCCATCACCGCCGTCCGGCGCGCGCCGAGGCGGGTGGCGAACGCGCCGGCGAGGGCGGTCGCCGCCAGGTAGGCGACGTACGACGCGGTTGCGATCGCTCCGAGGACCGGATCGAGGTCATACTCGCGCCGCACGTCGGGCAGCAGCAACCCGTAGCCGTAGCGGGCCATTCCGTAGCAGGTGCCGACGATGCCGATCCCCGCGCTCGCCAGACCCAGCGCTCCGAGGTGCGGAGCGCTCAGGCTGCATCCATCGAAGGTCGCGGAAGGCTCGCGGCGGTGAGATGCTGCATCCGGATTCAGCTCGGCGTCCCTACTGGGCCGTGTGATCGAGTGGACAGCCAGGGGCGCTCGTACAGGCGCTGCGGTCGCACAGGCGGCAGACGCGCAGCGCCTGGGGCCGGTCGTCGGCCAAGGCGGCGACCAAGCGCTCGAGCAAGGGCTCGAGCGCCGCCTGCTCGCCAGGTTCGAGGATGTCGAGCAGCGAGCGCAGGCTCTGCGTGCGGCGCGACAGCAGCTCGGAGGCAGCGCGCTCGCCCGCCGCCGTGAGATGCAGTGCGAGCGTCCGCCGGTCCCCGCCGGATCGACGCTCGACCAGCCGTTCGCCGACCAGACGATCCACGACCCGGACCGCGGCGGGCTGCGATATGCCCAGCACACGGCGCAACGCCTCTACCGACTCGCCGGGATATGCCTGCAGATGCACCAGTGCGGCGGGGGCACTCCCTCCGTGGGAGAGCTCGCTCTCCACGGCGTGACGCAGACGGTCCGTCGCCGTAAGCGCCGTCACGCCGAGTAGGTTGGCAAGGCGATCCATTCAGGTATGCATACCCGAGGTATGTTTTTAGCAAACCCGAGTTGGCCGCAGGCGGCGCTATGCGTTGTCAGGCGGTCGGCTGCTGAGCACGTCGGTCGTCGCGGCCGGCTGCAAGGCTTTCCCGGTGCTCGAGCGCACCATCACGACCGCCGACGGCGTCACGCTTTGCGCCTCCGAAGACGGCGCCGGTATCCCCGTCGTGCTGCTTCACGGCCTGACCGCGTCGCGCCGTTACGTCGTCATGGGCTCACGTGCGCTGCAGCGCGGCGGCCACCGCGTTGTCGCCTATGACGCTCGCGGCCACGGCGCGTCCTCGCCCGCGCCGGACCCCGAGGCGTACCGCTACGAGGATCTGGGCAACGACCTCGCGGCGGTGCTCGACGCGCTCGAGATCGAGCGGGCGGTGCTGGCCGGCGCCTCGATGGGCGCGCACACGATCCTGCGGCTCGCACTCGAGCAGCCCGAGCGCGTCGCCGCGATCGCCGTCATCACGCCGGCCTACGATCCGGTCTCCAACGACGACCCGGAGCGGCTCGCGCGCTGGGACGCGCTGAGCGACGCGCTGCGCGCGGGCGGCGTCGAGGGCTTCGTCGAGGCCTTCGCTGTCCAGCGGCTTCCAGAGGCATGGCGCGACACCGTCACCAAGGTCATGCGCCAGCGTCTGGTCCTGCACGAGCATCCACGCGCGCTTGCGGACGCGATCAGCGGCGTGCCGCGGTCGCGCCCGTTCCGCGACCTGCACGCGCTCGCCGAGATCGAGTGTCCGGCCGTCGTCGTTGCCAGCCGCGACGAGGCCGACCCCGGCCACCCGCTCGACATCGGCGAGACGTACGCCGAACTGCTGCCGCGCGGGCGACTGCTCGTCGAGGAGCCCGGAGCGTCGCCGCTGGCGTGGCAAGGCGGGCGGCTGTCGACGGTCATCGCCGAGCTGGCCGAAGAGGCCTGGTAGCTACGACCTCGGGGGGAGCGGCGTCAGGTCGCTGACCGGCCAGGTGATCTCCTGGCCGCCGCCGAAGCGCACGACGGCCTGGTACTCGTCGACCATCCCGACGACGACGCCCTCCATGATCTGGATCTCGTCGCTCGCGGGGTTGTGGCGCAGAAACGCGACGCGATCGCCCTCTTCGAAGTCCATGAGCCATGATCGCACGATGGGAACCGATCCCGAGGCGGCCGGGTACTCGGGCACGCCGCTGGTGCGCAAGCTCGGCTTCAAGCCCGGCCTACGCGCGGTCTACCTCGGCGCGCCCGAGAACTTCGCGACGCTCCTGGGCGACCTGCCCGACGGCGTGCGCGTGCTCGCCAGGCCTGCGCCGAACCTCGACCTCGCGGTGCTCTTCGTGCGCGAGCGGCGTGAGCTCGAGCGCCGGCTGCCCGGCCTTCAAGCAAAGCTCGCGCCGGCGGGAATGATCTGGGTCGCGTGGCCCAAGCGCGCATCGAAGGTGGCGACCGACATGACCGAGGACGTCGTGCGCGATGTCGCGCTGCCGCGCGGCCTCGTCGACGTCAAGGTCTGCGCGATCGACGAGACGTGGTCGGGCCTCAAGCTTGTGATCCGGCGCGAGCTTCGGTGACGCGCGCCTCAGGCGGAGACGGAAATCACCTCCGGGCTCGAGAGCCGGGGCGATCTGTTCATGCTCCACGTGAACAAGTCGACCCGACTGCGCAAACCGCGATCACCGACCACCGGCACGGCGCCACCACGACGAACTCCCCGGCAGCACATGCGTGCCGGGGTCGAACGTCATATGGATGGAGCCGTCGGGGCGGTCCGGGCGCCGCGCCGGACGGCGGATCTAGTTGTTCAGCGCCTTCTTGAGCGCCGCCGCAGGCGAGAACTTCGCGGCCTTGCTAGCGGCGATCTGGAGCGGCTCACCCGTGGCTGGATTGCGGCCCTCGCGAGCGGCTCGCTCGCTGATGCTGAACTTGCCGAAGCCAGCGACGGCGACCTCGCCGCCTCCGGCGAGCTCGGCCGCAATCGCGTCAAAGGTGGCGTCTACCGCGCCTTTTGCGTCAGAACCGCTGAGACCGGTGTCCGAAGCCACCTTCTGTGCGAGCTCCTGCTTGGTCATTGAGTGCTCCCGTTTCGGGTTCAGGATCGGCTTACGCTAGCGGTTGCCCCGGCGGCTCGGGGGTCTTTCCCTCCCAGGCGGCCCGAGATACCGACGTTTTCCGGCCTCGCGCACGCACTTGCCCGCGGCAGCGGGCAACCCTGAGGCGATCGCCGTGCGTCGCGTACGATCGGTGCGATGGCGGTCGATTCGGGAAGCACCGGGCGCAGCAGCGCGATCGAGGACTACGCGAAGTCGATCTACTCGTTGCAGCGGCGGGCGGGTGGCGGGGCGGTGACGACGAACGCGCTCGCCGAGCGCTGCGGCGTCACGCCGGCATCGGCCTCCGCGATGGTGAAGAGGCTCGCCGAGCGCGGCCTGGCGATCCACGAGCCCTACCACGGCGTGCGCCTGACCGCGGCCGGTGAGCGGCTGGCCCTGCAGACGCTGCGCCATCACCGGCTGCTGGAGCTGTACCTCGCCGAGCACCTCGACGTGCCGTGGGATCGGGTCCACGAGGAGGCCGAGGCGCTCGAGCACGTCCTGTCGGAGTACCTCGAGGCGCGTATCTCCGCGAAGCTCGGCCACCCCACGCACGATCCGCACGGCGACCCGATCCCCGACAGCGATCTCATCATCGACGAGGGCGAGACGCAGGCGCTGAACGCGATGCCGGCAGGCGTCAGCGGTCGCTTCGTGCGTGTATCGGACTCGGACCCGGCGATGCTGCGCTACCTCGACGAGCGCGGCATCGCGATCGGCGATCGCTGCACCGTCAGCGCGCGCGAGCCGTTCGACGGCCCGATCACGGTACGCTTCGGCGAGGTCGAGCACGTGCTCGGCGGCAAGCTCGCCAACGCGATGCGGGTCGAGATCGACCATTAGCTCAGCGCCCGCCCAAGCGCGACGGCGGCGAGCCCCAAGGCGATGCTGGCCGCGACGTACACTGCGGCCGCCAGACGGTGGCGCTCGTGCCATAGCTGCCAGGTCTCCAGCATCCACGTCGAGAACGTCGTATAGGCGCCGAGCAGCGCTGTCCCGGCGAGCAGGCTCGCGTCGTCGCCGGGCGCCGCGCCCGCGAGCAGACCCAGCGCGAATGCGCCGCTGAGGTTTACCGCCAGCGTTCCGAACGCGAAGCGCTCGCCCGCGCGCATCCGATCCATGCGCTCGCCCACCCGCCGCTGCACCACCCCCGAGATCAGCGCTCGCGCAACCGCCCCGATGCCGCCCGCCATGCCGACCCCTATCCAGAGCCCGACGCTCACAGTCGCCGCCCCAGCATGACCGCCGCCAGTCCAACTGCAACGCTCGCGAGCGCGTACCCGAGCGCGAGCGCGATCCGCTCCGCGTCGAGCATCTGCAGCAACTCGAGCTGCAGCGTCGAGAACGTCGTCAGCGCTCCGCAGACGCCCGTGCCGAGGAGGGCGCGGGCGGGCGAGTCAGGCTCCGTCCGTGCCGCGACCCAGCCGAGCGCGAACGCGCCGACGATGTTCGCCGCGAACGTCGCCCACGGCCAGACGCCGGGGGTGGTCGGCGCCGTCTCGAGCAGTCCCGCACGAGCCAGCGTGCCCGCGACCCCGCCGGCGAAGACGGCGGCGAGTGCGGGCCGATCGATCAGCGAGAACCCCGGCGAGTCACCGCGCCAGCGTAGACAGCCCGAGCAGGTACTCGGCAGGCACCCCGGTCGATCAGCTCGGAGCTGTCCGGAAGCTACCTGTTGACATCGCTTGGCGCGCCCGTTCGCCGGCATGTTCGCCAAGCGCGCGATAGGCTTCGAAGCGCTGATCGGTGTAGAGCTGGTCGCCGGTGCTGTGGTGGGGGAACACCGGATCGGCGTCCTTGTAAGCGCGCACGTCCCACGGCACCTTGTGGGTCAGGACGGTGGGCGCGTAGATCAGCCTGCCGACGACCTCGCCGCGATGCTTGATGACGCCGACCGCCCCGCTCTCCTGGGCGAAGCCATGTTCGTCGAGCTTGATCATCGTGGGGTCGATCTCGACCTCGACGCCGAGCTCGCTGCGGGCCAGTGCGATCGCGTCTCCCAGTGCGGCGGCGGGCCTCCCGCCGCTGGCGTCGAAGCAGTAGATCTTTCCGCAGCCCCGCCGCAGCAACTCGACGAGGCCGAGGTTCTCGTAGTGGCCGCCGTCGGTGATGTAGAGAAAGCGGCCGTCGACACGGTTGCGACCGACCATCTCGCGGAACAGGTAGGAGAGCCGCGGGTGCTTGACGAGATCCTTCGGGCGTCCCTGGACCTGCTCGATGCCGAACTCTCGATCCTCCGCTGCCTTCTCGCCGAGCAGGAGGGTCCGTTGCTTCCAGTGATCGCCGGACACATACCGGGGATTTGGCACCCACACGCCGAGTCGCACGTTGGCAAGCGCCATGAGCATGCGAAGGGCCGCGTTCGTCGACTTCCCCATCGAGGGCGATATCGCCGCGCCCGACATCGCGATCGCTGCCGGCAGCGTGATGTCCCTCAGGCGGTTGGCGCCGAGCCTCCGCTCGTACTCCTCCGTGGCGATCCCGCCGACGAGCGGCCCGCCGATGGTGTCGCGGCTGAACGTGAAGCTCGACACCCCCCGTCCGGGCGGGGTGGCTCCAGGATCGGAGACGTTGACTGCCGCGCAGACGAGCAGCGTCGGCCAGCCCTCGCTGTCGGGTCCCGGCCACACCCCCGACTTCGACAGCGGAACGAGCCTGTTGTAGTCGCGTTCGACCGCCTTTTGCGGCGGCACGCCACTCTCGTCGGCGCTTTCGACGTTCACGCGCTTCAACGCGAACGCGCCGCACAGACGCCGTCGGTAGAACGGGTGCAGCGACCAGGTGTTCAGGTCGGAGAACAGGTAGAGGACCGCAAACGCCGCGACCGGGACCACCAGCCCCCACAGCCACAGCTCGGTCCTCATCGCCGCGGGTGTCGCCGCGAAGTAGGCCGCCAGCACGACGATCCCGAACAACAGCACCGGACCGGCGATCAGCGTGGCGACGTACACGAACGCGCGCCGGACCTTCGGCGAGGCCCGGCTCAGCAGGCTCCGTGCCTTGCCGACGTCCTGCGCCAGGGCAGCGGGGTGCGCCTCGCGCGAGCGGAGCTCGAGCAGCGCGGCCAGCAGCAAACTGCCGATGCTGCCCGCACCGACCGCCGGCACCGTGACTCCCGCCTCCGGCGCCTTGCCCCCAGCCTCGGGTTTCAGCGCCGTGCTCAGCAGCGCGACGAGCTCGGGAATGACGACGAGCACGAGCGCGGCCACCGCACTGATCAGCAGCATTCGCAGAGACCAGGTCTCGAGGGAGCTGCGCACCCAATCGCGCTTGGGCCGCGTCAGCAGCGACGAGAGACCCAACGCGACCGCCAGCCCGAACGGTCCGCCCAGCCACCACCAGACCCACTGCGGCGGGTCGGCGCTGTACGGAGCATCGCCTGACAGGTCGTAGCCCGAGCGGTACAACACGATCGCCAGCAAGGTGCCGATCGCGAACAGCGGCAGACCCACCAGCGTCAGGTTGAGGAGCAGTCCCAACAGCACGCGCCAGGCCAGAAAGAGCTTGTCCAGCCTTTTCGGCGCCAGGTACGTGCTCCGGTTTCGGAGATACTGCTCCTCCGGCGACTGGGGGTGAAAGGGAGGCGTCTGCTTCGTGACGATCGAAGGGTCGGAGTCGTCGTGGCCCTCGTCGTCCTTTGCGGGCCGTTCGGCGCCTACGGGCCAGGTCTTGGCCACCATGCACAGGCTGCCGGCGATGTACGACCCGCCCGAGACCGCGGCGAGGTACTTCGCCTTGCCCAACTCGTGCTCGTGTCGCAGCGCTTGGAGCGCGCCGAGATTGAACGACGCGGAGCGGATGCCGCCGCCCGAGCAGCAGATGCCCATGCGCTCGGGATCGAACGCCTCCAGCACACCGAGACGCGAGGGCGCCGGCTCCGCCCGGTCCCCGGTGGCGAACCACCGCAAAAAGCGCGTGATCCGCCGTTGCTCGGGCGGATCGGGCTTGACATCGCGAAGCCGCACATCGGCTGGTGGCGCATCGGCGGCGCCGCTCACGTGGGCAGCCACTCCGATACGTATCGACCCTCGGGCAACGTGCCTTGTAACACCTCGTCGCAACGTACCGCGAATTCCATCGAGCCGTCAACGCGCGGGTTCAATTTACAGAAAACCGGTTCAAATCAGGCGCGCGGGTCTCGAACCGGCAATGCCTACCTGACTTCTCGTAGGTAACGCGATAGGTTGGGCCGCAGCCTGTACCCCGACGCGATCGTGGCCACGGCGCCACCGCGTGTGTAGCGCATCCCACCAGCCGACGACGAGGCATCCAGGTCCGAGGCAAACGACCCAGGGCAAAAGAGGGGCCGATACCGTGAAAAAACCATCTCGCTTGCGCAGCAACGCGCATCTCATCTTGGCGGGGATCCGGTTCGCCAACGGGGCGCTGGCCCTGTTCGTACCGCATTCGCTTGCACGCCGACTCGACGTCGATGCCGACAAGAGCCCGGCGCTCCTGTACTTCGAGCGTCTGTTTGGCATCCGCACGATCCTCATCGCCCTGGACCTCGTGACCGGCGATGAAGAGGAGCTCAAACGGGCATTGCGCCGCGGCCGCCTGATTCACGCCACCGACGCGACGGCCGCGGCCCTCGCCGGCATGCGCGGCAACCTCGCGCCTCGGCCAGCGCGGATGACCGTCGTGATCTCGTTGGTCAACCTCCTGCTGGCGCTCATCGCTCGGCCGCAAAAGGCCAAGGGCCTCCCGCTCGGCATCGGACGGTTTTAGCGCATGCATCTGCCACGGTCTCGACGCGGAAAGGTCGTACTGACCGGCGCCATCGGCGACGGCGCCACGGCACTACGCTCCCAATAGCGGACAAGCGCGCCCTCGTCGAGTACCGCAAGACGCGATGACGCCCTCGAAAGCCGTCCTTATCACCGGCTGCTCATCCGGCATCGGGCAGGCCACCGCCAAGCATCTGAACGAGCGCGGTTGGACGGTGTACGCGACCGCTCGTCGCCGGGACTCGCTCGCCGACCTGCAAAAGGCGGGCTGCCACACGCTGGCTCTGGACGTCACCGACGAGGACTCCATGGGTCATGCCGTCAGCGAGGTGGAGGAGCGCGAGGGCGCCGTCGGCGTGCTCGTCAACAACGCCGGATACAGCCAGTCGGGTGCGATCGAGACGGTCTCGATGGATACCGTGCGGGCTCAGTTCGAGACCAATGTCTTCGGGCTCGCGCGCATGTGCCAGCTCGTCCTGCCCGGGATGCGGGCGCAGGGATCGGGCCGGATCGTGAACCTCTCCTCGATGGGCGGCAGGCTGACGTTTCCCGGCGGCGGGTTCTACCACGCCACCAAGTACGCGGTGGAGGCGATCTCCGACGCGCTGCGCTTCGAGGTCGAGGGATTCGGCGTCCACGTCATCGTCATCGAGCCGGGCCTCATCCGCACGCAGTTCAGTGCGTCCGCCGTCGGATCGATGATCGCGGCGGCCGGCGACCAGCGCGACGCGGCGGACCCCTACGGCGAGTTCAACGCCGCGGTCATGACCGCCACCGTGCAGGCCTACGAAGTCGGCCCGATGGCGCGCCTCGGCGGGCCGCCCGAGGCCGTGGCACGCAAGATCGATAAGGCGATCTCCACCAATAGGCCGCACCCACGCTACACCGTCACGCCTTCCGCGAAGGTCCTGCTCGGCCTGCGCGCCGTGCTTCCCGACCGCGCGTGGGACCGGTTCGTGGGCAGCCAATTTCCGAGTCCCGGAGAACCTCGCAAGGGCTCGGCGCCGACTTGACGACCGGATGTAAGCTACGACGGAGCCGAGGGTTCACAGCAGGCGCTAGAGAGAGGCAACAGTGAATGCCATAGACACCCGCAGGCAACCAAGTGTTCCCATCGGCAGTTACACCAAATGGTTCAGGCGCGCGATGTGGGTGGACATCATCCGGGACTGGGCGCTCGGCATCCCGGCGATCTTCGCGCCCGAGCGTGTGCTGAGGCTGACCAAGCAGCGACCTGACCTGGAGCGCATGACGACCGGGATCAGGTGCTGACGCGATGGCGAGCACCGATATCTTCGACTACGTCATCGTCGGGTCTGGACCAGGCGGGGCGCCGGTTGCCGCACGCCTGACGGCGGCGGGACACTCCGTCTGCGTGCTGGAGGCCGGCGGGACCGAGGAGCCGGTCGAGTATCAGGTGCCTGCGTTCAACGGCCTCGCCTCGGAGGAGCCGGAGCTGCGGTGGGACTTCTACGTCCGTCACCACGACGACGAGGAGCAATCCCGCCGCGACAGAACGTACGTCCCCGAGCACGGTGGCACCCTGTATCCACGCTCGGGGACGCTCGGTGGCTGCACGGGCCACCACACGCTTATCACGCTCACCCCGCACGAAGCATCATGGGACGAGCTGGCGTCGATCGTCGGCGACCCCTCCTGGAAGGGCGAGGCGATGCGCCCGTACTTCGAGCGCCTCGAGGCGTGCAGCTACATCTCGCCCCCTCGGCCGACGCCGAAGATCCCCTTGATAGGGAAGCTCCTCCCGCGACTGCCGATCGTCGGGGGGTTCTTCCAGAACCGCAGCCGCCACGGGTACGACGGCTGGCTCACGACGACGCTCGCGGACCCGAAGCTGGCGCTCGGAGACAAGCAGCTCGTGAACGTGATCCTCTCGGCGGCCAAGGGCACGCTCGAGGCGGGGCTGCGGCGCAAACTGACGCCCGTCGAGGACCTCCAGAGCTTCGTGGATCCCAACGACTGGCGCGTGCGCAACGCGCGCGAGGGCCTCTGGTTGGTGCCGATGAGCGTCCGGGACGGCCGGCGCCTCGGCACGCGCGAACTGTTGCGCAGGGCGCAGGCCCACGACCCAGGCCGGCTCGAGATCCGCACGGAGGCCCTCGCGGCGCGGGTGCTGATCGATGATGCGCATCGCGCCTACGGCGTCGAGTACCTCGAAGGTCGACATCTTTATCGTGCCAGCCCGCTCGCCGGCGACGCCCCCGCCGCGCCCGTCAGGAGCGAGGTCCACGCGCGTCGCGAGGTGATCGTCGCCGCCGGGGCGTTCAACACGCCACAGCTGCTGAAGCTCTCGGGCATCGGGCCGCGCGAGGAGCTCGAGCAGCACGGCATCGACGTCATTGTCGAGCTGCCCGGCGTCGGCGAGAACTTGCAGGACCGCTACGAGGTCAGCCTCGTGTCGCGTATGAAGAAGGACTTCCCGGTGCTGCGCGACGCCAGCTTCCGGGCCCCCTCACCGGAGTTTCCCGCCGATGCGGCGTTCGAAGACTGGCTCGGCGGACGCGGCCTCTACGCGACCAACGGCGTCCTCGCCGGCGTGATCTTCCGCTCGAGCGTCGAGTCGACGCAGCCCGACCTGTTCCTGTTCGGCTTCCCCGGGCAATTCTCGGGCTACCACCTGGGAGGCGCGAGGGCGGCGGTTCAGGACAAGCGACACTTCGCGTGGGTCATCCTCAAGGCCCGGACGCGCAACCGGGCGGGATCGGTGACGCTGCGATCCGCCGACCCGAGAGATGTGCCGCACATCGCGTTCCGGTCCTTCGAGGAAGGCGCCGAGCCGGATCTCGAGGCGATGGCCGACGGCGTGGAGTTCGCCCGCGGGATCATGAAGCGCTCGGGCAAGTACATCGACGCGGAGGAGGCGCCCGGAGACGCTGTGCGCACGCGCGATGACATCAAACAATACGTCCGCGACCAGGCCTGGGGCCATCACGCATCGTGCTCGTGCGCTATGGGTCGCGCTGACGACCCGGCGTCCGTGGTCGACTCGGCCTTCCGCGTGCGTGGCGTACGCGACCTGCGGATCGTGGACGCATCGATATTTCCGCGCATTCCCGGGTTCTTCATCATCACGTCGATCTACATGGCCAGCGAGAAGGCGGCCGACGCCATCCTGAGCGACGCGTGAACCGGGAGAGAACGCATCTCCCTTTTCACGAGTATCGCGCCGGCGCGTTGCTCTACTCCGCGGACGCAACAGTCCTCGCTCGCCGATGCTCAAGCTGTTGTCGAGCTCCGCGGGAGCGTATAGGGTGCTCTTCATTGCGGACTGTCCAGGCGCCGCACCACACCGCCCCGGCCGGACCAAGACGGCAAGTTAGACCGGCGGTATGGCGTACGTGTTCACGTTTCTAACGCGGGAGCGAGCCATGACTGGCCGAGTTAGCATCGGGTCGTCGGAGGCGACGGAGCACCGAGCACTGGTGCTGTACCAGCGGTTCCTCGGCTTCAACATGTTCCTGCACCTGCTGATCGGACTGGCCTGCATCTTCGTGCCGTACTGGGTGTCGCGCACATTTGGGCTCCCCAGGCCGATCCCGACCGGTTGGGTGCGGGGCTGGGGCGCGACCTTGCTCCTCGTGACGGCGCTCTACGTCCCGGGGCTTCGCGACCCGGTGGGCCACCGCGAGCCGAACGTCATCGGCGTGGGGGGCCGGTTCTGGATGGGGACGATTTGGCTGATCTGCGGCGGCGGCTTTCTCTGGTTCTCGGCGTTCGACTACATGTGGGCAGTGATTCTCGGCATCCTGTACCTCCGTTTGATCCGTCGCCTCAAGACAAGCTGACGTCTCGGTTTCCGCGTCTTGACAACCTGGCGAGCGATCGGGACGGTCGCCGCAACGGGAGCGCGGAGGCCGGAGACGACGATGTTCGTCTTCGTCAGCCCGCCTGCGCCTTCGACCACGGCACGAACGCGTTGTCGAGGTCGCGCAGCCGCGGGCGCAGGCCTGGCAGGTGGCGCAGGATGATGTCGGTCATCTCGTTGTCGTCGATCCACTTCATGCCGGCCTTGGTGTACACCGCGGGCGTGAAATCCTCGGTGAAGAAGCGGTCGGAGTTCAGCCGCCGCGACGCCATAAGGATGAACACGCGAAACGCCGTGTCGCTGAACGCAAAGCCCGTCGGATTTGTCTCCGCGAACATGCCCACCATCGTGTCGACGCGCTCGACATTCCCGTAGACCTCGCGCAGCTGCTCGGCCCACTCGGGGTTGTCGGTTAGCTCCTCGAACGTCTTCGGCACCGGCATGTGCAGCAACCGGCGAAACTCACAGTAGCGCGGCACGCCGATCTCGCGGATCCGCAGGACGTCCACCGCCGCAAGGTCCTCCATGACGCCGTCGGGCCGCTCGAACTCCTGCAGGAAGCGCGGGAAGTTGTGCAGCTGGATCGCGCCCGGATGCGACGTGCCGAAGGAGTAGAAGAGATCCTGCATGCCGATGTCGTCGGCCACGTCGACGGCGGCGGGACCGGAGATCTCCCGGAACGTCATGTTGCGCAGCTCGCTGTCGTCCTCGGCGGAGCGGAAGCTCCAGTCGTCGGCGAGCAGCGGGTGCATCCGGTAGACGGCGGTGAACTCCTCGGTCAGCGAGTACGGCACGCCGTAGTGCGCTGTGGGGGAGCCCGGGATGCCGGAGATGGCCTCGTCCTCGGAGATCCGCCCGAGCAGCTTGTGGATGCGCTCCTCGGCGAGCCCGAACCAGTTCGCCCGTAGCGCGATTTTGGTCGTCGGGTGGCTGATGACCGCCGGTGTCCACTCCATCGTGTGGATCTTGGCCTGCAGCGCGCCGCAGATCAGGCGCGCGCGCTGGAAGAGCTCCTCGTCGTCGTACTCGGGATACGCGGCCTTGAGGTGGTCGCAGATCGCGTTGTGCTCCATCTGGAAGATCTCGCCCAGCATGTGGATCCCCAGCCAGAAGCCGGGCTCGTTCTTCGGTTTGCCGTCGGGGTTCTCGCCGCTGTGCGGCGGCCGCGTCTCCGATCCGACGTAGAGCTTGCCGTCGGTACCGGTGCGAGCGGCCTGCTGGTGCTTGAGGGTGGTGCCGTAGAGCTGGGAGGAGTCCCACCACGCGCTCTGGGTGTTGAGGAACGTCGGCGGGTATTCGCTGGCGCCGGGAGGGCGCGTGGGATCGGGAACCGTGGACGGGATCTGCATCGGGTCCTGCAACCAAGGGTCGCCTGGCTCGAGCGGCACCTTCCACGGCTTGGTCTTGTCGCCCTTGCCGTGCGAGAACCAGTCGTGGACCATGAACTGCAGCCATGACCCGGCCAGGTTGTTCACCGTGGTCGCGGGGACGAACTCCTCGCGGGTGAGCAGCTTGCGCGAGACGACGCGCGGGTTGGGCTCCATGATCGCGGGCTCCGGCTCCGGCCAAGCGCTCTGCAGCGGGACGTTGCGGCCGAAGCGGTGGTACGCGCGGCCCATCGCCGGGTTCTCGAGGGAGTTGTAGCTGCCGTCGTTGGTGCGTCGCGTCGTATAGCGCTGGTCGAATGGGGCCAGCGGCTTCTCGTCGACCGTCGGCGCCTTGTCGGTGTCGTACAGGTTCGTCCGGCGCAGGATGTTGCGAATGCCTGCGAGCGTGGCGAGGCCCAGCGGAACCGGCAGCTTGTCCCATCCGCGTCGCCGGTCGACGGCTTGAGCGACCGCGTTGACGATCTTCCAGAACCCGCTGTTGCGGTACCCGGGCTCTGTCGCGGGAGCCGCTTGCCCGCGGCGCCCGAGCAGCGAGGCTGCGGTGATGACGAAGGCCGTGAGGGCCGCAATCGATCCGATCCGCATCCGGCTCATGTGCATCTTTCCCTTCGATGTGGTCGTGTCGTCATGCGCGCGGCTGCCACGTGTCGCTCGGCGTGTAAACGGAGAAGATCTGCTCGACCATCTCCTCCCTGGTGGAGAAGCGGCGCTCGTCGTAGCACCCGAGCGGGTTCACGAGCGTGTTGAGCAGGCACTTGTTGCAGTAGCTGCAGGGCTTGGGCGCACGGTCGTAGCCGGCCGCGAACAGGTTCGGCAGGTCGTTGTTGGCGACAAGCGTGCGGGCCATGCTGACGGCGTCGCACCGCTTTTCCTCGAGCGCGCGACGGATGACGGAGGCGGTCTGGAATCCGCCGGTGCAGATGATCGGGACGGACACCGCCTGCTTGATCCGGTGCGCGTTGTCGAGATTGAGCCCCTCGATCTGGTCAAGGGGCGGGCAGGTCCGCTCCCAGGCGAGCTTGAAGACGGTTCGCAGGACGGGCGTCTGGAAGGCGAGCCAGTTGCGCAGCGCGGTGATGCCGCCGCCGGGCAGGACCTGGTTGTAGACCTTCTTCGCCACGTCGATCGGGAACTCGCCGGCGGGGTTCTGGGGATGGGGAAACGCGTTGCCGAGCGAGACGTGGATCGCGTCGATGCCGGCGTCCTCCAGCCACGTGGCGACCTGCACGCTGTCCTCGATCGTCGTTCCCTTCTTCTCCCACGGGAAGACGGCGTTGCCAGCGTCCACGGCGCTGATCTTCGACTGGACGTGGAAGTCGTCGCCGACCTGCGCGCGGATCGCGCGGATGACCTCGAGCAGAAAACGCGCGCGGTTGGAGAGCGACCCGCCGTACTGGTCGGTGCGGTCGTTGATGGCCGGGCTGAGGAACTGCGTGAACAGGTAGCCGTTGGCGGAGTGGGTCTCGACGCCGTCGAGCCCTGCCTCGCGCGCCCGACGGGCGCCCTGTGCGAACTTCTCGACAAGGACCTCGATCTGCTCTGCCGTGAGCCGGTTGGCGTGCAGGCCGTGCACCGCATCCGGATCATCGGTCGAAGACAGGTTGTTGGGCGTATCGAACGCGGTGATGTCGCGCTGGCGGCCGGAATGGCTGAGCTGCATGATGAACTTGCAGTCGTGCTCGTGGACGCGCTTGCCCAGCTCGCGCCAGAACGGGATCCGTTCGTCGCGGTCGATCGTCGCGTAGTTCGGCACGATCCGGCCCTCTGGGCTGACGGGCACGAACGAGGAGATGATCGTCCCGACGCCGCCCTTGGCGAACTTCTCCTCCCAGTTGAAGCGGACGGGGTTGCCGGAGCCGTCGTAGTTGTCGAAGCGCCCGGAGATGTTCGACCGGAACAGCCGGTTCTTGACAGTCAGGTTTCTGAAGTGAAGGGGCTCGAAGATAGGGTCGCCCACCGGCGGTCCCGGATCGGCGTTGCCCTTGCTAGCGACGGGTGCCACGGCCGCCTTCTTTCGTCGATGTCTTTGGGGTGCAGCGTTCCCCCGAGAGCGCGGGGCGACGTCCGGATGTCTTCCCGACGGTGAACGTGTGGCCCGCTTTGCACGGTCGGAGCCTAGCCGGTGCCCGCCGCAAGTCAAAGAGATGACAAGCAGCCGGGGATAGGCTACGTTCAGCCGCGCAGTCGCAACCGAGTATCCCAGGAAGTCAGATGCGCGGAGGTAGAACAGGCGTGCAGGCAGATCGTCGACCGGAGATTCGATGAGCCGCGGCGTTGGGATCCGCATCGGGATCACCGTGGCGTGGTTCGTCGTGCTGGGAATCGTCGGCGCGCTGGTCATGACGCGTAGTGACCCCGAGAAGCACGCCAACATCATCGAGCACTTCAAGTACGGATCGATCGGAGCCGAGGGCCGCTCGGGTGTTCCCGCGTCGCTGTGGCTGGCGCTGCCCGAGGTGTTTAAAGACCTGCTGCCCAAGGGCCACGGTCAGGGCTACGAACGCGTCGGCCTACTCTACGAGAAGGGCAAGACCCGTCCGATCGGTACGAGCTTCCGGACGACGCAGATCGGGATGGTCGGGCTCAACTGCGCGGTTTGCCATGTCGGGACGCTGCGGGCATCCAAGAACGCGCCCCGGCGGATCATCCTGGGCATGCCCGCCAACCAATTCAACCTGCAGGCATACCTCAACTTCCTGCGGGCGACCGGCAAGGACAAGCGCTTCAACGCCGACACCCTCATTCCGGCGATGAAGAAGGTGGACCCCAACTTCTCGCGCGCCGACGAGCTGCTCTACCGCGCCTACGTCATCCCGCGCACGCGGGCTGCGCTGCGCAAGCTCAACGACGACTTCCACTGGCTGGACGTCCGGCCGCCGGAGGGTCCGGGCCGCGTCGACACGTTCAATCCGTACAAGGTCATCCTCGGGCTCCCGACGGGCAAGACGATCGGGACCGCCGACCTGCCATCGTTGTGGAACCAGCGCCCGCGCGAAGGGATGCAGCTGCACTGGGACGGAAACAACGACAGCCTCGCTGAGCGCAACATCAGCGCGGCGATCGGCGCCGGCGCCAGCGCCGACTCCCTGGACCACCCCGCCCTCAAGCGCGTCAGGGACTGGATCCTGGACCTCAAAGCCCCCCGCTACCCGACGCGGCGCATCGATAAGGAGCTGGCGAAGCAAGGCGCCCCGATCTATGCCGAGAACTGTGCGGCGTGCCACTCCTTCAAGGGCAAGTACGTGGGGAAGGTCACGCCGATCAACGAGATCGGCACCGACCGCCAACGGCTGGACTCCTTCACCAAGGAGCTCGTGGCCAAGCAGGGTGAGGGCAACGCGAGCCTTCCCAAGTTCAAGCACTTCCGCAAGACCAACGGCTACTCCAACCAGCCGCTCGACGGCATCTGGCTACGCGCCCCGTACCTGCACAACGGCTCCGTGCCGACGCTCACGGACCTGCTCACGGCGCCCAAGCAGCGACCGGACGTCTTCTACCGCGACGTGGACATCTACGACTGGAAGCACGTCGGGTTCGTCTCGCGGGGCACGACGGCCAAGCGGGAGGGCTTCAAGTTTAAGACGAGCGTCCCCGGGAACGGCAACGGCGGCCACACCTACGGCACTCACCTGCCCGCCAGCGACAAGCGGGCCCTGATCGAATATATGAAGACGCTCTAGGAGATCTCATGGGCGCCGGCAAGACACGCGGTGGGTCGGCCTTCGTGGCTCTCGTGCTCGCGATCGTCGTGCTCGTCATCCTCGCGATCACGTTCCGCGGGCTGTGGTTCGTCGCGCTGCCGCTCTCACTGGTAGCGCTCGTGCTGGCGATCCGCAGCGGCGCCGGCAGGCCGCGGGGCCTCGCACTCGTATCCGGGTATTTCGCGTTGCTGCTTGCGCTCATCGCACTGACAGGCTCGCTGCTGGCGGCGGCCGCGGACGTCTCGATCAACCGCGGCTACGACGTCTACGAGCGCGACTAGCGTGACGGCGCAATAGCACCATAATTCGGTCAATCGCTGGTGGCCGCATCCCAGCGCGCCAAGTCCGTCCCACGGATCTTGAAAGGGACACAAACGGGCTACCCCAGTCATGACGCCCTGGCAGGCGACATGGCACGGAAGGGAGCCAACATGAACCAGAACGACACCCTGACCCGCGTGAACGGATCTGGGTCCGGTGCTGATGCCAAACGCGCTGTGCTGACCGACGAGCGCAAGCTCGCCGAGCTCCTCGGCTGGGCGAGCTTGGGCCTGGGCCTCCCCGAGGTGGCGTCCCCAGGGCGCTTTGACCGTTTGATCGGCGTTCGGCCCGATCCGAAGCCCCGGGCGATCACCGTCGTCGCCTGCGGCCTGCGTGAACTCGCCGCGGCCGCGGGCATCCTCGCGCTCGCAAGGGCGCGGCCAGTCGGCTGGTTGTGGGCTCGCGTGGCGGGCGATGCTCTGGACCTCGCGCTGCTGACGCAGGCCCTTCGCAACCGGCCCGAGCGGCCGGCGCGGCTGGCAGGCGCGATCGGCGCGGTTGTCGCAATCAGCGCCGCGGACGTGTACGCGGCGATTCAGAACAGCCGTCACAAGCAGGAGAACTCATCCACGACCGAGAAGCAGCCGATGGATGTCAAGGCGGCAATCACGGTCAGGCGCTCGCCTGAGGAGGTCTACGCCTTCTTGCACGACTTCCAGAACCTGCCCCGCTTCATGTACCACATCGAGTCGGTCAAACCGGGAGCCGGTGGTCGCTGGCACTGGAAGGCCAAGGCGCCGCTGGGGAGCCTCGAGTGGGATGCCGAGGTGACGGAGGACCGCCTCAACGAGCTAATCGCATGGCGATCGGTCGAGAACTCGAAGATCACCAACTCCGGGCGCGTTGAGTTCAGCCCGGCACCGCGCGACCAGGGCACCGAGATCAGGCTCGAGCTGCACTACGACGCTCCCGGCGGACCGCTCGGCGACGCCCTCGCGAAGCTCGTCGCGCAGGGGCGCACCCCGCAGGCAAAGGACGACCTGCGGCGTCTCAAGCAGGCGATGGAGACCGGCGAGGTCGTCCGCTCGGACGCCAGCCCTGAGGGCGCGACGGCAAGCCGCCTGCTCAAGCAGCGCCCGGCCCAACCGCTTGACACAGAGGACGCGCAGTCCAGCGCGAGGCACATGGAGAGGAGCTACGTATGAGGGCCAACGTCTGGTCGGGCCGCAACACCGTGCAGGTCGAGAACGTCCCCGACCCCCAGATCCTCAACTCCGGCGACGCGATCGTGAAGATCACATCGACCGCGATCTGCGGCTCGGACCTGCACCTCTACGACGGATACATCCCGACGATGAAGAAGGGCGACATCCTGGGCCACGAGTTCATGGGCGAGGTGACCGACATCGGACGGGACGTCGGCAACCTGAAGGTCGGCGACCGCGTCGTCGTTCCGTTCCCGATCGCCTGCGGCAACTGCAACGCCTGCAGGGCCGAGCTGTACTCGTGCTGCGAGAACTCCAATCCCAACGCCGGCATCGCCGAGAAGCTGATGGGCCACCCGACGGCCGGGATCTTCGGCTACTCGCACATGGCCGGCGGTTACGCCGGCGGGCAGGCCGAAGCAGCGCGCGTTCCGTTCGCCGACGTGGGCCCGATCAAGATCGAGAACGGGTTCACCGACGAGCAGGTGCTGTTCCTGTCGGACATCTTCCCGACCGGCTACATGGGCGCGGACATGTGCGACATCCAGCGTGGCGATGTGATCGCCGTCTGGGGCGCCGGCGCTGTCGGTCAGTTTGCGATCGCGAGCGCCAAGATGCTCGGGGCCGAGCGCGTCATCGCGATCGACCATGTCGATTACCGGCTGCGGATGGCGGTCGAGAAGGCCGGGGCGGACGAGACGATCAACTTCGAAGAGCAGCCCGACGTCGTCGAGCAGCTCAAGCTGCTGACCGCCGGCCGAGGCCCTGATGCGTGCATCGACGCCGTGGGCATGGAGGCCGAGCACGGGCACGGACCGATCCACGCCTACGACCGCGTCAAGCAGGCGGCGCGGTTGGAGACCGAACGCCCTCACGCGCTTCGCGAGGCCGTACTGGCCTGCCGCAGCGGCGGCATCATCTCGGTCATCGGGGTCTACGGCGGGCTGATCGACAAGTTCCCGATCGGCGCGGTCATGAACCGATCCTTGACGATCAAGTCGGGGCAGTGCCACGTGCAGAGGTACATGCGCCCGCTGCTGGAGCGGATCTCCAACGGCGAGATCGACCCGAGCTTCGTGATCACCCACAGGATGGAGCTCGGCAAGGCCCCGGAAGGCTATGAGACCTTCAAGCACAAGCGAGACGAGTGCGTGAAGGTCGTGCTCAAGCCCTAGCCAACGCCCATAGCGAGCCATCGCCGGCGGGGATGCGCCGGACGCGACCCTCTCCGGTCGCGGCGATGAGTGCCTGCTCGGCGCCGCTCGGGTCGGGCAGGCCGAGGTGCTCGGTCATCGCAGCAGCGACCTCGGCGGTCGCCAGCGGATAGGCAAAGGCGGCGAGGACGTCGATCGGATCGTCGGCCGGCGGCCGTCGGTCGAGCGTCGGATCGAGGTTGGCGATAACGACGTCGTAGGCCTCGAGCGGCTGGAAGCCGCCGGCCTCGAGACGACGTCCGTCCGCTGACTCGAAGACCAGCGACGGCGCGGTGTAGCGCACGAGACCGTCGGTGTTCGCGGCACGGCCCTGAAACTCGGTCGGCGACCCCTCGGCCGTGCGCGCGCGGGCCCGGTCCTCCTCGTATGCGGCGATGACCGCGGGGTCGTCCATCTGCGCGACGACCGCCTCGGCGTCGAGACCGTCCACGGTCGCCAGCGCGGCCCGCAGGGTCTCGGGATCCTCGATGACGCCGGTCGTCGTGAACTGCGCGAACTGCAATGCACGAAAGGCGGCCGTCTCCAGTTCGGGCGCGACAAGCCGCGTCGCGACGACCGCGCGGCACGCCGGCGACGTCGCGCTGAGCCGTGGCTTCGGCGTGATCTGAAACGGCATGCCGAAGCGGCGGAAGGTCGTGTAGCCGATCGCCGAGCGCGTCGCCGTGTATCCGCGGGCCGCGTACTCGCTTGCGTCCTCGGTGAGGCCGATGGTCACGAGCGTCCAGCGCAGCCCGTCGGCGTAGCGCCAGCGCAGGGTCGTGAGCGCGGGCGAGGCCGAGTATGCCCAGGGGCAGCCCGGGTCGGAGAAATAGATGACGTCGATCACGCTTCGCATCGTTGCACGCGCCGGCAACGAGCTTGGCGACGCCGGCACCACGCCTCGTATCGAGCGACATGCAAGGTGTTGTGCACGTTGAAGGACTTGTTGTTGGTAGAACGACGGCCTGCCAGAGCCGAATCGCCATGCCCTCCGGGGCTGGGCGAGCGGGGGACCCAAACGGCGGCCGTCTTATGACGGATCGCCCAGGGCGAATCGCCGCATCACCGCGGCGTAGCGCATGCGCGCGAGCCCGTCAGCTCACCTCGCAGGCCGCCGGCGCACAACGGAGATCCGATGTTGACGACGACGACAACGCGACGGCGCGTGCTCGCCCCGGCGGGAGCAGTGATCCTCGCCGTGCTCTGCGCGCTCGCCCTACCAGACGCGGCGAGCGCGCTCGCGCCGCTGAAGGTCGGATCGGGCGGCCCGCGCGTGGGGGCGGTTCAGAAGGCGCTCGGCCTGCGGGCCGATCGGATCTTCGGACCGGCAACCGCGCGCGCCGTACAGCGCTTTCAGCGCCGCCGCAGGATCGAGCCCGACGGCATCGTCGGGCCTGCGACGTGGGCACTCGTCAGGAGGATGCGAGCAGGCCAGCGCTCGGCCGGCCGACGGACCGGTTCGCGGCGACCCGGCCGTCGCAGCTCCGCCGCTTCCCGGTCCCGGCGCGGAGGCGACCATTCCCGCGGCCGAGGACGCGCGCAGACTCGCCGAAGCCGCGTCGTGCTGGTTCAGCGCGAACTGGGCATCACCGCAGACGGCGTCTTCGGTCCGGCAACCGCGCGCGCCGTGCGCCGCTACCAGCGCTCGCGCCGGATGACGGCCGACGGCATCGTCGGACCTGCGACGTGGGCGGCGCTCGGACATCCGAGGATCCGTGCCGTCCTGCGGCGCGCTCATCCGCGCCGGCGGCCCGCCCACCGGCTGCCGCTGCGCGTGCGGCGCGTGATCGCGGCCGGCGACCGGATCGCGCGCAAGCCCTACCGCTACGGCGGCGGCCACGGGCGCTGGAACGACAGCGGCTATGACTGCTCGGGCTCGATCTCCTACGCGCTGTACGGCGGTCGCCTGCTGAGGCGCTCGTTGAGCTCGTCGGGCTTCATGAGCTGGGGCAGGTCTGGGCGCGGGCGCTGGATCACGATCTATGCCCGGCCCGGCCATGCCTACATGGTCGTCAACGGCCGCCGCTTCGACACGACCGGGCGCACGGAGACCGGATCGCGCTGGCAGCCCGCCGCACGCAGATCTGCCGGGTACGTGGCGCGGCACCCCGCTGGGCTGTGACGCGACGCTATCCGGCGTGAGTCCCGCAGCCGCCTCCGCCGCAACAGCCAAGCTGGGCCATCGCAGCGCCCGCGTCGCTGACGTACCGGCGCTGGCCGGCGGACGAGTTCGGAACCAGGAACGTCGAGAGCATGCGCTCGGTTTCTTCGGCCCCGCAGGCGGGGCACGGTGGTGGCGGCGCGTCGGAGCGCACGAGTTCATCGAAGCGCTCATCGCATGAGACGCAGGCGTAGTCGTAGATTGGCACGCAGCGATCGTGGCGGTGCCGCGCCCGGCTGTCAAGGTTTCGCCCGCGGCGCACGGGGGCGGGCATCGATCGAGGCACTTCTATGATGGGTGCAGCCGGCGCGCCGGGACGAGCTTCCGCAGCGCCGGACGCGTATCTGCCGTCGCGCTCACGTGGTGGACGTCCGTGGCCGCCCGGCAGTCCGCAGTTCGTTCGTCGACGCGACCTGGCCGGTCGGTCCGCGCCTACACCTCCGCGCCATCCGTGCTGATACACGCGTAGCACCCGCTTCAACCGACTCAGGACCTTCATGCATCCCACCCTCACGCGATACGAGATCGAGCTGGACATGCTCGAACGCGATCGCACGCTCAGCAACGAGCAGGCCGTGGCGCTGCTGCGCAGTGAGTTCGCGCTCGCGCTGAACGCTTCGCATTTCAGCGCCGTGTGTGGCGCTGACATCGCGGTTGCGGTCGCGCCGCGAACCGTCCCGCAGGAGGGCGTCGCCCGCTACGCGGTCTCGCTCGAGTTCGCCGAGCGCACCCCGGACCTCGACGACGAGCAGGCCGCCGCGCTCCTGCTGGGCGAGTTCCAGCGCGCGCTGAACGCCTCGTACTTCTGGCGCATGTGCAGCGACGACTTTCGCGTCACGGTCGTCTCCCGCGTGCCGGTCGACACGCGTCGCAGGCTGCCCACCGCCTGAGATTCCGCTTCACGTCGTGCTCTGAAACGGCCTCGGGTCGGAATCGTCGATCGACAGGATGCACGACGGCGGGCAACCCGCCGGGAGCATGAGCTGGTCGCCCGTCCACCACCAGCTCTGAGGGGCCTTCTCGACCGCGGCGTCGGGAACGTCGAGCTCGAACAGAACGCACGAGTCGGCACCGAGCGTGATCGCGCGGTCATAGGCGTAGTCCTGCGCCAGCTGGCGGTTGGGTGCGACGAACGAACCCGGCCGCAGGCCCTCGCGCTTGATGCCTTCGAGGCAGTCGATTGTGGTTCCGTGAAAGACGATCATGGCGGTGTTCGAGCCTGCGTCTTGCGCGCGCCGGCGGATCAATTGTGACCGCTGCGGATTTGGCGCTTGACCGGGCCTGCGCTTCGGTACGGTCCCTATCCGATGCCTGCGGAAGCTAAGCGGATCTCGATCGCGGACGCGCGCCAAGCCGTGCTGGACGAGGTCACGCTCCTGGAGGCCGAGGAGGTCGAGCTGGAGGACGCGCTCGGCCGTGTGCTGGCGACGGACGCCGTCGCGCCCGACGACCTGCCGCCGTTCACCTCCTCGGGGATGGACGGCTACGCGGTGCTCGCGGCGGACACCGCCGACGCGCCGGTGCGCCTGCGGCTCATCGGCGAGGCGCGAGCGGGGTCGCTCGCCGGCGTGCGCGTGGAGCCCGGCACGGCGGTGCGCGTCTCGACCGGCGCGGTCATCCCGGACGGCGCGGACGCGGTCGTGCGCCAGGAGCTGACGCAGTCCGAAGCGGGCGCGGTCATCGTTTCGGAGGCGGTCGGCGCCGGCAACGACGTGCGCTACGCCGGCGAGGACATCGGCGTGGGCGAGACGATCCTGCGCGCGGGAACGCTGCTCGGCTCGGCCGAGATCGGCGCGCTGGCGGCAGTCAACATTCCACGCCCGACCGTCACGCGGCGACCGCGGATCGCCCTTGTCAGCACCGGCGACGAGCTCGTCTCGCCCGGCCGCGATCTGTCACCGGGCGAGATTCGCGACGCCAACGCGCCGGCGCTGACCGCCGCTGCACGGGCGGCGGGCGCCGAGGTCGTCACGAACCTGCGCGTCGGCGACGATCGCGACGCGACGATCGCGACGCTCGCCAGCGCGATGCAGGGCGCCGACATCGTGGCGACGATCGGCGGGGTCTCGGTCGGCCCGCACGATCACGTCCGGCCGTCGCTCGAGCACCTCGGCGCGCGCCAGGTGTTCGCGCGCGTGAGCCTGAAACCGGGCGGGCAGGTGTGCGTCTACGTCGCCGCCGACGGCACGCTCGCGTTCGCGCTGCCCGGCAATCCGGCGTCGGCCCTGACGGCCTTCCGCGTGCTCGTCGTGCCGGCCATCTACGCGATGCTCGGGCGCAGCCTGACTCTGCACACGGCCCGCGGCGTGGCCGAGGTCGACCTGCCCGGGACGATCGGTCGCACGTCGGTCATCCGCTGCGACGCCACGATGCACGACGACGGCTGGCACGTGACGCCCAACGGCGACCAGCGCTCGCACATTCTCACGTCGATGCTCGGGATCCCGGCGCTCGCACTCGTGCCGGAGGATCGCGAGGTGCTGCCCGCGGGCGAGGCGGTCGACATCGAGTTCGTGGGCTGACTGCGGGTTCAGCTGCGTATCCAGCCTCGATGCACGCGGGCGAGCTCGCGCCAGCCGGCGCTCAGTGCGAACGCAAGCTCGCTCTCCTCGTCGGTGACGCAGAAGTGCAGCAATCGCTGCACCCGCGCGAGCGCCAGCCAGTCGGCGGCGTGGCCGACGAGCCAGGTCGCGATGCCGCGCCGGCGCAGGTCCTCGGCGACGTGCAGCTCCCAGATGTCGCCCCAGCCGGCCAGGCGCGAAAGCGTGCCGCCGATTGTCAGGTCGGTCTGCAACTCGATCATCCCGGCCACGCGGTCGCCAAGCGTGGTGACGAAGCGCGTCGCGTGGTCGCCGACGAGGCGTTTGAGCGTGAGCCCTTGGATCGGCGCCTCACTGCAGCGAGGCAGATCGTCGACATCGGCGAGGAGGACGATCTCGGCATGGTCGTCGCAGCGCGCGAACCCGGCGCGCTCATAGGCCGCGTTGACGTGCGGCCAGCAGTCCATGAGGCCGTACGTCGCGGGGGAGGGCAGCGAGCCGTCTGCCTCACGAGGTGCGCGGTCGCGACGATGCGGTCGGCGACGACCGCCACGAGGGTCGAGCGCTCGATCGCCCACGGGTCGACGACGTACTCGTCGGACTCGCGCTCGAGGCTGCTCATGACGGCGTTGACCGACACGGAGACGCCGGGCAGGACCGCCTCGATATGGGCATTGACGAGCGCGGTGACCTGATCTCGGTCGGCGCGACGGAAGGGACGAACTTCGATCGCAGACATGGCGAACCTCTTTACGGCTCGCGTGGTGTGAGCACGCTGTAGCAGCGGGTACTCGCCGATCGTGAGCGGCTGCTCGGCGACGAGGGGCACGCTTGCAGCGAACCTCGCGGTCAAGTCCGGCGTCCCAGTCAGCGCGCGGAACCGTTTAGCGATCGTGTTGTAAGACGTCACGGAGATGAGACGGTCCGCGACAGCGAAATGAAACGCAAACGACAGGGAAGCGAAACGCCAGATCCGACGCCACCGGCGAGGCAGGCGGGAGCGTGGAGCGCCGGCGTACTGAGTCGGCACGAAACGCGGGTCGCGGCCAATCACCGGCACTGGAGCGCCCACGTGGTCGTCTCCCCACCCGTGCCACGCCCACCGCGGTCAGTCAGCTAACGGTTCGGCGTCAACCGCTCGGCAGATGAGGCCGGCCAGAAATGGGGTTCGTTCTCGCCGCTGGCGGGCGCACGTCACCGGCGAGGATGGGCGCCTCGCGCTGACGCACCTCGAGTGGCGGCGCATAACGACGCCGACCGCGCACAGCTCGCGGCCTCGGTCGTTTAGCGCGCGGTCGAGCACGACTCGCCGGCGACGCTCCACATCCTCGTCGGTGAGCATTTGCGCGCCCGCTGGCTGTTGCGCCCGCCGGTCGACACGCTCGCGCGGCTGATCGCGACCGCGCGCGCCAACGCGCACCGCAACGTCAAGCAGCTACTCGCAAGCCAGCTGGCGCCCGAACGCCGCCGCCAACTCGACGCACTGCTCGACGGAGCGGACGGGCAGGCCAGCGGTGTCGCGGAGCTGCGCCGTGAACCGGCGTCAAGGAGCTGCTCGCCAAGTGCAGACCTACCGGCCGGCTCGTCGCGCTCGGTCGCCGTGGTGATCGACGTCAGCGCCCTGCCGCCGGCGCGCCGCCGCGCGCTCGAGGCGCTCGGGCGCCGGATGACGGCGCAGCAGCTGCGGCGTCTGGAGCCCGCACGTCGCCACCCGCTCATGCTGGGGTCGCGACATCAACTGCGCGGAATCCAACGTTTGGTGTTTGTCGCCACCCCCGAACGCCACGTCGTAAACGGCGCCGCTATGCGATCACGTGCCCGGTGTTCAATGGTGCTCAGCGGCGACGGTCACGCGCTTTCGTCGAGCGACGGCGACACAATCGCGTTGAGATCCGCACGTGATTGGCCGCGCCACGCGCGTCGCCTTCACGAACGACGACGGCCGCGCTTGGTCATGGGCGCGGCCGTTCTCGTGTTCCCAAGCGGTCGCCCGCGAACGCAGATCTGCTCCGGGTGGGCTCAGCTCAGTCGAACCGGGCGTGGCGCTCGGGAGGACGTCCCAGGGCTACCGGGCGCTCGATTGCGGGCCGGCAGGCAACTGGGGCGGTGTTGGGACGTCAGCTGATTCTCAACGAGGCTGCTCGGTCATAGAAACCCACCGTGCCGAGGTGGGGGGTGTCAAAGAGCCAGCCTGAAGTCGCACCGGCGTAGTTCAAGCCATCGAAGAGATTGACCGCGCAGCCGCTACTGTCGTAGGTTACGACGGAGCTGATGGTGTCGCTGAGGCTCGGTCCGACGCCCCCCCCGTTGGGCATCGTGTAGAGCATGTTGCGCATGTCGGGGAGGTTCTTGCCTTCGTTATCGAAGGCAGCGGTGCAGACGGTATTCCCGCCGAAGGTCTTGTACCCGCCGCCGAGGTTGTAGTTGATCCAGTTGTAGACCGCGATGTAGGTGATGGTGGCCTGCGTCGCATTGTAGTGAAGGAGCTCTTGCTCGGAATAGAAGCACCGCCCGGATTGGGTGGACACGTTGTAGTTGCAGTAGTTCGCGGGCCCCGCAGCCGCCGGGGCGGCGGGCGCGGCTGACGCGGCTGACGCGACAGCGTCGCGCTGTGGCTGCGGTGCTGCCTGCGCGGCGGCGGCAACGTACGACATCAGGAGCAGACTGCTCAACAGCGCCGTGGCGAGCAGGCGCGTATGTGCTGTGATGGCCTGGGCTGTCGAGCGTGCGGGGTGGCGGGAACTGAGGCCCCGCCGGCTGAGATGAGACATGACTACCTCCTGGTGTTGTGAACTGCTGTGTGCTCGACGCGCGGCCGCAGGAGCGAACCGGTGCTAGGCAAGTCGTGATGGGTGCTCCTCGTGGTGGCCTGCCTCCTGCGCCCGAGCGCGGCGCGCGCGGATCCATCCGCGATCGCGTTCAACCGAGTGGCTTGATCAGCTTGTGGCCGTCGCGGTCAGCGCCGGTGTGGCGGGGCTATAACGGGACCCTTGCGCGTCGCAGATGAGGTCGCCCCGTTATGGCTCTGTCAGTGGGATTCGAAAGATCCCCACCCGCTTTGCAAGCAACTTATACCGCAAAACAGAGCCTAATACGCGGATTTTTGTTATGGCTTCCGGTATTAGCGATCGTGTGCTCATCGGTCACCGCAAACAAGGTCCAACAGGGCGACCCCTCTACCTTCAAGCTATCGTGGCACGCGCCCTAACGACGGATTGCTCGATGAGTGCTCATTGCTCTGCGACACATCGAACGCGAACGCGGTCTTGACAACTACGCTGAGACGCGCCTCGCTCCGAGGACGGTGTGCTCACGGCCGGTTCAGGCCCGCCGCGCCGTACCGTGCGTACAGAATGGCGCCGGTGAGCGCAAGCGCCGCTGCGAACGCGAGGCCGGTGCCGCCGGCCTGCATCGGCCAGGTGAGGGGCGTGAGCCATTCCTCGGTCCGCGGGCCAACGGCCGCGCCTGCCAAGGCGTAGCTGGTCGGCGCGACCCAGGCGAGGCGGGCTCCAAGTGCGACGACGCCGAGCGCGGTGAGGCCGCCGAGCCCGGCGAGGTTGCGCAGCGCCTCGGTCATGTGGTCGTCGGCCTGCGCGAGGGTGGGGAGAAGCGCGACCGCGGCGGCGAGTGCGCAGACGGCCAGCTCGGCCGCCCGCCAGCGCGTCCAGCGCTGTGGAGTGATGCCTTCGAGCGTAGGGTCGGCGGCTCCCAGCGCGAAGCCCAGCACCGACACCGCGGCCAGGGGGGCGAGGATCGGGATGAGCATGCCCGTGTCCTGCATAACCCGTGCGAGCGTCCAGGACGAGGCCGCCACGCCGAGGAGCGCGCAGGCGATCGAGTCTGCCTTCCTGCTTCGAGCGTGGAGCGCCGGCAGTCTCACGTCAGCGCCCACAGGCCGATCAATCCGGCCGCGGCGGGAGCGAGGCCCGCGAGACGCGGTCGGCTCGCGCACAGCCATCCAGACACCGCGAGACCCGCAAACCACACCATCTGCGCGACGGAGATCTTCACGGTGAGCTGATCGGTGGCGGCGTCCTCGGCGACGCCGGGCAGCAGCAGCAGCGCGTCGGCGCTCGCCGCGGACCAGCCGCCGAACACGGACGTCACGACGAGGCCGGCGAACAGCACGAGCGGAGCGGCCATCGGCGCGGCGGCGAGCCGCCCGAGCGCCAGTCCTGCGAACGCCGCGGCTCCGAGCGCGAGGACGGCCACGATGCCGGCTGCCGACGAGCCCGTGGTCAGCGCGGTGCAGGCGCCGTTCAGCGTCTGCGCACCGAACAGCAGGATGAACGCCGCGAACCCGGCGACCGTGATCGACGCGCCCTCGACGGCCGAGCGCCGCCACGCCGGCAGGGCGCTCGCGGTGACCGCCTCGTCGAGGTGGCGGCGTCGCGCGCTCCCGCCGTGCCACACGCCCGCGGCCAGCACGCATGGGAACACGAGCCACATGGCTCGGCGCAGGGCCAGCACCGCGTCACAGCCGGCACCGAGGACGAGCGCTGCGCCGAGGCCGAGGACAGCGAGCCCGAGGACGGGCGCCGGCCCCCGCCGCAGGTCGACGGCGAGCATACGGGCCGTCATGAGCGCGCCCGGAAGTCGTGCAGCAGCGCGGTGTAGCCGCGCTCCACGGTGCTCGCCGCGTCTTTCTCAGCGGCCCCGTCCGCGGCCACTTCCAGCTCGCCGATCGTCCCGCGGAACACGAGTCGGCCCCGATCGAGCAGGATCGCGTCCTCGCACGCCGCGGCGACGTCCTCGACGAGGTGCGTCGAGACCACGACGCAGCTGTCGGCGCCGGCGTCCCGCAGCAGCCTCCGGAAGCTGACGCGTTGCTCGAGATCCAGCCCGGCCGTCGGCTCGTCGAGCAGCAAGATCCTCGGGTCGTTGACGATCGCCTGCGCGATCCCCACGCGACGAACCATCCCGCCGGACAGCGTCTTCATCCGACTGTCGGCCCGGTCGGCGAGGCCGACGCGATCCAGCGCCCGGTCGACCGCCGCGGGTATGGCGCTGCGCGGCATCTCCTTCAGCCACGCCATGTACTCGACGAACTCGCGCGCGGTGTAGCGCGGGTAGAAGCCGAAGCGCTGCGGCAGGTAGCCGATGTGCCGGCGGATCTCGCGCAGGTCGCCGCCGTCCGCGTCGATGCCGACCAGGCTGCACGCGCCGGCGTGCGGTTTCGTGACGGTCGCCAGCGCCTTCATGAGCGTCGTCTTGCCGGCGCCGTTGGGGCCCAGCAGACCGTGGACGCCAGTGTCGAGCGTCAGGTCCAGGCGCTCCACCGCGACATCGCGGCCCGCACGCACCGAGAGCGCCTTCGCCGCGATCGCGAATGCGCTCGTGGAAGCCAACCAATCGTGTGAGGTGGACGACATGTCAGCCGAGAAGGCGTCGGTAGGCGTTGCGGCGCAGCATGATCGCGCCGGCCGCGATAATTATCAGCGTTACCCAGACCGGCAGCCAGGCTGGTTCGAGCGCCGCGGGCGTCTCCTGCATCGCAAGCGCAGGCGCCACGACTGCGGCCGCCCACGCGCCCGCGGCCGCGCTCGTCGCACGCACCATGCCCGTGACGCTGCCGAGGGCGAGCGCCGCCGCAGTGAGCGCCAAGCACGGCAGCAACCATGTCGCCATGCCCCCCGCGTCCGTCACGACGCCGGCGAGCTGCGCGGCGGGCACGATGACCGCAAGCACCACCGCGGTTCGCCACAGCAGCAGCGAGAGGCCGGCGGCGGGAGTCGCTGCCACGAGGTCGTACGCCGGGTCGAACACGCGGCTCCAGCTCGCCGCCACGCCCAGCAGCGGCAGGACCGGCGCGGCGAGGAGCACCCACGACGGAGCGCCGGACGCTCCCGCGCCCGCGGCCAAGTCGAGCAGTGTCGCCGCCAGCAGGACAGCCACGCATGCCAACAGCCGCGAGATCAGCAGGCCGCCGGTCAAGCGGCGCGCTAGCCGCCGTCGCGGTCGTGGCGCCGGTGCCGGCACAGCGGCGATCCGGGGGCCCAGCTCAGTGTGCACGCCCCGGACGAGCGTGGCGATGTGGGGCGACCGCGCGGGCATGACCTCGGCAAGCCGCGCCCGGCAATCCGGACATCGCTCCAGATGCGCCTCCACCGACCAGAGATCGGGCGCTGGCAGCGCGGGCTCGTCGATGGCCGCGAAGCGGTCAAGGAGCGCGTCCGGCACATGCCAGGCGCGATTCCGGCGACTCATGTGAGTGCCCCCCTAAGCGCGATACGCGCGCGCCGCGCACGCGTCTTGACAGTTCCTCCAGGGATCCCCAGCAGCAGCGACGTCTCGCGGACGGACAGGCCATCGAGCACCATGGCCTGGAGCACGTCGCAGAGCTCCGGCGACAGCCGGGAGAGCTCGGCGGCCAAGCGCTCGTCGAGCTCGCCGTGCAGCGCCTCGTCCTCCGCCGACGGCGACGGCGTCTCCGGCACCGCCGGCACCACCACCTCACCGCTGTGGCCACGCCGCCGGAAGACGTCGACGAGCTTTCTCGCCGCGATCGTCCACAGCCACCCAGCGGCGCTGCCGCCGCCGGCGAAGGAGCCCGAGGCACGCCACGCGGCCAAGTACGCCTCCTGCATCACCTCGGCGACGATCTCCTCGTCGACGCACCGTCGACGCAGGCGCAGGGCCAGCCATGGCGCCGTGCGCCGGTACAGCTCGTCGAAGGCGCCGCGGTCGCCGCGGGCCACACGCCGCACCAGCTGCTCGTCAGTCAGGCGCTCGGACACCGAAGATCTCACGTCTGTATAGACGAAGGCTCGCGCAAATCGGTTCTCGATCATCGGCGTGGGTGTGAACGTCGACGAAGCTGGCGCCACCACGAGGCCCGAGCATCGATCGTCGCGAGGTCGACGGCACGCATCCGAGCGAGTCCCTTCTCGACGTTGCGGTCAGCGGTTGGGCGGAAAACGGGGCGTCCGTCGAGGCGGTCGCCCATCGTCTTGTACTGAACGCGAACGAAGCTGCCGTGGGTCTCCAGGTCCGCGCCGAGGATCCTCTCGAGCGGCCGGCGGCTGACGTTGACGAGGCGCTTAGCGTCCTGGAGTCTATGGAGAGTCGTACGGAAAACCGGGTTAAGCCGCGACCGCGGGCGTCGCGTTGAGCTCGCGGTAGGCGCTGCGGTCGCGTAGGGCGGCACAAAGGCTGGTTGCGAGCCCGTCGAGGTTGCGCCGGGTTCCTGGTCGTTGGTGAAGGCGTCGATGAGCAGCGCAGAGCGACGGCCGTTACACGAGCACGCTCGATGGGGCATCCCGGGCGAGCCGGTCCGTTGAGCCAGGCGTCGTCAACAACGACGCCGGCGCGGCCGTTTCCGGTCAGCTCGACGTCGACGAGGCCAAACGTCGCCGCTGATCAGACCGAGGGAGCCAAGCTCGGCGCGCTCGCCCGCGGCCGGCTGGTTACCGCCCGCGGACGTGTAGCCAGCGCGTTGTAGCGCTCAACGACCCGCGGCAGGCGCCCGCGGCGACACGTCGATGACCGCACCTCGGCGCCCTGGGTGCAGCGCACCCCGCCGTGCTGGCAGATCACATCCATCTCCGTGGGCCAATTTGATCGTCTGCCTTCGCTGGCTGGCTGGCGCGTCAGCATGCCCGGTCACGCGCCATCCGCCGCGCCACCTTCCTCGGCCCATGCCGACCAGCGCCGCCCAACCAGGGGGCGTGAAGGTGGCGCGTGCGTTGTCGCCTGACCGGGCTGACCGCGCGCATCAGCCACCAGCGAAGGAGACAGTTCTCATGGCCCACCCACTGGTCGTGCACTGCAAGCGCACCGAACACGACGTCTACATGGCGCTCCTGCTGTTCCCGTGGGTCGTGTAAACGCTGCCCGCAGCCCCAGCGGCCCGTCGTTGCGGGGTGTTCAGCGGTCGCGGCGCCCGGCCAGACGTGTGCGCGAACGAGACCTCGGTAGCTTCG
>Ga0307502_10000046_pt1 | contig 32765 bp, 36 predicted proteins | sample 16_S_MG_FD_201364 | JGI IMG/M metagenome (GOLD analysis project Ga0307502, IMG submission 201364) | Soil microbial communities from Populus trichocarpa stands in riparian zone in the Pacific Northwest, United States - 16_S | ecosystem: Environmental > Terrestrial > Soil > Riparian zone > Trees... | reverse complement strand
GTCTACGGCAGCGACCGCGACGCGTTTGATGCGGCGGTCGCGGACGCGCGGGTACGGGGAGCCTGAGCCCGACGGGCACGCGTCTACGCAGGCGGCGTCCCGAACCGCTCGCGATCCGCCGACTCGAGGGCGCCGTCCTCGAAGTACGGGGCGGTCCAGCGATCGTCGGGGCACAGCGTGCCGGCGGGCCAAGTCGGGTCCTCGGGTCGCGAGGGCTGCGTTGCGGACCTTGGGCTCTGGTGCCAGCGGAAGCGGTAGTGCTCGTACAGCCGCATGAGCTCGACGCCGTAGCAGTCCGCCACGTCGACGGCGCCGCGGATGATCAGGAAGTTCTCGTCGTTGCCACCCGATGCGGCGGCAGAGAGGTTGTGCGATCCGCTCATGACCGTCGGCGCGTCGGAGGTGAAGTCGATCACGACGAGCTTCGTGTGGATGAGGATGTTGCCGTGCTGGCCGGCGGTCGTCTCCTTGAGGTACCCCTCGAGTCCTTCGTTGAGCATTGCCGTCGAGACGAAGTCGGCGGTGCGGTCGCGATGTACGCCGGTGATCTCACTGGGCGAGTTCTGCAGTCCGAAGCGCAGGATCGGATCGTGCGGCTGGCCGAGCAGCGCGTCGAGGATCCGCTTGTTGAGGTCGAACGCGGTGCAGAAGAGCACGTCGCGTGCCGCGCCGCGGATCTCCGCGGCGAACAGCTCGAGGTCGACCTCGCCGCCGCGCGGGGAGAATCCGGCGACGATCGCATCGTCGGACGCCAGCTGGTTGTGGGCGTTGATCCACTTCTTCGTGTCGCCCGGGGTGGCCCCGCCGAACAACAGCTCGAAGACCTCGAGGTACTTGGCGGCGAGCTCCGGGCGCTCGGCGATGTGGACGACGTTCGCCTGACGGTAGACGCCGTTCTCGGTGAAGTTCGTCGACCCGCAGAGCACGGCGCGCGGCGTGCGCTTGCCGGCGTCGATCCGGCTCAGCACGGCGAACTTGTCGTGGAAGATGCGGCTCGTCACGCGGGCGTGCTTCTGGGCCGCCGGCCAGCCGGCGACGTTGGCCTCGTTGATCGCCGTCTGCGGATCGTCCTTCTTGGCGTGATAGACGATCCGCACGTCGGCCCCGCGGTCGCGCGCGGCGTCGATCGCGTCGCGGATCTCCTGCAGCTCGTACTCGTAGATCGCGATGTCAAGCGCCCACGTGGGGTCGAGTGCGCGGGCGCAGAAGCCCGTGATCTGCTCCAGTGCGCCGCGACTCAGCCAGGCCAGCGCCTTCGGGGGCAAGGGCTTGGGCGGGCGATGCTCCTTCTTCGCGAGCTCGAACTCGGCCGCCACCTCGGGAAACTCTCGCGAGAACGCTTGGCTGGCGGCGGCTGCGCGGTTGAAGACGACGCGATGGTCGCCGTGAGCCACACTTGACGTCTTCACGGCGACGGAGGGGCCCGACCGCAGTTCCAGGGCGCTCGGCGCTCCGTAGACGGGATAGACCGAGTACGTGTAGGTCGTCTCCGGAAAGACCGTGTAATCCGACCAGCGGAACTTCTGGATCGGCGCCGTATCGCTGGCCGCGAACTCGCCCGGCTTGTGGTCGACGCCGGGAAAGCTCAGTCCTCCCGCCAGCCACCGGGGTGGGCGGTTGCCGCCCGTGCGCTGGATTGCGAAGCCGAGCAGGCCCGGTCGCTGATCAGGCAGGACGTCGAACGCGAGGATCACACCCGATGTGCCGGCGTACGCCTTGACGGAAACACCGTCGGACTGGCCAATCGCGCGCATCGTCAATTCTCCACAGCGGCACTAGGTCTGAATCGAACGAACGTCGGCATGCCGCTCTCGCCTTTGGGTCGTCAGCACCGCGATTGGTGCGCACCGATTGTCGAGCAGCTCATGACCCAGGAGTGTGAGTTCAATCACATACTTCGGCCAACCGGAATTCTCAGGCTACTCCCAGCCTGCTCCCAGGCGCGACGCCGACACTGGCGTTCAGTTGCCCACCGCTCCCGATCCCAGGAACACGCCATGGCGCTCCAGACGCAGGCCATCCCCTCAGACGACCGCGCCATGCTCGCCGAGCCTGGCCGGGGCGCTCAGCAGTACTTCGACGCCGACGCGATCACCTCCGGTGCAATCGCGCGCGCCGCGCGTGATGCCGGCGTACGCGCGACGACCGCCGTCGGCCTCGGCGCGATCGCCGTCATCCATGCCGTCGACAGTGTCGGCAAGTGGACCGAGACGCCGTACATGTTCTGGCTGTACATGGCGCTGATCGCCGGCTGCGTCGTCGCGGGCGCCGCCGTGCTGTTCCATCGCTCGCGCACCGCGCTGCTCGCCGCCGCGGGACTCGCCGCCAGCGTGATCGCGGCCTTCGTGCTGGACCGGACCGTCGGCTTGCCGAACGCGACCGGCGACATCGGCAACTGGCTGGAGCCGCTCGGTCTGGCCTCGCTCGTCGTCGAAGGCCTCGTCGTGGCGATCGCGCTCGGTGGCTTCCTCGCCGCCGACCGTCGCACCTGACGCACGAAGCGCCGGTTCAGCGGTCCACGAGCGATCAGGCAGCCGCGGCCTCAGGCTCCGGGGCGCCTTGGGCGACGAAGTCGCTGCCACGCACGAGCGCGAGCGCGAGCACGCCGCCGACGAGCGCCACGACCGCGGCGACGAGCAGGATGTCGTTGAGCGCAGCCGTGAACGCGGCGTGGATCGCGTTCTCCAGGCGCGGCCGCGCCGCGGCCGGAGCGGCCGTGATCGCCCGCGGCGCGCCGCCGGCGCTGACGGCATGGGCGAGGCCGTCGCCGGCACCCGCGCCGGGGGTGCCGGCCAGCGCGCTCGTCAGGCGCTGGGTCACCTGGCTTTGGAAGATCGCGCCGAGGGCGGCGATCCCGGTCGCGATCCCAACCTGCCGGAACGTCGAGCTGATCCCCGATGCCATCCCGCTGCGCGCGGGCGCGACGACCCCGATCGCCGCGTTCGCGATCGACGGGTTGATCGTGCCGATGCCGATGCCGGCGACGATGAAGCCGGGCAGCAGCGCGGTCCAGTCCGAGTCGGCGTCGAGTCCGCGCATGAGCAGCAGCCCGACCCCGACAAGGGCAAGCCCGCCACCGAGCAGCGCGCGGGCCGGGAGCCGCGCGGTGAGCTTGCCCGACACCGCCGCGGCGACGAACGACAGCGCGGTCACGGGCAGGAAGCGCAGCCCGGTCTCCAGCGGTCCATGACCGAGGATCGTCTGCAGGTACAGCGTGAGGTAGAGGAACATCGCGAACATCGACGCCGACAGCGCGAAGGCCGCGATCGACGCGCCGGCGAACGTCCGGTTGCCAAACAGCGAGAGGTCGAACATCGGCCGTTGCTGGCGGCGCTCGACGGCGATGAAGAGCGCCAGCAGCAGCGCTGATCCCGCGAACAGCGTGACGATCAGCGCGCTTTCCCAACCCTCCTCGTTGCCTCGGATCAGCGCGAAGACAAGCAAGAACAGCGCGCCGCTGAAGGTCAGCAGGCCGGCCCAGTCGACCGCGCCGGCGTCCTCGTCACGCGATTCCGGCAGCCGCTTCAGCGCGATCACGAGCGTCGCGATGCCGATCGGCACGTTGAGGTAGAAGATCGACGGCCAGCCAAAGCCGCTCGTCAATGCGCCGCCGACGAGCGGGCCGATCGCCACGGCGGCGCCCGTCGTCGCGCCCCAGATGCCGAACGCCGTGCCGCGCTCGCGCCCATGGAACTCCTGCGCCAGCAGCGCGAGCGAGGTCGCGAACATCGCTGCGCCGCCGATCCCCTGCGCGCCACGGGCGAGGTTGAGAACGAGCGCGTTCGGCGCCAGCGCGCAGAGCACCGACGCGATCGTGAAGCTCGCCAGGCCGAACGCGAAGACGCGCCGGCGACCGAGCAGGTCGGCCAGCGACCCGGCCGTCAGCAGCAACGCCGCCAGCGTGAGCGCGTAGGCGTCGATGACCCACTGCAGGTCGCTGAAGCTCGCGTCCAGCTCGCTCGCGATGTCCGGTAGCGCGACATTCACGATCGTGATGTCGAGCAGCAGCATGAACGTCGCGAGGCAGACGGCGAGCAGGGTCCACCACTTGCGGTGCATCGGCCTCCCTCGGTACGGCGCCCACGTTCGCGGCCAGCGTATAGGGTCGAGCCACGAGCTCAGATCCGGCGGTGAACGATCCGGACCTTCCTCGCGCGCATCGCCTCCGCGTCAGGACTGGCGCTTGCGCTCGCGTCGCTCGGCGGCTTCGCGCTTGAGGTCAACCTGCTTGTCGCGCGCGACCGCTGTCCGCTTCTCGCGGCGTTCCTCAGCGGACTCTCGCTGGCGTGGCTGCGGACTCCCCGCTTTGTCCGTTTGCTTGGTCGAGGTCGGTGCGTCTGGCGCGTCTGGCCGGGCTTTAGACCGATCGGCCATGAGTCCTCCGTGCTGCGACGATCGTCGCGTCAAGACCTGGAGAATTCAGTATGGCGCTGCGCGCTCTGGCAATCGTTGCTCACGAGCGGCGTCAGGCTCAACGCTCCCTAGACCGTTCACCGTAGCAGGCGCGAACCGACGCGCATTGGGCCCGACAGGCGTAGCACGGGCGCGGATGCGCTTCAACGGTCTGAGAGCTTGCGGTCCTGCACGATCCAGGCGACGCCTTGCGGCGTGAGCGCCCAGCTGCCGCCGCCAACCGCGACGGCGAGATTCTGCTCGCCGAGCGACTGCAGGTTCAGCGCGGTACGCATGTCGCCATGGCCCCGGCCGATCGCCTCGTCGATGTCTGCCAGATCGACTGCGACCGCCGCCGTGCCGCCCGAGAGGTTCCAGAGCGCGGTCAGCACATGAGCGAGATCGCGTTGGCTCATGGACTCCCTGTCGCGCCCGGCTCGACGAGCGCGTGGACGAGCTCGCGCCAGCCGTCTTTCAGTCGCTGTAGCGGCATCTCCAGCACACGGCGCTGGTGGAGCACGAGGTCGGCGGCGAGCGCCGCGAGGAGAACGTCGGCGAGGTAGTCGGTGTCGCGTGCCGGTGCTGCCTCGCGCAGCAGGAGGGTGACGTGTGTGCGATAGGCGGCGTAGACGCTGTGGCGCAAGCGCAGACCGGGGACTCCGGTCTCGGCGGCGGCCAGCAGGTCGCCCTGGATCTCGATCAGCTCAAGCAGCCGCTCGCCGAAGGCGACGAGACGTTCGCGCGGCGCTGCCCCCGGCCCGAGCGGCGCGGGGCCGCGGATGAAGTCGTCCTGGAAGGCGCGCTCGCGCGCGTCGAGCAGCGCGTGTAGAAGCCCTGAGCGGTCGGAGAAGCGACGAAACAGGGTGCCTTTGCCAACGCCGGCCGCGCTGGCGACACCGTCCATGGTCACAGAGTCGACGCCCCGCTCGGCCACGAGCGCCTCGGCCGCGGCCAGGATCGCGAGGCGGTTGCGCGCGGCGTCTGACCGCTCGAACCGCGCGGGTTCGAGCATCGGAAGCGCAGGCAACGTCACGGGCTCGGTCACACGATGGACGATAGCGCTATTCGGACCGCAGTCCAGTTGTGCTAGGCTGCGTCTGCATAAGCGGACCACGGTCCACTCCGTGGACCCCGAGCACAGGGAGCCTCACCATGCCAGCAGCAACCGCGCAGACCGCCACGCAACTGCCCGTCGGCACGTGGCAGCTGGACGCCGTGCACTCGTCGGCGAGCTTTGCCGTCAAGCACATGGGCGTCGCTACGTTCCGCAGCCGCTTCGAGCAACTCGCTGCGACGCTGACGGTGGGCGAGGATGGCGCCGCCGAGCTGGTCGGCAGCGTGCGCTCGGACTCGATCGCCGTCAAGGACGAGAACCTCCAGGCGCACCTGCGCGCCGCGGACTTCTTTGACAGCGATCGCTACCCGGAGCTGCGCTTCGCGTCCACCGCGATCCGCCGCGATGGCGAGCAGCTCGTGCTCGACGGGCAGCTGACGATCAAAGACCAGACCCATCCCGTGCAGGCACGAGGCGCGATCACCGACCCGATCGAGACGCTCTACGGAGCGGTCAAGCTCGGGATCACGCTGGAGACGATCATCGATCGCCGGGCCTATGGGCTGAACTGGAATGCTCCGCTGCCCAAGGGCGGGATGGCGCTGGCAAACGACGTCAAGCTCGAACTCGAGCTCGAGTTCACGCAGGCCGAGGTGTAGCGATGCGCGTCCTGGGCATCTCCGGCTCGCTGCGAAGCGAGTCGCACAACGGGCGCCTGCTTCGGGCGGCGGCAGCGTTGCTGCCGCCCGAGGCCGAGCTGGTCGTCTTCGACGGCTTGAAGGACGTACCGCCCTTCGACGAGGACGACGAACGCGCGCCGGCGCACGGCGTGCTCGTCTTGCGGGCGGCGATCGCCGACGCCGACGCGCTGCTCTTCGCGACCCCCGAGTACAATCACTCGATTCCGGGGCAGCTCAAGAACGCGATCGACTGGGCCTCTCGGCCGGTCGCCACCGCCGCCGTGCGCGGCAAGCCCGCGGCCGTCATCGGCGCCAGCGCGGGCATCTTCGGCGCGGTCTGGGCGCAAGCGGAGCTGCGCAAGGTCCTCACAGCCGCCGGAGCACGCGTCCTTGACCGCGAGCTGCCGGTCGGCAGCGCCTACGACGCGTTCAACGCCGACGCAACCCTCGCCGCCCCAGAGCACAGCGCCGAGATCACGGACATCCTGTTCGAGCTTCTGGCGCACACGCGCGCGCCGGTCGCCGCCTGAGGCTGAGAGCTACCGCCCCGGTTGCCCAGCGCGCGCCCGGGCGAGGGAAATCACGGCGTCAGCAGCCGTCGATGCCGCAGGTGTCGCCCGCGGCGATGACCGGCATCGCGGGGTGCGACGCGGCCCAGCCCTGTCGAAGCATCTCGGTGAGCGCTTCGGCCGGGTGCGCGCCGGATGCGCCCATCGCGCGGTCGACCACGAAGAACGGCACGGCGCAGATGCCCAGTGACGAGGCGGTGCGCTCGTCGTCGCGGACCTCGGCGGCGAAGCGGTCGGTGGCGAGGACGTCGCGGACCTCGTCCGCGGGCAGGCCGACCTCCGTTCCGAGCCGCTCGAGCACGGCGCTGTCGCCGATCAGCTGTCCCTCGGTGAGGTACGCACTCATGAGGCGCTCCTTCAGAGCGTCCTGCGCACCATGCAGCGCGGCGAGGTGCAGCAGCCGGTGAGCGTCGAACGTGTTGCCGCCGCGGGCGATGTCGAAGCGGAACTCCAGGCCGTCGCGGGCGGCGGTGTCCGTCATCCGCTGCTGCATCGCAAGCGCCTCCTGGCGGCTCGTGCCGTACTTCTCGGCGAGGTGTGTCGCTCCGTCATGCGCGCGCTCACGCGGCGCGTGCGGGTCGAGCTCGAAGCTGCGCCATGTCACCTGGACGTCGTCGCGGCGTTCGAACGCGGCGAGCGCCGCCTCGAAACGGCGCTTGCCGACGTAGCACCAGGGACAGGCGATATCGGACCAGATCTCCACGTGCACGGCGGCGTTCCCTCCTGACGGTTGCGCAGACAACTACATCGAGCGTAGCGCGTCGGTGGAGGTTCTCGTGACTGCTGCGCTGTGTGATCGATCGCGCACACGCTACGTGGCCGACGCACTATTCGTTCTCCGTACGGGTCCGCGACGGAAGACACACATGGGTGCAGTCGATACCACCGATCCCGGGCGCCGGCGCCGGTTTCGGTGGCTGGTGGTGGCTGTATCGGTGAGCGCAACGGTCGTCGCCGGAACGGTCGCCGGCGTCGGCTCCCCGATCGCCGCGACAATCGGGGTGCTCGTTGCCCTGGGAACAATTGGCTGGACGTTGTGGCGCGCAGCGCCAGATCCGCAGCAGGCAAGGAGCAATCTCGGGACGGGCCTGCTGGTGAGCATCGTGGTGGCCGGCGCCGTCGGCAGCGCGCAGCTGACGATCGACGAGCGCCGCCGAGTGATCGAGCTCGAACGCCAGCAAGCGGGTCAGCGAGCCGCCGACCGGCTGAGCCTCAGCACCACCGTGGGACTTCAGAAGAGTCTCGTCGGCCTTGATCTAGGCGCACGCGACCTGACGAGGTTCTACTTCGCCGACAAGAACCTCAGGCAGGCGAGCTTTGAGCACGCCACCCTCGTCAAGGCGAACTTCGAGCGCGCCAACCTTCGCGATGCAGGGTTCCGGCGCGCGGATCTTCGCCTGGCGAGGCTGTATGCGGCGGACCTTCGGGGAGCCATCCTGGCCGGAGCGGATCTCGGCGACGCCGAGGTCAGCGGTGCCACGCTGAGACTGGCCGACCTGACGGGAGCGCACCTTCGGCGCACCAATCTCCAGGGTGCGTGTCTGCGAGAGGCGTTTCTCCCCGGCGCCGACCTTCGCGGGGCGGATCTGCGCGCTGCGGACGTCGCCAAGGCGGATCTACGCGGGGCCGACCTCCGCGGGGCGAACCTCCGCGGGGCAGACTTCGGCGGCGCGATGGCCGACGCACGAACCCGCTGGCCGGCGCACGTCGATCGGGGTGGCGCCGGACCCGCGTTGCGCCTGACCGCCTGCACAGCTCCGAGAGCGTCGCGGCCGTGAAGCTGAGACCTCCGGCGGTAGGATCTGCGCATGCGCAAGCTGCCTGCCTGCCTCGTCGGTCTGGCAGTAGCCGCTGCCTTCGCGGTCCCCGCCCTGGCCGCGACGAGATCGGTCAAGGTGGGCGATAACTACTACGTGCGCGATCGGGTCAAGCCGATCGTCACGGTCAAGCGCAACGACGTCGTCATCTGGCGGTTCGTGGGGAGGTCCGCGCACACCGTGACCGTCAGGACGGGGCCGCAGAAGTTCAGCTCGCCGGCCCGTACGTCGGGCTCGTTCAAGCGCAAGCTGACCAAGGCGGGCACGTACCAGATCTACTGCCAGATCCACGGCGCCCGCGACCAATCGATGGTCCTGCGGGTGAGGTAGGACTTCGTCGGACGGGCGCGGCTGGCTTGGACCTCGCAGCGCCGGGGTACAAAAGCCCCATGGAGTACGTCGCCATCAGCATCATCGTCCTGGTGCTGTTCGGCGTCTTGGCCGTGCTCGCCGTCTCACGCATGCGCGCCCGCGAGACGGACCGCGCGATCCGCCACGAGAAGCTCGAAGCGGTTGCCGACGGCCATCGCGAGATGGTCGATGCGCACGCGGTCTCGATTGAAGAGCTGCGCCCGAAGGCCGAGGCGCACCGGCGCACCGCCGAACACCACGCCCGTCTGGCCGACGAGCTGGAGGCGCGGATCGCGCGCGAGGAGCGCCACGCCCAGTTTCACGAAGAGCGTGCGCAGGCGACCGAGCAGGAGCGCGAACAGGTCTAGTGGTCCACTAGTCGAAGAACACGCCCGCCATGTTCGCCATCGCCTACGCCATCATCGGCGCGTTCGTCGCCGCCGCCAACCACTACTTCGCCCACGTCGGCTCCGTCGCAGGCGCCGCAGAGGCGATCATCGCGATCCTCATCTGGCCACTCGTCCTGATCGGGGTTGACATCCGCATCAGGTAGCCGGGAGCGCCAGGCTCGTTGGCGAGCCACGCCGCCTGCCAGGCGCGCTCCTGCGCCACTGCGGCGCGTCGTCGGGCTACATGCCTACACTCGCGCTGATCTGGATGTCAACCGAGGCGCTCACCGACGAGGGGCTGCTGGACGCCTGTCGCGCCGGCGACGAGAACGCGTTCGTGGCGCTCGTGCGCCGCCACCACCCGGCGCTCGTTGCGCTCGCGCGCTGCTGGCCCGGCGACGCGCACGAGGCGCAACGAGATGTCGCCAGCGCCTGGATGGCATTGCTGGAGCTGGTTGGGCGCCAGAGCGACGGCCCGTCGCGCGGTCTCTGCGTCCGCGCCCTGGCCGGCCGCGAGGTCACTCGCGCCGCGACGCGGCGTACGAACGTGGCGCTCCAGGCCGCGGATGTGCCGCTCGTCGACCCCGACCGGTTCTTCGCCGGCGACCACGAGCTGTGGGCCGAGGATTGGGCCGACCCGCCACGGCCCTGGGGGCGGATGGCCGCTCGCCGCCTTGACCAGGCCGACGTGCCGCGGCTGCTGGTGCGCCGCACGCGCGAGCTCGGCGTCGCGCAAGCCGCGGCGCTGACGTTGCGCGACATCCACGGCTGGCCGCTGGTGAAATGCGCCGCTGCGCTCGAGCTCTCCCAGCCGCAGGCGCGCTCGCTGGTGCGGGCCGCGCGCGAAGGGCTGCGGGCGGCCCTCGAAGCGGAGATCGACAGCCGGTGAACGTGCTACCAGTACCAGCACCGCGCCTGACCTGCCGCGAGGTCGTCGATCTGCTGACCGACTACGTCGAGGGCGTCCTGTCGCAGGACGATCGCGAGCGAGTAGAGGCGCACCTGCAGACCTGCCCCGACTGCACGGCGTACGTCGAGCAGGTCCGGACGACGATCGGCGCGCTCGAGCGCCTGCGCGAGGAGAACGTCCCCGGCGCGGTCCTCGACGAGCTCGTCAAGGTCTTCCGGGGCTGGAAGTCGGCTGACGCGTAACGTCCCGGCGGGTATACAGACATGCCATCGATGCGAGCGACCACCCTGACAGCGCTTGCCGACACGATCGGCAGAGGCCTCGTCGCCGGATTCGCCGGCACGGCCGCGATGACTGTGTCGAGCACGCTGGAGATGAAGCTGCGCGGGCGCGCCGCGAGTACCGCGCCCGCCGACGCCACCGCGAAGGTGCTCGGCATCGAGCGCTTCCGCGACGATGCCGCCAAGGCTCGCTTTTCGAACCTCGTGCACTGGGGCTATGGCTCGGCGTGGGGCGTCGTCCACGGGCTGTTGCGCCTGGCCGGCCTGCCGCCGGCCAAGGCGACCGCCGCTCATCTCGCCGCCGTCTGGGGCAACGAGGCCGTGATGCTTCCGGTGCTCGGCGTAGCCCCGCCGTTCTGGACCTGGGGCGTCGAGGAAGTGGCGATCGACGTCTGGCATCACGTCGTGTACGCGACCGCGACCGCGGTCGCCTACGAACAGCTTTCCTGAGCGTCGTCGCTCGCGACGTACGGCGCCGGCGCCGAACGCTTCTCCGCACCGTCCCGCAATTGCGCGATAGTACGGCCCGGATCGGCGAGCTCTTGCGCCGTGCGGTCCGCGTGTCCTGCCACACCATGACCTCGATCCGTTGATCCTCGGCGTCAACGCGCCCCCGACCGGCTGGCACGATCCAGCCGCGTGCCTGGTTGACCACGACGGAACGCTGCTCGCGTTCTGCGAGGAGGAACGCCTGAGCCGCGACAAGCACGCCGAACGCAGCGGGCCGCTGCTCGCGGTCGCGCACTGCCTCACGCAGGCGGGCGCGAGCTTCGGCGACGTGGACCTCGTCGCGGTCGGCTGGGACGTCCCCCTCGCCAGCCGCCTGTTCGGTTTCGAGTGGCACCTCGACGAGACGCCGGCCTGGCTGGAGCGCTACCTCGGATGGCGCTGCTCGATGCAGGACATGCCCGAGGTGCGCTTCGTCGGTCACCATCTCGCACACGCGACGATCGCCTTCCACGCGTCGGACTTTGCCGAAGCGGCCGTGCTCGTGATCGACGGCAACGGCGACGACGAGAGCATCTCGATCTACCGCGCGGATCGCGAACGCGGCCTGGTGCGCAAGCGTGTCTGGCCGCGCTCGCACTCACTCGGCTACCTCTATGCCGCCGCGTGCCGCTTCGTCGGGTTCAACCACCTCCAGGCGGGCAAGCTCATGGGCCTGTCGGCCTGGGGGCGGGCGGCGGACACCGAGCCCTGGAATCTGCTGCCCGGCGGCGAGCCGCAGGCACCAGGCGGCATCGACGAGGGCGACGGCTTCAACAAGTACCTGCATGCTTGGACGGCGCAGCTGGACCGGCTCGCCGGCGGACCGCGCGTGAGCCGGCCGCGCGCCGAGCTGCATCTCGACCAGCTCGCGGTGCAGGTGGCGGTGAGCGCGCAGGATGCCGTCGAGCGCGCCTTGTTGCACCTCGCCGCGCTGGCCCGCGAGCTGGCCGGCACGGAGAACCTCTGCCTCGCCGGCGGCGTCGCGCTGAACTGCAAGGCCAACGGGCTGCTTAGCGGCCCGGTGTTCGCGCCACCGGCGCCGCACGATGCCGGCACCGCCCTCGGCGCGGCGTGGCACCTGGCGCCGCCGCGCCGCGCCGCGCCCGCCGAGCGGATCTCGGCCTTCCTCGGGCCGGCTCCGGGCGCGAGCGTGAACGGCGAACTTGACGGGCTGCGTCGCGAGGCGCTCTCGCTGGAGAAGGTCTGCGATGCGCTGCAGGCCGGCTGCATAGGAGCGATCGTGCAGGGGCCGGGCGAGATCGGACCGCGCGCGCTCGGCCACCGTTCGATCGTCGCCGACCCGAGCGACCCCGCGATGCACGCACGCCTCAACGGCGTCAAGGGACGCGAGCCGTGGCGCCCCTTCGGCGCGGCGGCGCTCGGCCCGCGCGCGGCGCAGCTCTGGCAGCCGCGCCCACGCCTGTCGGATTACATGCTCGCCGGAACGCCGGTGTCCGAGCTCGGCGGCGAACGGCTGCCCGCCGCCGTCCACGTCGACGGAACGACCCGCCCGCAGGAGGTCGACACGGCCTCCGACGATCTGCTCGCGGCGCTGCTCGGCGAGTGGGGCGAGCGCGCCGGCGGGGCGCTGATCAACACGTCCTTCAACGGGCCGGGCGAGCCGATCGTGTCGAGCGTCACCGACGCAGCGGCGGCGTTCCGGCGGCTCGGGCTCGATTTCCTCGTGCTCGACGGCGAGCTGCTGGCGGCGCGGCCGTCGTGGTGGCGGCGCGCGTGAACCGACCGTTCGCCGAGGTCACGCTCGGGATCGGGAAGTGGCGTGAGCTCACGCAAATAGCGCGGTCGACGCCTGGCGGCCCGATCAGGTGCCGACAGGCTCCGCGTCAGCATGCTTCGGCCAACGCTGGTGCATTTGAGTTCTCGCGACGGCTCGGTTTCACGAACGTCCCCGCGCGGCCGGCAACAGTTCACGCGCACTCGACAACGATCGCGCTGGAACGTCCGATCCAGCGCGCCATGACGACGACGTCAGTTGCGTGTCAATCGCCGGCGTCGCGCGCGAACACGATCACGCTGTTGGCGGGGATCGTGATGCCGGCAGACTGGGGCAGACCGTGCATCGGCGCTCCATGAGCGTCGATGCCTCCCGGGTTGCCCTGTGCCCATGCGTTCGGGAAGTGGTCGTAGAGATCGCTGTTGAAGACCTCGTCCCAGTGCCCGCTCAACGGAAAGCCAAGCCAGTAGCCGTGGTCATAGAACGTCGACTCGCTCAGGCTGACGACGACCACGGTGTCGCGGCCGACCTCGGGGATCCAGCGGTGAAACGCGAGGACCCGGTTGTCTTCGTCGGTTTGGTAGAGGTGGATGGGCTCCGACCGCAGCGCGGGGTGTCGGTGGCGCAGCCAGATCAGGTCGCGGGTGAAGCGATGGAAGTCGCCCATGTGGCGGTCGGCGCCGTCGAGCCCTTCCCACCAGACCAGCGTGTCTGCGCGGTTGGGGTTGTCTGACCACAGCTTGTCCTCGAGGATCTCCTGGCCCATGAACAGCATCGGCACGCCCGGCGCGGTCAGCAGCAGGCCGGTCGCCACGCGCGTGCGGCTGCGTGCCAACCAGGAGCGCGGGTTGTTCCAGTCGGCCAGCTTGGGGATGCGCGGCTTGCGGTGGTCGCCGTCTGCGTCGAGCACGAAGTCGTGGTTCTCGATGCAGTTGTAGGCCTGCCAGGCGAACGGGATGTTCCACGGGCGCTCGAGCCCACGCCGCAGGTCGCCGACGGCCACGCGCGCGTGCGCTCCGACGGCCGCCTGCGCCAGCACCGAGCGCACCCCGTCACGCACTCCGTCGGCGTACCCGAGATCGAAGCCCATGCCCTGCGGTGGGCGCCATACGGCCAGCCACCGGTGCTCGCGCCAGTATTCGGCGATCAGCGTGGCCGCCGGCTTCGCCTGGCGCAGGGCTTCGGTCAGCTCCTGACAGAAGAACCAGCCGCCCTTGTCGTCGATCACGCCGACCTCGTCGAAGCGCAGCCCGTCGGCGTGGTACTCCGAGAGGAACATCTTCGCATTCTCGATCAGGAAGGACCGAACCTGAGCCTCGTCGAAGTCGAAGACCTTCCCGCCAGCCCATTCCTCTCCCGAGAAGTAGAGGCTGTTCCAACGGTCCGGGTGAACGGGGAAGTCGAAGTGGTCGATGCTCTGGGAGTCGAACCCGCCGCCCGCGTGGTTGTAGACAACGTCGACCAGGACGGCGAGCCCATACAGGTGGCAGACGTCGACGAACGCCTTGCACTGGTTCACCTGGCCGCCGAGCTGCTGCGCCGTGAGCGGCGGGTGCCCCTTGTTGTTCAGCAGCGCGTTGACCTGCGCTACGTACGGGGCCAGATCCGCGGGGTCGACGCAGTAGTCCATCTCGGGTGAGAAGAGATCTGTTCCGTTGTATCCAAGGCTCCATTCACCCGCGAACTCGACGACTGGGAGCGGCTGTACCGCGTTGACACCCAAGTCGCTGAGGTACTCGATGCGCTCCAGCGCATCGAGGAACTTCGCCACGCGGTAGGGCCGGCGATCCTCGCCGTGCTCGCCGCGCGCGAAGAACCTCCCGACGTGGAGCTGATATACGACCAGATCGCTGGGCGCCGGCGGCCGGAAGTCTTCGTCGTGCCAGGGATATGACGCAGGATCGCGCACGATCGCGTCGCAATCGGGGTGCCCGTACAGCTCGAGCTCCCTCGCCCACGGGTCGCGCTTGAGCCCCGTCCCGCCGAGACCGACGACAAGGAATCGATACTTGGTGCCGTCTACGACGTCCTGGAAGAACCCCGTCCAATGCCCGCTGGCCGGATCCTTGACCAACTCGTCCTCGGGCTTTGGCTGGTAGCCGTCGACGCCCCCGAGCACGACGTACACATGTTCGGCGGCGGGCGCCCAGACTCGGAACGTCGCGCCGTCTCCGACAAGGTTCGCGCCCATCGGGGTGGAGGCGGTTACGTGTCCCTGCGATGTGGGCATTCGCGAACGTTCAGCTTCGTGTGACCGACCCCGCCTGTGGAAGCGGGAGTCGCAGGAGCGTAGCTTGGATCCACCGAAGGTCGTGGATGGCCCGGCGGCGAGACGCCGCGAGATTCGGTGGATCCAGGCTTAGCTCAGGGAGGCGACGATTCCGTCCCACCGATGCGCCAAGCCCATCCATTGGTGTGGCACCTCGGACCCGTGCTCCAGGCTACGCTGCCCAGCAACCGGCATGCGCCTGATCTTGAACATCATCTGGTTCGTGTTCGCCGGGCTGTGGCTGGCGATCGGGTACTGCTTCGCGGCGCTGATCTGCTTCATCTTCATCATCACGATCCCGTTCGGGATCGCGGCGCTGCGGATTGCGGCGTTTGCGCTGTGGCCGTTCGGCTCGACCGTCGTCAAGCGCGACGACGCCGGGATCGCGTCGGGCATCGGCAACGTCATCTGGCTGGTCTTCTGCGGCTGGTGGCTGGCGCTCGCGCACCTCGTCACCGGGATCATGCAGTGCGTGATCATCATCGGGATTCCGCTCGGCCTCGCGAACTTCAAGCTCATCCCGGTGTCGCTGCTGCCGATGGGCAGGGTGATCGTGAGCGTCGAGGAGGCTCAGGCGCTGGGGCTGTCGGCCTTCGGATCGCGCTATTAGCCCGTCTGCTGTGGGTAGTGGCGGTTGATGTCAGGGCGACTGCAATCGAGCGCCTCGCTGCGCGACGGCGTGACGTTCGAGGTCGAGCGGCTGGAGATCTCCGACGGCTGTCTTGTCATCAGCGGGCACTGGTCGGGCGTGCGCGGGATGCGCTTCGTGCGTCCCACCCTCGTCGCGGGCGGACGCCGCGCGCTCGCGACGCTCGAGCACAAGCCGTGGGCACCTGCCGCTGGAAAGCCGTGGACCGCGGCGTTTCCCTGGGAGGCCGCTGACGTCGAAGTCGACGATCTGTCGCTGACGGTCGCGCCCAGCGTGACGGTCACACTCGACCCGCGATCGCCCGCAGACGACGAGACGCAGCCGCTCGTGTTCGTCGGGGTCAGCGCACCGGACCACGAGCCGCCGGCGCCGATAGCCGAGGAGGATGGGCGCGCCGAGTCCGACGACCTGCAGCGCCGGCTCGAGGAGGCGCAGGCGCTGAACGCCAGCCTCGATGCGCGCTGCATCGAGCTCGAGCAGGCCGTGCGGCGCCAGCAGCGCAAGGCGCAGGACGCGGGGGAGGGCCACGAGGATCTCGAGCACGCGCACACGGTCGCCCAGCGCGATCGCGATCGCGCGCTCGCCCAGGTCGAGGAGGCCGTCCAGGATCGCGAAGCGGCGCTGCGAACCCGCGCGCGGATGGAGATGCAGCGCGACGAGGCAGTGCGGGGGCACGCGGCTGCCGACGCCCGGCTCGCGAAGGCGATCGCCGACCGCGATGAGGCCAAGGCGCAGCGCGACGAGGTCCTGCTGGCCTACCGCGCGCTGCAACGCCAGTTCGTGAGCGAGCGCGCGGACGCCGATCGCGAGCAGGACTTCGCGGCGAGCTCGCGCGGTGACGACAACGAGCCCGACGGCGCCGCCGAGGCTGATCCGAAAACGCCGCTGGGGGTTCGCACGGTGCCCGCTGCCCGGTCGGTGATGGCCGAGCTTCAGCGCACGAAGCCCGAAAGCAAGATGCTGCTGTCGCAGTTCGACCTGTGGGTCATGCGCGTGCTCGGGACCGTCGCCGCGCTGTGCTTCATCTCGCTGCTCGTGATGATCCTGCGGGTGTTCATCTGAGCGGCCGTCAGCGTGCCGGTCCGTCGCTCGCCCGCGGCCTGCGCTCGTCGTAGCGCTCGAGGCCGTCGTCGGGGATCGGCTCCCACGGCGCGGCATACGCGACGAACGCGCGGAAGCTCGGACGCACGCCCGGATCGCCGTCGAACGCCGACATGCGAATGCTCATCTGGTCAGGATTGTCGGGATTGCGGCTGAAGAGGTGCGCGCCGCACTCGCGGCAGAAGAGCTTCTCGAAGCCGCCGTCGGAATGGCGCCAGCCCTTGAGCAGCTCCTCGCCCTCGAGCAGGTTGAACGTGCCGTCGATGAGCACCTGGGCGGAGGACGACGTGCCCGTCCGGCGCTGGCAACGCGTGCAGTGGCAGTAGCTCGCCACGCGCGCCGGCTCGGTGAGCTCGAAGCGCACGCCGCCGCACAAGCAGCGGCCGGTCGTCGACGGTTCGGTCATGGCTGTTGGCCTCCTCACCCCCCGTGGCATCGCTTGTACTTCTTGCCGCTCCCGCACGGACAGGGATCGTTGCGGGCGGGAGCGTCGCCGACGATGCGCGGCGGCTGCGGGGCGAAGTACGGCTCGGGCGCCTTGTTGACCCGCATCGCCGCCTTGTCGATCGCGCGCCAGCCGGCACGATTGGACTCGTGGGCATGGGCGAGGCGGTCGCGGTTGACGATCTTCGCCTGCGCGGCGTGCGGCTCGCACATCCTCGCGCGCGCGTTCTCGAGCTCTCCGGGGAAGCCGAAGCTCCGGCCCTTGCAGGCCGGACACTCCTCGTCACGCGGCTCGACCGGATCGAGCACGACGTCGCTGCGATCGAGGTCGACGTAGCCGAACGCCTCCTGGACGAGATCGCGAATCGCACCCAGGCCGACGGTCCCCCACGGCTGGCGCACCTGGAGCGTCGGCGGCGTTGCGAACGCCCCCAGGTCGCGGTCGAGGTCGTCGAGCAGGCGCGGCGCCGCGCCGGTCACCGCGAGGTCGAGATAGTCCTCGGAGATCAGCAGCTCCTCGTGCTCGAGCGCCGCTTGCATGACGGGCGCGGCGTATCGCCCGACAGCCGCCGCGAGGTCGCCGTCGTTCTCTTCCATGCCGCGCTTGATGGCGTCGAGCACGACGTACACGTCGACCTCGAGCACCTCCTCGTCGGCTGTTGCGGTCGCCCACGCCTCGCCGCGGTTCGGGATCCAGCTGAGCGGATCCTTCGTGATGACGAAGAAGCGCAGCCACAGCTGCAGGTGCGCCGGGTAGATCTCCAGGTCCGGCGGCCAGTCGATCCGCAGCTCCAGCAGCGCGTACTCGTCGTCGGGGGCAGCCTCGACGAGCGCCACGGGATCGAGGTTCTGGGCCGGCGTGGCTTCCATCGCGGTTCGTGACCTTAGCCTGGATCCACGCTTAGCGAGGCCGGCGGGCTCGCTCGCTCGCCGAGCGACACCCCCCTTTGCTCGTCACCAGGGCGCCGGCTCGTAGTCCTTGAGAAAGCAGCCGTACAGGTCCTCGCCCGCCTCTCCGCGGACGATCGGGTCGTACACGCGCGCGGCGCCGTCGACGAGGTCGAGCGGGGCATGGAAGCCCTCGCCGGCCAGCCGCATCTTCGTCGGGTGCGGCCGCTCGTCGGTGATCCAGCCGGTGTCGACGCTCGTCATGAGGATGCCGTCGCGGCTTAGCAGCTCGTGCGCGCTCGTGCGCGTGAGCATGTTCAGCGCCGCCTTGGCCATGTTCGTGTGCGGGTGGCCCGGACCCTTGTAGCCGCGGCTGAACTGGCCCTCCATCGCGGACACGTTGACGATGTAGGTTCGGCGCGCGGTCGAGGCTGCCAGGCTCGCGCGCAGGCGGCCGACGAGGATGAACGGCGCGGTGATGTTGCAGAGCTGAACCTCCAGCAGCTCCACCGGATCGATCTCCTGCACGAGCTGACTCCAGCTGTTGTCGGCCTGCAGGTCGGGCGCCAGGCCGCCGGCGTCGATCGCGGTCTGGGCGGCGATCCGCTGCGCAGATGCCGAACCCGCGGTCAGTGCCAGCGCGGTCAGCGCGTCCGGCGTGGGTGTCCAGTGCGAGGGCGTCGTGGCTTCGATCAGGGCCGACGTGCTCGCGGACGGCGTCGTGACCGCGACCAGCTCGGGTAGCGGCCCGGCGGGCAGCGGGGCGCGTTCGGCGGCGATCAGCGGCGCGTACCCGGCGGCCGACCGCCGCACCGTCTGCGCAGCGTTGTTGATCAGGATGTCCAGCGGCCCGCGCTCGCTGACCGAGTCGGCGAGCGCGACGACCTGCGCCGGGTTGCGCAGGTCGACCGCGACGATCCGCAATCGCTCCAGCCAGTCGCAGCTGTCGTGCATCGCTGCGAAGCGTCGCGCCGCATCGCGCGGGAAGCGCGTCGTGATCGTCAGCTGCGCCCCGTCGCGCAGCAGCCGCAGCGCGATGTACATGCCGATCTTCGCCCGTCCGCCGGTGAGCAGCGCGCTGCGGCCGCGGAGATCGGTGCGGGCGTCCCGGCGCGCGCGGTTGCGCGCGGCGCAGACCGGACAGAGCTGGTGGTAGAAGGCGTCGACCTCGTGGTAGCGGCGCTTGCAGACGTAGCACCCGCGCGCCTGGCGCAGCGTGCCGGGCGAGCCGTTTGCGGTCGATCGCAGCGCCAGCCCTGCCGTCTCGTCGTCGATCCGCCTGGGCGCGCCGGTCGCCGTCGCGGCGGTCAGCGCCTCGTCGGCGGCCAGCACGGCCGCACGCCGCTCGGCGCGGCGGCGCAGCTTGACGGCCTTGAAGAGCCCGGCTGTCGCGCGCCGGACCGCGACTGCATCGGGATGATCCTCGGCCAGCGCCTCCGCGGCGGCCAGCACGCGCAGGCATGTTTGGAGATCGGCGGGATCGATCTGCGCAGCGCTCACGTCACGACCGGCCGGGCGAACGCGTGCGAGGAGCGCACGAGGCACTCGACCACGTCGAGCTCGGCTTCGTCGCGCGGAGCGTAGATCAGGACCGCGGTCGCCGGGATCAGGCCACTCAGAGCGGCCGGATGCGGCTCGGCCCAGCCGGCGTCGATGACCGCATCGACGATCGCCGGCGCCAGCATCGCGTGAAGGCTGTGATCGGGCGCCGGATGCAGGTGGGCAAACTCGCGCTCGATCAGGAACGCCTCGGGCGGTCCGGCCGGCTCTCCGGGCGCGAGCGTCAGCGCGCGCGCGCCCGGCACCGAGATGCCGCTCGGCCGCTCGACCACGCCCGGCAGCGCGAAGACGCGCCGCGCGAGCTCCTCGGCCAGCCGCGGATCGGTCGGCTGCTGATCGAGCTGGGCATGCGGGTTGGCGGCGGTCGTGCTCGGACGCTCCCCGGCCCGACGCGGCAGTTGCAATGACGCCATCGCCGCCAGTCTAGGCGTGGATCCAGCCGCAACCTGGTGCGCCGTGTGGCGCGTAACGAAACGAGTGTCATCTGCGACGAAGGAGGCAATCACTTCCGCGAGAAGAAGACGACCGTGGCCAACCTGAACGAGATCGACGAGCAGCTCTGCGAAACATCGCGATGGGATTTCTCCGATCTGCGCGCGCTGTACATCAACTGCACGCTCAAGCGCTCGCCCGAGATCTCGCACACGCAGGCGCTGGCCGATCACTCGATCGCGATCATGGAGCGCAACGGCGTCACGGTCGACGTCATCCGCGCCGTCGATCACGACATCGCGACCGGCGTCTACCCCGACATGACCGAGCACGGCTGGGACGCCGACGACTGGCCCGCGATCTCCGAGCAGGTCATCGCGGCCGACATCCTCGTCCTGCTGTCGCCGATCTGGCTGGGCGAGAAGTCCTCGGTCTGCACGCGGGTCGTCGAGCGCCTGTACGGCAACAGCCACATCCTCAACGAGGCGGGCCAGTACGCCTACTACGGGCGCACGGCGGGCTGCATCATCACCGGCAACGAGGACGGCGCCAAGCACTGCGCGATGAACATCCTCTACTCGCTGCAGCACCTCGGCTACACGATCCCGCCGCAGGCAGACTCAGCCTGGCTCGGCGAGGCCGGACCCGGTCCGAGCTACGCCGACCCCGGCTCCGGCGGCCCCGAGAACGAGTTCACCAACCGCAATACGATGTTTTTGACCTGGAACCTCCTGCACCTCGCGCGGATGCTCAAGGACACCGGCGGCATCCCGGCGCACGGCAACCAGCGCTCGGCGTGGGACGCGGGCTGTCGGTCGGACTATCCCAATCCTGAGCACCGGTAGGGACCTCGGGTGCGACGGGTGCGCCCCGCCGTCGGGTCCCGACTACGGGTGTCGATTGCGCGGTGCAGGAGAGCGCTCAGTTCGTCGAATAGGGGCGCTATGCACGAGAGACACCCAGGCGGCGGGTGCGGCCATTTGTGCAGCGTGTGCGGCTAGGTGCCGCCGGTCCTGTCGAACCACCGTGGTCGCAAGGACAAAGGCTTTGAGGTCTGGTAAGCATCCGCACTCTGGGGCTCGGAGTCGTCTTGTGGTCGAGGGGGCGCGTGGAGAGCAGCGGTCGACGGCAGTTGCTGGTGTCGAAGGGCTGGGTGCAGGCGGTCCTGCTCGTCATGCTGATCGGCTTCTTCGTTCTCGGCTTGCTCGCCTACCGGACCTATCAGGCCAAGCCTCCGACGCCGCAGCGTGTCGTCGATCCCCGGGGGCAGGTGTTGTACACGGCCGAGGACATCGGCAAGGGCCAGCGGGTCTTTTTGCATAACGGGCTCATGGAGTACGGGTCGGTGTTCGGCCATGGCGCCTACCTGGGTCCGGACTACACGGCCGACTACCTGCGGCGGTCGTCGGACTTCGTCAAGCGAGCGCACGGCGGCGCAACGTCGGACCGAGCGGCGCAGCAGACGATCACGGACTTTCGCACGAACCGCTACGACGAGCGCAGCGCCACGCTGACGCTGACCGCTGAGCAGACGCAGGCGCATCGCCGGCTGATCGGCCACTACTCGCGGTTCTTCTCTGAGCCGACGACGAAGCACGGCTTGCGCAAGAAGGCGATCACCGACCCCACCGAACTCGCGCAGCTGACGGCGTTCTTCGGCTGGACGGCGTGGGCCGCGTCGGCTGAGCGGCCGGGGCACAGCTACACGTACACGAACAACTGGCCGCCGGAGCCGCGCGTGAACAACACACCGACGGCGAACGTGATCGTGTGGTCGGTGCTGTCGCTGGTCGCGCTGCTCGGCGGCATCGGGATCCTCTTCGGCGTGTTCGGCCGCTGGCGCTTCTTGGGCTGGTACGGCCGCGAGCAGGCGACAGTCTCCTTCCGCGTTCCCGGCGAGGTGGCGCTGACGCCGTCGCAGCGGGCGTGCGCGTGGTTCTTCTTCGTAATGGCCGCGCTGTTCGTGATCCAGACCATCGTCGGTGCCGCGTCCCAGCACTACCGCGCAAAGATCGACAACTTCTTCGGCACCGACCTCGCGTCGGTCTTCCCGTACAACCTCATGCGCACGTGGCACGTGCAGCTCGCGCTGTTCTGGGTCGCCACGTCCTTTGTCGCCGCCGGGATCTTCCTCGCGCCGATGATCGCGCGGCGCGAGCCCAAGCACCAGGACAAGCTCGCGTTCGCGCTGCTCGGCGCGCTCACCGTCGTCGTGTTCGGCACGCTGATCGGCTCGTTCCTCGGCATGCACGGCGTGCTCGAGGGCGCCGCGTCGAACTGGTTCGGGCTGCAGGGCTTTGAGTACCTCGACCTCGCCCGGATCTGGCAGGCCCTGCTCTCGATCGGGCTGTTCCTCTGGGTGTTCATGCTCTGGCGGGTCCTGCGCGCGCGGCTGCGCCGCGAGCACCCGGGCAACATGCCGTGGCTGTTCTTCCTTGCGGCGTGCGCGATCCCGGCCTTCTACGCCGTCGGCCTGATCGCGCGCACCGGCGATCACTTCACCGTCACCGAGTTCTGGCGCTTCATGGTCGTCCACCTCTGGGTCGAGAACTTCCTTGAGCTGTTCACCACCGTGATGGTCGCCTACCTGTTCGTGCTGCTCGGGGTGGTGCGCGAGAAGGTAGCCCTGACGGTGATCTTCCTGGACATCATCCTGTACTCGGCCGGCGGCGTCATCGGCACGATGCACCACTTGTACTTCTCCGGCGAACCCGCCGAGCACCTGGCGCTCGGCGCCTTCTTCTCCGCCGCCGAGGTCATCCCGCTCACGTTCTTGACCGTCGAGGCGTGGAGCTTCCTGCAACTCGGCGCCGCCCAGCAGTCGCGTGCGAGGACGCCGTTCCCGCACCGCTGGGCGGTCATGTTCCTCGTCGCCGTCGGCTTCTGGAACTTCCTCGGCGCCGGCGTCTTCGGCTTCCTGATCAACCTGCCGATCGTCTCCTACTACGAGATCGGCACAGCGCTGACCGCCAACCACGCGCACGCGGCGATGATGGGCGTCTACGGCATGCTGGCCATCGGCCTGGCGCTGTTCTGTCTGCGCTACCTGATCCCCGACGAGAGGTGGCCCGAGAAATGGGCCCGGATCTCGTTTTGGTCGACGAACATCGGCCTAGCGTGGATGTGCTTCGCAACTCTGCTGCCGCTCGGCATCGCCCAGCTGTATCAGTCCGTTGATAAGGGCTACTGGGAGGCGCGCGACCTCAAGTTCCTCACCGAGGACACCAGCACGCTGCTCGAGTGGCTGCGCCTGCCCGGCGACATCGTGTTCATCGCGGGCGGCGCCATCCCGACGCTGTCCATCGCCTACCTTGGCATCCGCCACACCGTCAAACGCATCACGCTCGAGGAGCCCGAGGACATCCTCTTCACCGAGATCGACCAGCCCGAGCACATTCCGAGCATGAGCCACGATGAGGCGACCGCCGCCAAGCTCACATGAGTCTTGAGGTTCTATTCGCCGGCGGCTACGCCGCCTTCCTGCTCGTCGCAGCCGCGACGATCGAGTGGTTGTCGGCCCACACTCACCGCCGATCGCTGCGCTACGTCGGTCGCTTGACGACGTCGGTGAACCCGATCCCGGCAGCGTACGCGGCGTCGTCCGCGGAGCCTGCGGCTGCGAGATTGAGGATGCTGGCCTGTGCGAGTCGGGCGTAGAACCGCTGGCCGATCTGGCCCTGGTAGTAGTGGCCGGCCGCTACGGACACGGGCGATGGGTGATGCCGACGATCACCATGCTCAGCCCTGGCCGCAGAAGGTCGGCCAGCGTCGTCACCGTCTCGTCCATCCACGTTGCGGTGATCCGGTGTCCCCGGTCGGTGGACATCGTCAAGCCCGAGAACGGGTCATCGGCGGCGCTGTCCCGCCCGGAGTGGGCGCGTGCGGGTGGCGGATCGGACGGCCGCGGGCTGGGCCGGCGGCTGGTGCGGGGGTGTGTTGTGCCGGACTGGAACTCGGTGGCGAGCTGGTCGGCTTCGGCACGGGTGAACCGATAGCGGCTGCGGTACTCGTGTCCGGCGACGATCGGGTGGCCGGCGTCCTTCTGCGCGCGCAGCCAGTTACGGAACTGAAGGCCGGTCACGCCCAGCCACCTGGCGATCTCGTTGGGAGTGATCTCTTCCATGGCACGTAGTCGACCTGACGACGGCTGCTCTGACAAGAGCCTCAGTCGCGCAACCATTGCTGAAGCAGCACCACCTCCACGCCGGATGCGACCCTCGCCTGCTCGGCGTACGTGGCGGGGAACCCGTGATCGGCCTCCTCGACCGCCACGACGTACCCGCGCGTGGCCAGGCCGGAGCGCAGGTACTCGGCGACTTTGGGACGTCCGCGTCGACCTTGACCAGCATCGGGCGCGGTGATCCGGCGCCGTGTTGCCAGAAGTTGCTGGCCAGCGCGAACTCGAACACCGCGTCCAGTGGAAGCGCGCCGCTCGCGGCGGGTAGCGTGGCGGCGGCGAGGTGGGCGCGCGGCATGATCGCCAGGTCGATCCGCTTGGGCCTGGCCGCCGACTGGGCCTGATACATCCACTGGCCGGGGCTGAGCTCCAGATGCATGTCCTCCCAAGGCACGCCCGCGTCGGCAAGGAAGCGCGCGAACTGCAAGACGCAGTCGTGCTCGCTGAGGAGCGTCGGACCGAAGTGCGCCGACACGGTCTCGGTCGCGTTGACCGGGTGCGACGGCCACTCCGGCAGCGCCCGCAGCCACCTTGCCATGCGTGCCGCGGCGTCGGCGATCTGCTCGGCCAGCTTGTCGGTTCGCGGATCGCTCACGTGTCCCAGGCGACGTCGTCGGCCGTGTCGTCGGCATTGACCATCCGCTGCCGCTGCTGGGCGGCGAGGATCTCGTCGCGTAGGTCCTGCGGGATGTCGATGATCTCGACGTCCACGTTCCAGGTTCGTAGCGCCTGGGCGACCCACCCGCCGCCCGTCGCGTACCTCGACGCCTTCTCGTCGGCGAAGGCGATAACCAGTCGCGTGTCGGGGTGCTCGCACCGGATGGTGATGAGCTTGAGCGTGTCGATGGCGACCTTCTTCTGCTGGCCGCTCTTCAGTTCGCCTTGGCGCGCGAAGATCTCGGCGAGCACCTTCCCGTCCGGCGAGGCGGCGTCGACCTGCACCGGCGCGCCCGCGGCGAGCTTGATCGTGCGCGCTGCCAGCGGCACCCCGAGCCGTTCAGCCAGGCGGTCGCGGATGACCGCCTCGGCGCGCCGCTGGATCGCGGAGTCGTTGACGTGTCCCAACGCCGCGTTCGCCCTGTACTCCGCCGCGAGCAGGTCGGCGTCCTCGCGCGAGAACGCGTATGGAACCCCGGGTCGCCGGTCCGCAAGCAGTGGATGTCCACGCTCGCGCTGCGCGCGCAGCCAGCGCACGAGGCGGCTGGGGGTGGTCTGGAGTTCGGCAGCCAACTGGCCGGCGGTCACGGTCATGCCTGTAGTCGACAGCGTAAGCGGCCTGCCGGCAAGCCTTGGAGTCCAGCGACTGGCAGTCGCTCAGATTCGTGTCGTTCGGCACGGCGATTTCGTGTCGCCGGGCCGCTCAAACCGTGTCGCCCTACACATCACCTGTGAAGTGTCATGGAAGTTTCAGCGGATGCGACACGAGAAGTTCAGAACTCGTCACTGGGCCCAATCCCGGTCGCGCCGGCGACAACGAGCAGGCCGTCCTCGACATGGCCACTGCGCGCGCTATCAAGATCGAGACAATGAGCGAGTACCGGCCCGGCGGCGCGCGGCCCGGTGACCCGCCCGCCCTCATGCTCGGGTAGGGCCAACCGGCGATCAGGCGGGCGTCCGCGAGATCGCCGACGTCGTCCGAGGCTAGTTGTCGCGCTGAGCGGCGGGCGCGTACGCGTCGTAGGTGACGAGCTCGACCTCGGAGAACTGCACCGGGTTGTCGGTGTCGCCGCCGACGGGCACGCCCGCCGAATCGGCGATTCGCGGGACGACCGTCACCGCGACCTCGGTCTTGCCGGCGGCGAGCTCGCGGCGCAGCGCGGCCGTCACGTCGACCGACCTCGTCGTATCGCCGCCATGGAACACGCGCGTGTCAAACCGGGATTCCGGTCCGCGCGGGTCGCAATGGCCCTCGTCTCCGAAACAGCCGCCCTTACCGAAGACGAAAAAGCAGCCGGCGTAGCCGTGGGCGTCGTCCTCCGGGGTGTCGTGATCGGCCCTCGGACGGTTGAGGAAGACCGCAGCGCGGAAGCTCGGGCCGTTTCGGTATAGGCCCTTGAAGAACAGCTCGGCCGACCACAGCGGCGCGCGCTCCTGATCGCTTGGCAGCTCGAGCGGATCCTTGACGCGGATGATCTTCGCTTCGCTCGTCATCGGTTGCCTCGTGCGCCCGACCGCGACGCCGAATAGGTGTACCCGAGACGGCCGATCTCGAGGACGCCCGGGATCTTCAGGTTAAATGGCTCGAGCACTTCTTCGAACATGTCGGGCGTCGGGCCGGCGATGCCGTTGCGATCCTGCCACAGCGCCCAGATCCGGTCGATCATCACGTGGTGCGCCCAGAAGATCGGGTCGTACGCGGCCCACCCGATGTTCGCCATCGTCCCGCCGACGAGCCCGTGGATCCCGTCGTGGATGTTCTCCAGGGCGAGCGAGAACCGGAAGTAGTTCTTCATGTTGAGCAGGGTCTTGTCGATGAACTGCGCGGTCGGCTGGGAACCGGAATCGGGCGGGTTGTTCGCTCGCACGGTCTTCCGTGGCTGCCCGGGAATCGGCGGCTGGGTCATGCGCGGGATCGCCTGTGACGCGAGCGGGTTCGGCCCGCCGCCGCCGGGTAGCGTCTTGCGCGAGTAGGCGTTGGGGATGAACCGCGGGTGCGCGGCGTCGAACGTCCAGTCCCACCACGGCAGCGTCACGCCGGGGACGAACTCGCGCAGCGTTAGCTCGAAGTTGTGCAGGTACGCGCGGTGCCACGGCAGGAAGAAGCGCGCGCCGTGCTCGTTGGTGACGTGGTGCTGGCAGAAGCCCTGCGGTACACCGTGAATGCCCGCCCAAAACGAGACGCTGCGGTTGTCGCTGCGCTTGGCGGCGAGCCGGAAGGCTTCGCGCAGGTCGGCGAGCTGTGCCGTGGTGAGCTTGTCGACGCTCAGGCGGTGACGGAGCGCGTTAGCCGCAGGAACGACGCCTTGGGGTCGGCCCTCCATGTGAGCGCGACCCTACGGGCACCGAACCGGACGGTCAACCCCGCCCACCTCTGACGCACTGAGATTTCGTGTCGTCGACCTGAACAAACCGCGTCGTTTCACTGCACAACTCGTGAACACTTCACAACCTGGGACTGGCCACGTGGTTGTCCGGGCTGTTGGCCACCAAGCTGTCCAGCTGCGCATGCGCACGGCGTCGGATAGCCGTCGGCACGCATCTAACCTCGCAGTCGGTAGAGGCCCCGAGCGCGGCCGCATTGAGGACGTCGCAGCACCGGCTCCGCTGGCTTGCGCAACCGGCCTTGACAGACGCTGCTGACGCGCAGACAGGATCGTTCTGTCCGACGCCAGCTCTACGGTGCCCGCGCATGCACCAAGCTGTTACTACGCGCCCCGAGCTCCAAGTCCTGGCTGCGGTCGGAGGAACTCTGGCGGCAGAAGAGCTCGGACCAACCGCCGAGCGTTTGCGCCGGGAGGCAGGCATGATGTTTCTTGACGTCCTGGCGGCGAACGGCGCGCCCGCACGTTCACCCGCACTTGCTCGCGCTCTCGCTCTCGCAGTCGTCGACGGACTCGTTCGGTTGGACGGAGGAAGGTACGTCCTCACGCAGGCTGGTCAACGGGCGCTCGTGACCGCCTGAATGGCGAGAGGTAGTTCCGGCCATGGCATCCGCGCCGGAGGGATACTCGGATGTGGACGTGGAGCGTCTCGGCGGCGACGGTGACGACGAGGATCCACGTCCGCCGTTTGCCAGGGACTACGACAGGCTCATCTACACGCGCGCATTCCGCCGGCTCCAGGGCAAAACGCAGGTCGTCAGCCCAGGGGAGGGCGACCTGTTCCGTACGCGGCTCACGCATACGATCGAGGTCGCCCAAGCGGCGAGGCGGCTCGCCGAGCACGTGAACCGACGCGCGAGCGACGCACGAATCAGCGACGGTCGCGAGCCGGGATGGCAACCCACGCCAGAGGACGTCCGCGCCATGCCTCCTGAGCAGCAGAGGGTGGACGCCGATCTGTGCGAGGCGGCGGCGATCCTTCACGACCTCGGCCACCCGCCCATGGGTCACGCTGGCGAGGCGGCGCTGCACGCCGCAGTGAAGGAGTTGACCGCTGCCGGGGGTTGGCCCGGCGGGTCACCAGCGGGCTTCAATGGCAACGCGCAGTCGTTTCGACTAGCCGCCTCGGCGCTGAAGCACCGTGAGGGCGTCGCGGGCCTGCAGCTGACTCGCGCCACGCTGGACGCGTCGCTGAAGTACCCCTGGCGCTACAACGATCCCGAGCATCCGGGCAGCGGGAAGCGGTGGAACGTGGACGCTACGCAGCAGGATGCCTTCTTCGAAGTGCGCTCGGACGTGCCGACCGAGCTTCTCGCGGCGCAGACGATCGAAGCACAGATCATGGACTGGGCCGACGACATGGCGTACGCGACGAACGATGCCGACGACTGGTTCCGAGCGGGGTACATGCCGCTCGCCCGTCTCGTCAACGATCAGGGTTTCCGCGACCGCTACACGACCGGCGTCGTCGACAAATGGCTCAAGGATCACCCCGGGCCCGAGGACGACCTCGACGAACGTCGCGAGACAGTCCGGGGCATAGCGGACGGCTTCTTCACGCGCGACGTCGGACCGTGTGTCCTTTTTCGCGAAGGCCATGGGGATCCGGTTTACGACCCCGCATCGACGGAGGCCGACAAGGCGTTCAAGTTTCTGCGCGCCTGGGTCTTCGACGGGTTCGTCAATAAGGTCCGAATCATCGGGCGGGCGGAAGTTCCCGAGCACACGCCACGCCGCTATTCCCTCATGCTCGATGTACCCGAGAACGTTCGAATCCACAGTGCCGTCCTCAAGGGATTGCTCGATACGTTCGTGGTCGGAGAGCATCGTATGGCGACGCTGCAGTATGGCCAGAAGCAGGTCGTGCGCGAGCTTCTCGAGACCCATGTTCAGGCGGTTCTGGATGGCGACGACACGCTCCTGCCGTTTGCGTATCGCGATCGGCTCGGCGCCTGTGAGGATCCCGACGAACGCCTGCGGATCATCATCGACTACGTATCTGGCATGACGGACGACTACGCGATGACTCGGCGGCGTCGGCTGCTTGACGGTGAGGGCCGCTTGCACGAACTACCGAGCTGAGTTTGAAACGTGCCCCCGCCCGCGCGTACCAGTCTGAACCGCGTGGCTCGGCGAACCCAGAAGTTTCCCCATTTTGCGAAGTTTCCCCGGGCGTTTGTGCGACACCGGCGTACCCTTTGTGCGGATGCTCACGCTCGTTGGAGACGGAGATGACGCTCAGCTGCCGCGGGGCAACTCCATCCTGTCCGAGGCTTTGGCGGTGCCGTTCGCTATACGGGACCCGCTCAGAGCCGTCCGCCGACCGCCCGACCCCTTCGCGTTGCTCGATACCGCGCTCGACGCCTGCCGTATCAACGAGCAGACATACGCGATTGCCGGCTCCCTGACCGCGAGCGTGCAGGGCGCCAAGGTCGACGATTGGCTTGTGCGTTCACTTGCCGTGGTGCCCTCGAACAACATGCGTGCGTTCGCGCGTCGTGGCGGGCGAATCATTTTCGCCGAGTCCTTCCTCGGCGCCGCCGAGTCGGACCTTGCCGAGCAGCGCAGAGGGCGTCCTCTTGACCCCGGCGTTCGGCGGGCATACGTCGAGTTCGATCAGGACGCCGAGCACATCTTCGGCGTCTACGATCAGGAGTTCGATGCGCTCGTCTTCACGGGCAAGGCGATGCCGCTGAACCACGAGCGAGTCATCGTCCACGAGTTCGGCCATGCGATGACTGTGCCGGATTGGTACCGCGTGGCTCATCAGCACCCGGACCTGCTGCTCGACCTTCCACGGCAGATCAAGGACCTCCTCACCGCCTATCCACAGGGCCCCGAGCGTGAGGCTGTCCGCGAGCGTGTCCTAGAGGTCCTCGCGGACGCCTACGTGTGGATGCTTGTCGGGCGCTGGGACGAGCTGCCGGTCAGGCTTCGCGTCGTTATGCAGGACGTCATTGCCGGCCAAGCGCTCCGCCGCGCAGGTTGATTTCCCCCACTGCTGCCGTCCGACGCCAGAGTCAGTCTTAGGGGGTGAGCATGCACGCGAAGACCGAGGCGCTGCCGATGCAAGCAGTGCCGTTCCCGGAGCTCCCGGATGAGCTGGTCGTCCTGCCGGCGGCGCCAGCCAGCCCGGAACTATCGCGCGCTACCGCGCCGACGTGGGTCCGTGCTGCACCAGTTGGTGGCCACCAGAGAGTCGGTTGGCCTCCGAAAGCGCCGCAGCTCCCGGCAGACAGATTTTTCGTAGACCTAGCGGCGAGGACGGCGGTCGAGGAGCGCATCACTCGACAGGTGCGTGGCTGGATCGACCAAGCGTGCCGTCGGATTGGCGAATGTGTGCGGCCACACCTCGGCGATGCAGATGCGGTTCTGTGCGGCTCACTCGCAAGTGGGACGCACATCGCAACCGTCGGTTGGGAAGTCGATATCGCGGTCAGGGCGTTCAGCGTGCGTCGCGGATGGGACGACGAGCCACACGCCGTGCTCGATGACATCGCGCGCTGGCTCAAAGCAGGAATTGATGCCGACGTGGTCCGGGGTCAACGCAACGTGACGATCCAGTCAGTCGGCAGCGTACCCGTCAACGTTGGCGTCTGCTGGCGATCCCAAGAGCCGAACGCAGAGTTTCGCGGATCCTGGACCGAAGGTGGCGACCTATGCGACGTATTTGTCCAACCGCTGGCGCATAGGGACCTCATCTCTGCTCGGAACGCGTCACTCGGAGGCGACTCGTCTTTGCTTAAGCTCATCCGGATTGTTAAGCACCTCAACGCGACATGGACGAAGACGCGGAAACAGGCCCCATTGAGTTCGTTCCTCGTTGAGGTTCTCGCGCTGGAGGTGTGCCGCCGTCCGTTCACTCTGGCGGAGGGTGTGACCGACTACCTGCGTCGATCCGCCAAGCTCGTCAGTGGCCCTGTGTCGCATCCACTTGGTCCCAGGAAGACGCTCCCGTTCGCGCGATCTAGAGAAGCGTCTGCGCTGCTTGCTCAGGCTGCCGACATCTGCGAGCAGAGCCTCTTCATGACCGACGGAGCGGACGCTTCCGCTCAGTTGCAGCGGCTCATCGCCCTCTAGGGAGTTCGCGTCCCGAGCGGTAGGCGAGGATCGAGAGTCCCGAGAGCTGTCTGACTGCCCGCGTCCTGCCGTCCGCAGGCGAGGTCACGCCTCGAGCAGCGAGCCCTGTGCAGGCTCGATGAACCTCAGACGCTCGTCGTCCTTGATGCCGATGGCGTTGCCGCGCTCGATGATCCCGGTGGCCACGAGTTCGCGGATCGCCTTCGCGTAATCGCTTGTGGAGTACAGACCAAACAGCTCGGGCACGAGGAGGTGTCGGAGATCCTGCGCCGCGATGAGCTTGTGGCGCAGACCGAGGGCCTGGATGCGGTCGCGCAGTCTCGTGAGGTTTTGCCGATCCTCCTGGTTGGAGAAGAAGTCGATCTGTCCTGGGCGTGCGCGGTCCTTGAGCTCAGTCTCGTAGCGGTGTGCGAGGTGGCTGACCTGCTCGACGCCGTGGGGAGATCCGGTGCAGAAGACCAGGCGGTAGGCGGCCGCGTCGACGTGGTTGTCGCGCATGAGGATCTGATTGGCGAATCCGATCCGGCGCCGAAGCTCGGAGAGGTAGAACGCCGCGATCTGATCCATCGCCCTGTCGTTGTCGAACTCGGGCGAGTTCCAAATCCCACGCAACATCGGGGTGCCGACAACCTTGTCGAGCTGCAGGACTTTCGAGTTGGCGCTCTTGACGCCGACGGCCTGACGGGTCGCGTTTTCCGACAGATTGCCGGCCATGCGCTTGAATGTCTTGTCGCTGAAGTGGATGAGCAGTTCGGTCTTGGTGCTTGCCCCGCGGTCGAGCAGCTTCTCGATGATGTCCATCTCGATGCCCTTGACGCCAAAGGGGTCAAGGAAGATCAACGCTGGATCCTTGCCGATCATGTCGACGATGTCGTCGGCGTGGTCGGAGAACTCGCCCCGCAACGCGATCGCCACGTCGCGCCACGGAGCGAGGTTGCGCTCCAGTTCCGCGAAGTGGTTTGCGTCGGCCTCGACGTTGATGCAACGGACGACGGGATAGCGGCGGTCAAGCTGCAGTTGCTTGGCCCACTTGGCGGCGATCAGCGGCGAGCCGTCCTGGATCCGGCCGCCCGCGTCGGGGGCGTAGGCGCCCTTGCCGGCGAAGCCATCGACGATCAAGACGCGCTTCCAAGGACGCCGCGGCCCGCACGTGCTGCCGAGCTTGAAGGAAAGTGGTTTGAGATAGCCGCCAAGCAGGCCGAGCTTGTCCAGCGAGCGGGCCTTGGGCTCGGAGAAGAAGTCCTTTGCCACGGGCATGCGATCACCGCAGCACCAGCGTCGGACGGCAAACCGAGTGTTCGCGTGGGCGTACCCGCAATTTGCGGCGAATTTCTTCCGCAGCGGCGTGCGCTGCCTAGCCGGAAGTTTTCGAGGGGTTGAGGCCCGATTCCCAGCGTTTATGGGGGTCGGGCCTTCTCTTTGGTCGGTAGATGTAGACACTAAATAGCTTGATCCCG
>Ga0307502_10000045_pt1 | contig 33246 bp, 28 predicted proteins | sample 16_S_MG_FD_201364 | JGI IMG/M metagenome (GOLD analysis project Ga0307502, IMG submission 201364) | Soil microbial communities from Populus trichocarpa stands in riparian zone in the Pacific Northwest, United States - 16_S | ecosystem: Environmental > Terrestrial > Soil > Riparian zone > Trees... | reverse complement strand
GCCTTGTCCTTGGGCAGGAACCCGGACTTCATCCCGAAGTAGACCGCCTGCGGGTGGTGGGCCACGATCGCCAGCGTCGACTGCTCGGGCTCGACCGCGAAGCCGCCGGTGAGCGACAGCCCGATCGAGGGTGCATCCAGCAGCCGGTAGACCTTCTCGTGCTCGGACTGCTCCGGACACGCGGGATAGCCCCACGAATAGCGCCGGCCCTCGGCGGATCCGATCCCCAGGTCGGCGCGCACGCGCGAGTGCAGCCACTCGGCCGTGCCCTCGGCGGACTGCACGCCCAGGCCGTGGGTGAACAGCTGCTCGGCGTACTCGCCCTCGGCCTCCAGCGCGGTGATGACCTGCGTGACCTGCGGTCCGACCGTCACCGCCTGCAACGCGACGACGTCCAGCTCGCCGCTCTCCTTCGGGCGGAAGAAGTCGGCCAGGCAGATCCGATGGTGGCCGGGCTGGCGCGGGAAGCGCAGGCGCTCGAGCACGGTCGAGCGATCGTCCGGGTTGAGCACGACGACGTCGTTGCCCTCGCTGTAGCAGGGGAAGTAGCCCAGCAGCGCGCGCGGGCGCAGGTAGTCCTGCTCATGCCACATCCGCTCCAGGCGCGGCTGGAAGTCCTCGTTGACCAGGTGCCGCCACGCATCGCCCTTCACGCCGCGCCCGCCCCAATGCAGCTTAAACAACACGTGCGTGTCGAGATGCGGAAACACGTCGTCCAGCGGCACGTCGATCTCGCGCGCGCCCCAGAACGGCGGCTCCGGGATCGGCAGGTCGATGCGTGCGGCCGACCGCACCGACGTGTCGTCGGTCACCAGCGGCGGCGGGTCCTTGCCGTGCTTGCGGAAGTGCTCAGCCGCCGCGCGCGTCTTGGCGACGAGCTCCGCGCGGGCCTCCTCGTCGATCAGCTGGTCCATCTTGTGCAGCCCTTCGAACGCGTCCTTGCAGTAGAAGACCCCGGGCTCGTAGATCTCGTCGGACTTGCGCCCCTTCGGGTACAGCGCGCGCAGGCCGAAGTCGCGGTTGATCGCGGCGCCGCCGATGAGGACCGGGTAGTCCAGGCCGCGCTCGTACAGCTCCTCGATGCACAGCGGCATCTGCTTGGACGTCGAGACGAGCAGTGCGCTCAGCCCGATCGCCGTCGCGTTGCGCTCTTGCGCGGCTTCGAGGATCGCGGAGATCGGCACCTGCTTGCCGAGGTCGACGACCGTGTAGCCGTTGTTCGTCAGGATCGTGTTGACGAGCGACTTGCCGATGTCGTGGACGTCGCCGAAGACCGTCGCGATGACGACCGTCCCCTTCGTGTAGCCCTCGACCTTGTCGAGGTACTCCTCGAGCTTGGCAACCGCGCGCTTCATGACCGTCGCGGACTGCAGCACGAACGGCAGGATCAGCTCGCCGGAGCCGAACAGGTCGCCGACCTCTTTCATCGCCGGGAGCAGGACCTCGTTGAGCGTCGGTACCGCGCCGATCTTCTCGACCGAGCGGTCGATCCAGTCCTCGACGCCCTCTTTCTTGCGGCGCAGGATGTGGTAGTGCAGCGCCTCCTCGGGCTCCATGCCCTCGGTCGGATTGGCCTTCTCGTCCTTGGCCTCGGCCGTGCTGGACTCGAAGTGCTCGATAAAGCGCTCGAGCGCGTCCTCGCGACGGTTGAAGACGAGGTCGTCGGCGAGCGCGCGCTCCTGGTCGTTGATCTCGCCGTAGGGCCTGATGTGGTTGGGATTGACCATCGCGAGGTCCAGTCCCGCCTGGACGCAGTGATGCAGGAAGGCCGAGTTGAGGACGGCGCGGGCGCGGGGGGCGACGCCAAATGAGACGTTGGAGACCCCGAGCGACGTCTTCACGTAGGGGATGTGCTGCTTGATCGCGCGGATCCCCTCGATCGTCTCGACCGCCGACGGGCGCCACTCCTCGTCGCCGGTCGTCAACGTGAACGTGAGGCAGTCGAAGATGAGCGCTTCGGGGTCCAGGCCATGCTCGTCGCAGCACAGCTCCTTCAGGCGCCTGGCGATCTCCAGCTTGCGCTGCGCCGTCTTCGCCATGCCGACCTCGTCGATCGTCAGCGCGATCAGGCAGGCGCCGTGTGCCAGCGCGATCGGCACGACGCGGTCGAGCTTGTCGCGGCCCGCCTCGAGGTTGATCGAGTTGACGATCGCGCGACCCGGGATCTGCTCCAGCGCCGCCTCGATGACCTCCGGCTCGGTCGAGTCGACCTGGATCGGAGCCAGCTGAGACAGCGAGACGCGCTCGGCGACGCGACGCATCTGCTCGGCCTCGTCGTCGCGCTCGACCAGCGCGACGCACAGGTCGAGCACATGCGCGCCGCCATCGACCTGGTCCTCGGCGATCTGGTTGAGGCCGTCGTAGTCGTCGGCCAGCAGCAGCTGCTTGGCCTTGCGCGAGCCCTGCGAGTTCACGCGCTCGCCGACCATCGTCGGGCGCGGTTCCTGCACGAGCGGCGTCGCGGTGATCATCGAGCTGACGTGCGCCTGGCGCGGGGCCGGTCGCGGCTTGGCGCGGCGTCCCTTGACGGCGTCGGCCAGCATGCGGATGTGGTCGGGCGTCGTGCCGCAGCAGCCGCCGACGATGCTCACCCCGTAGCGCTCGACGAACTCGACGAGCGTCTTGGAGAACGGCTCCGCCTGTTCGGGAAAGATGGTCTCGCCGTCGTGGCCCTGGATCGGGATGCCGGCGTTCGGCATGCAGGCGACCGGGACCGGCGAGAACTCGCCGAGGAAGCGGATCGCATCGCGCATGTCCTCCGGACCGGTCGAGCAGTTCAGGCCGATCGCGGCGACGTCGAGCGCCTCGAGCGTCGCAAGGACCGCTGAGATGTCGGTTCCCAGCAGCATCTTGCCGCCGTTGGGCAGCAGCGAGACGTCCGTCTGGATCGGGACCTCGCGGCCAGCGCGCTTCATCGCCTCGCGTGCGCCGAAGACGGCCGCCTTGACCTCGAGGATGTCCTGCGCCGTCTCGATCAAAATCACGTCCACGCCGCCTTCGATGAGACCGAAGCACTGCTCGGCGAAGGACTCGCGCAGCGTGCCGAAGGAGATGTTGCCGAGCGTGGGATCGTCGGAGGCCGGCAGGAAGCCGGTCGGTCCAACCGAACCGGCGACGAAGATGTGCTCGCCGGCCGCGCGGCGCGCGATTTCGGCCGCCTTCTGGTTGATCTCGATCGTGGCCTCGCCCAGTCCCCATTCGTCGAGCTTCAGGCGGCTGGCCTGGAAGGTGTCGGTCTGGATCGCGTCGGCGCCGGCGTCGACGAAGGACTGGTGAACCCCTTCGATGACGTCGGGACGGTTGAGAACCAGCGCCTCATGCGCGCGGCCCGGCAGCTTGTAGTCGTTCTCCAGCGAGAGGTCGAACTGCTCGAGCGTTGCACCCATGCCCCCGTCGTAGAGCAGGACATGCGTGCGGATGGCCGATGTGTAATCGCGCATCCTCTTCGATGCTAGTGGGTCGCCCCCACGAATCCGCAGACGCTCGGATCGCCCGCCGATCGGAGCCCGGCGGCGTCCTCGGTCTGTCTTCGCCCGTACGGCGCGCGCCTTCAATCCGTGCCGAGGTGTGCCTCGAGCGCCTCCAGATGGCGGTGCTCGAGGCGGCGTACGCGGTGCACGCAAGGCTCCGCGGCACGATGCGCCAGGTACGGATCGTCGTCATGCAAGGCGTCGGCGAGCGCTCGCCAGGCGTCGGCGAGGTCGTCGCAGTGCAGCGCCGCCTGGCCGAGCTGAGGCGACCCCAGCAGCGCCGCGGCATCGTGCAGGAAGCGCGCGTGCAGCGAGCGGTAGAGCGCTCCGCCGGTGCCGCCGTCGCGGATTCGGAAGCGCAGTGCGGCGAGCGTCTGGCCGAGCGCGGATCCGGTCATCTCGGGCAGTTGTGGCCAGGTGGCGTCGATGGCATCGATCGCCGCAAGCCCGGCGTGCTCGTTCGGATGCTCGCAGACGCTTGGGTCGCGCATGCTTCGCACCGTTCGCGTCAGCCCGGCGGCGATCGCCTTGCGCGGGTCGCCGAGCCGGCTCGGCGGGCGCATCCTCAGCAGCGCGTGGCGGGTGGGCCGCGGCCATCCGTCCGACCGGCGCGCGGCGGCCAGCGCGTTGAGCGTGCAGCGCTGCGGATCGGGGAAGCACTGGTCGGCCACCCAGACAACGCCGGCTTCGGGGTCGTAGCTTGTGACGACGATCGCGTGGCGCGTGTCATGGCAGTGCCCGTCGCGGTAGTTCAGGGCGCCGACGTCGGCGCGCACGAGCGTCGGGTACCCGGACCCGAGCTCGGCGTGCAGCAACTCCCAGCCGGCTCGCGCATCGTCGGTCGCACACCAGTCGGCAGCGAGCCCGAGATGGCGGCACAGCTCGATCTCGAGTGACGGTGTGCGCCCGTCGAGGTCGATTGCCGGCACGGCGGTAGCGGCGATCCGTACCCGTAGATCCAGTGCTCCGGAGAGGCCAAACACGGCGCCCTCGGACAGCGGCTCGGGCGAGTAGGACAGGTGGTGGTGCTCGAGCAGATCGCGCAACGCTCCGCTTGCGGCGTGGGCGGCGACGCGGTGCTGAAACCCGTTGGCGATCCCCGCGGCGCAGATGCTCATCGCGGCACGCCTACTCGGCTGTCAGATGGCATGGAAGCGCTCCGATTCGACACGGGCGTGCTCGCCCTCCGATCGCGTTTGAAGCACGGCGAGATCGCCGAGCGCCCGGTTGTCTCGACATTCCGGCTATTCCGGCGCGCGAACGCGCTCAGGCTGTCGCCGTCTCGCAACGTGCGCCCGCTGAACAGCGCAGCGGTCATGACATCGCCCACGTCTCCTCGGCGTGACGATCCGGTGAACATCGTTCACGGGCGGTCGGTCGAGTCGAGCCTGGATCCGGGCTGGGCTTCACACGACCAGCGAATCGAACAGGTGCTCCAGCGTGGCGACCGGATCGTGTGTCAGCCCCGTGTGAACCTCGGACGGCTGGATGATCGTGCTCGACGGCGCGACGATCCAGCCGAAGCGCTCAGACGCCGTGAGCTTTGCGAGCGCCCCGCCCTGCGGATCCCCGCAGAGGACGTTCGAGATGGCCTCGAGCTGGCTGTGGACGGCCGTGAGGTCGAGGTCTGGGGCGAGCGCCTCGAGGCGGCGTTCGTCGAGCCGCGTGCGCAGGTCCAGAAAGTCGCGCTGGCGGCAGTACAGCACGATGGCGACGTTCACCCGCTCCCCGCGCTCGACGCGCGGTACGACACGCAGCAGCGCGTAGGCGAACGGCGTGGCGGCGCCTTCAGCTTCGGGCACGCTCGATCTCCTGGACGAAGGCCCGCGGTCGCGCGAGGCGCTGGGCGAGGAAGGCCGCGAGGTCGCCGCGCCGCGACGCCGGGTTGGCGCCGAGCCATGCGTCGGGGATCGCCGCGACGGCGTTGCCGACCGCCGCGAGCGCCTTGCTCCCAAGCCGCTCGTCGGCCTCTGCGATTGGCCCGGCGACCGGCAGCAGGACATGCTCCGCGAGCATCGGAACCGGCTTGTGCACGGTCTGGGAGATCGGTTGGTCGCCGTGCTGGCGAAAGAACGCGGAGCCGTGGTCGATCAACCAGATCTTGCCGTGCCAGACGAGCAGGTTCGGGTTGCGGTGCGTGCGGTCGACGTTCGTCACCAGGGCATCGAACCAGACGACATCGGCCGCGAAGGCGGGATCGATGTCCGTCGAGTGCGCCGGCAGGGTGAACGGCAGCGCGCCGGGGAGGAAGTCCATCCCGAGGTTGGGCCCCGGGCTAGCCTCGATGAGCTCCTGGATCTCGGGATCGGGCTCCGCATGCCCAAGCTCGGCCGCGACCTCGATCACGACGAGCTCGGGCACCGGCAGCCCGATCGCTCGCCCCAGCTCGCCGGCGAGCACCTCAGCCACGAGCGCCCCCTCGCCCTGACCGGCGCCGCGGAATTTCGTGACGTAGAGGCCGTCGTCGTCTGCCTCCAGCAGGCCGGGCAGCGACCCGCCCTCGCGCAGGGCCTCGGCGTAGCGGGTGGCGGTGACGGTGCGCAGCGCGGGGGGCACGGGCGGAAGCTTGGCAGTCGGATGGCCGGCGAGCGGCCGGGGTGGCCCGCAGCCGTCAGCCGGCATCAGGGCGCGCGACGGCACGGGGCGACGGGCGGGGCGATTTGTTCAGGTCCCACATGAACAGATCGACCAGCCCGCCGGGGGTTCGGTCGCTGACGTACCAGGCCCATGCAACGACGGAAGCCACGCAGATGCGGAGGTCCGCGAAACGCCCCGATCGGGCTCCGCATGCCGAGATCGGCATCTGATTTACGGTGCAGTCTCTCGGCTCGGCAGCAGCTCTCGGTCCGCGCTCAGCGACGACTGCGCCGAGGCTTCGAGCGCGATTGCGGCAGTCGGCAGCCGGTAGACAGTCGTTCGCCTAGCTGTGGTGTCAAGGAAGATTGATGTGCCCGCGTTCTGCCCGAAGTACGTCAGCCGGAGGAGATGCTGCCCCTCGAACGGATTCGGCGGGTTTGCGCCGACCCATCGCACATCGACCGGATCTGCTCGCGGCTCCGCTAGCGCGAGCGGATTCAAGAGACCGTATGTCAATCGGTCGCCAGCTCTGACGTCTGCGATCTTGCCGTCCAGATCGCTTGCCCCGATGATCGATGGAAGTGCCTGAAGAAAGCCCAGCGCCGCTAGTCCAGCCAGCCCGAGTACGCCAACTCTCCAGAGCCACGGTGACCTACCGCCTCCGGGAGCCGCCTGCATGTCGGGACGTTCTACGACTGGAAGAAACCGATCGAGCGCGTAGATCATCATCACGACCAACGCCACCGTTTCTATCTCGGGGTACGATCTGAAGAACAGACTGCTGGGTACCGTAGAGGCGATTGTGAGAAGCACCAGACGCCTGGGTCCGCGATAGGTGCGCGGTCCAAGGAATCTCATCAGCAAAGAGGTGTCGGCCTCATTCTTGCGGCGGGCGTGCGCGTGTTCTAGCACGATGCCCGTCAGACCAACGAGAAGAAAGACCCACGCCGCAAGCTGCGGAGCGCCCGCCGCGCTCACAACTACCGTCACCACCATGTGACGAAGAGGATGACGGAGCCCCTGTCCACACCTTCGGTCTTGGAGGACCCAAGCCCCTTCCAGACGTCTTGCACCACCGGCTTCAACAGACCGGCGTAGAAGGCGGCCGTCAAGCTCGCCAGAGCGAGGAAGGCAAGACCGACCGAGACAAGCAACGCCACGACGTAGGCCGTCCTCGGCAGCAGGGAGGCATAGTCGTAGCCGACCTCTTCCGGCCTCACTCCAAACGAGTTGTAGATAAACTTGTACCCGGCGTAGGCGACCGTCTGGACCATGCCAGCAAGCAGGGCCGAAAGTGGAAGCCAGATCGTCAGGGGTTCTCGGTCATACCAGCGCTGGCGCTGGGGACGATCTGACCTCGGTAGTGCTCGATCAGGCAATAGCATTGATTATCCAGTAGGCCAGGACGTTCAGTATTCTCTTGCGCGACCCGTTGCATCCGCTTCACAACGACGAAAGCCCCGATTGCCGGGGCTTTCTGCCGCCAGGTGCCGTAGAGAGCCGCTACTTGATGAACAGGATCTCCGAGTACCTCGGCAGCGGCCAGAGGTCGTCGGCCACGAGCCGCTCCAGCTGGTCGGCGATCGAACGCACCTCGGTCATCGCCGGGACGACGACGTCGCGCATGTGGTGTGCGAGCTCCATCCCCTCGACGCCGGGGTCGACGTTCGCCTCCTCCAGCGCGACGATCGCCTGGTGGAAGTCCCCGACGAGTGGCGCGAACTCGTCGATCAAGCCCTGACGCTCGCTGGCGAGCAGCTCGTTGAGGTGCCGGATCGCTGCCGGCAGCAGCATTGTCCGCGCGATCGACGCGGCCGTCTCGGACTCGATGTTGATCTTCGTCGAGTACTGCTCGACGGCGACCTCGTAGCGCGACTCCAGCTCGCGCTCGGAGAGCACGCCGTACTTGCTCATGACCTCGACGGTCTGCTCGTTGACGAACCACGGCAGCGCGTCGGCCGTGGAGCGCAGGTTCTCCAGGCCGCGTTCGGCGGCCTCGGTGTACCACTCGTCGGCGTAGTTGTCGCCGCCGAAGACGATCTGCTTGTTGGCCGAGTACACGTCCTTGACGATCGCGATCAGCGCTTCGTCGATCGGCGCGCCCTCGCCCAGCTTCGCCTCCATCCGATCGGCGAGATCGTCGATCGCCTCCGCGGCGATCGTGTTGAGCACGGTGTTGGGAAGTCCGAGCGAGCTCGACGAGCCGAGCATGCGGAACTCGAACTTGTTGCCCGTGAACGCAAACGGCGAGGTGCGGTTGCGGTCGCCGCCGTGCATCGGCAACGGTGGCAGGACCGGCGTCCCCAGGCCGAGGAAGCCATTGTCCGACGACACCGCGGCGGTGCCCGACGAGATCGCGTCGAAGACCTTCTCGAGCTCGCCGCCGAGGAAGATCGAGACGATCGCCGGCGGGGCCTCGTTGGCTCCCAGGCGGTGATCCTGGCCGACGTTTGCGATCGACGCGCGAAGCAGCGCCTGGTGCTTGTTGACCGCCTGGACGACGGCCGTGCAGAAGAACAAAAACTGGATGTTCTCGTGCGGCGTGTCGCCGGGCTCGAGCAGGTTGGCGCCCGTGTCGGTCCCCATCGACCAGTTGTTGTGCTTGCCCGAGCCGTTGACGCCGGCGAACGGCTTCTCGTGCAGCAGGCACACCAGCCCGTAGCGGCGCGCGACGTTCTGCAGCAGCTGCATCGTCAGCTGCTGGTGGTCGCAGGAGACGTTCGAGTTCTCGAAGATCGGCGCGATCTCGTACTGGTTGGGCGCGACCTCGTTGTGGCGCGTCTTGACCGGCACGCCGAGCTTCGCCAGCTCGCGCTCGGTCTCCATCATGCACGCCAGGATCCGCTCGGGGATCGAGCCGAAGTAATGCTCGTCGAGCTCGTGACCCTTCGGTGGCTTGGCGCCGAAGAGGGTGCGCCCGGTCGTCACGAGGTCCGGCCGCTCGTAGTAGTACTGCTCGTCGATGAGGAAGTACTCCTGCTCCGGGCCGACCGTCGTGAATACGCGCGTCGTCGCGTCGTCGCCGAGCAGGCCCAGAGCCCGAACCGCCGACTTGGACAGCGCGTCCATCGAGCGCAGCAGCGGGATCTTCGTGTCCAGCGCCTCGCCGGTCCACGAGACGAAGGCGGTCGGGATGCAGAGCAGCGCGCCGTTGGGGTTCTCGAGGATGAACGCGGGGGAGGTCGGGTCCCAGGCGGTGTAGCCGCGTGCCTCGAAGGTGGCGCGGATGCCGCCGGTGGGAAACGAGGAGGCGTCCGGCTCGCCCTGGATGAGCTCCTTGCCGGAGAACTCGGCGATCGCGTCACCGTTGCCGGTCGGGCCATAGAACGAGTCGTGCTTCTCGGCCGTCATCCCCGTCAGAGGCTGGAACCAGTGCGTGAAGTGCGTCGCGCCCTTCTCCAGCGCCCACTCTTTCATCGCCTGCGCGACCGAGTCGGCCAGAGCGGTGTCGAGTACCTGACCGCGCGCGAGCGAGGTCTGCAGCGCCTTGAAGACGTGCTTGGGCAGGCGGGCCCGCTGAACCTCCGTCGTGAAGACGTTGGCGCCGAAGACCTGGTTGCTGGGAACCGTCAAGTCCGGCGAGCCGAGCGCTCCACCATTGGCGCTCCACTGGGCGGCCGTCACGTTCTGCTGCCTGATTCTGCTCATGGTCCTCCTCGTGGTGACGCGGAGACTGTAGCCCGGTGCGACCCCCGCGGCCTTGTCCAGTGGGACAGGCCGCGACGGCCGCGATTGTCCACCCCGCAACTTGATGGCGATACGGCTGAGGATCCCAACCTATGAGCGCGCGGCCCGCGTTGTCAATCACCGTGTCGAAGCCGGCGGATCGATCTTTCGACAGGTGGACAAAGACGCGCGCCGGGTTGAGGTCAACGATGACGCTCGATGGCTTGACCCAATCGAGGAGGACGCATGAGACGGACCATGGCGCTCAAGGTGCTGCCCGCGGTGGGGGCCGGGCTGCTGGTCGTGCTCGTAGTCCCCAGGGTCGCCGCGGCCGACACGCTGGACGCGTACACCAAGGGAGTCCTGCCCGATTCGGTGGGCTTCAACTCGATGTGGGTCATCGTCGCCGGCATGGTCGTGATGTTCATGCAGGCGGGCTTCGCGTTCCTGGAGATCGGCTTCTCGCGCCAGAAGAACGCCGGCACGGTCGTCGCGAAGATCCTGACGAACTTCTCGATCGCTGCTCTGATGTGGTACCTCGTCGGCTTCGCATTGGCTTTCGGCAACGACGCCGAGGGCATCAGTGGCCTGGTCGGCGGGACCGGCTTTCTCCTGCACGCCTTCGGCGACCCGACCACGGCGTTTCCGGTCATGGGGCTCTCCAACGCCACGGTCGAGTCCAAGTTCTTCTTCCAGTTCGTCTTCTGCGCCGTCTCGCTGGCGATCGTCTGGGGCACGACGCTTGAGCGCATCAAGTTCGGCGTCTACATCATCTACGCGATCGTCTTCGCCGGGCTGATCTACCCGATCGGCGCGCACTGGGTCTTCGGTGGCGGCTTCCTTCAGGTCCCGGTGGGGCTCTGGAAGGATCTCGGCATCGTCGGCATGCAGGACTTCGCCGGCTCCACGGCGGTGCACTTGATCGGCGCGACCGGTGCGTTTGCTGCGCTCTTGCTGCTCGGCCCGCGCAAGGGCAAGTACGGGGCGGATGGAAAGCCGCGGGCGATCCCGGGCCACAACATGCCGCTCTTCGGCCTCGGCGTGCTGATCCTGTGGCTCGGGTGGTTCGGCTTCAACCCGGGCTCGACGCTGAACGTCCAGGACGGGCGCTTCACCGAGATCGTCATCGTGACGAACCTCGCCGCCGCGATGGGCGTGCTCGGCTCGCTGATGGCGTGTTACTTCAAGACCAAGTGCCTCGACATCGGGATGGCCGGCAACGGCGCGATCGGTGCGCTTGTGGCGATCACCGCCCCGTCGGGCTACGTCGAGTTGTGGGCCGCCATCCCGATCGGCCTGATCGCCGGCATCATCGTCCCGATCGGGATCTTCGCGATCGACAAGCACCTCGACGACCCCGTCGGTGCGCTGACCGCGCACGGCATCTGCGGCATCTGGGGGACGCTGTCCTGCGGTCTGTTCACCTCGCCGCGGCTGGCGCTGTACAACGCGTTCGGTGATCCGGCAGGCGGCCTTCTCTATTCAGGCTCGTTTGCACAGCTGATCGCGCAGGCGGTCGGCTTCATGGTTGCCTTCTCGTTCGTCTTCGCCATGAGCTTTGCGACGTTCTTCGTCATCAAGAAGACCTACGGGCTGCGGGTGACCGAGGAAGAGGAGGACAATGGCCTGGATATCTCCGAACACGGCATGTACGGCTACCCGGAGGCGTTCATCCCGGCGCCCGAGCTCATCGGCTATGGCGGTGGCCCGTCTGAAACGGTTCCCCCGATGCCGGTTCCCTCGATGGTGAAGACGGAGAGCCCCGCATGAAGATGGTGATCGCGTACATCAGGCACGAGGCGTTCGAGCCGATCAGGACCGAGCTGCTGGCGCTCGGGTTCCCCTCGCTGTCGATCAGCGAGGTCAAGGGCTCGGGACGACAGAAGGGCATCACAGAGCGCTACCGCGGCGCGGAGCTGACGAACTACCTGCGCCCGAAGGTGAAGATCGAGTGCGTCGTCGCCTCCAGGGACCTGATGACGATCGTGGACACGATCCTCAAGCATGGGCGCACCGGGGCCGTCGGCGACGGCAAGGTCTTCGTCTTGCCGGTCGAGGAGGCCTACCGGATCCGGACAGGCGAATCAGGAGAAGACACGTTGCAAGCACATCCCGACGCTGCCGCCGCCGCGGCAACTGGATAGGGGGTGGTCGGGGTGGCCGCCCCCTCCGCGGCCACCCTCGTCGAGCGACTGAGGTGGCTGCATCTGCGGATGGTCGACGCCGTGCTCGTCGGAGACGGGCTCGAGCGCGTCGCGGAGCTGGCTGCCGAAGCGGTCGGCGGGGCCGTGGCCATCGTCATACCACGGTTGGGGACCGCCGTCATGGCCCCGAGCGGGACGCCCGCCGACGAGCGTCTGCCCGAACTGCGCCACTACGTCGCCGACGTCGTGCAGGACCGGATGGCGCACACACCGCGCGGCGTTGCCATCGAGATCCCGATTGCCTCGGGCGACGAGACCGTCGGCGTCGTGCTGATGCTCGAGGGCGGGGCCGAGATCGCCGCGGAGGCGTCGGAGTATCTACATCTCGCCGCGGTCGCGTCGCTGACCGAGGTCGCCGTCGAAGAGGCGCGCGACGAGGTCGAGCAGAACCTGCGCGGCTCGTTCCTGGAGGATCTGCGCGCCGGAGCGGCACTGCCCGGCGACGAGCTCGTTCGCCGGGGCGCGCGGCTGGGCTGCGATCTCAGCCGTGGCGCGATCGCCTTGTGCGCGGAGCTGCACACCGAGCGCCCGCGACACGTCGTGGCGACGATCGCCGAGGATGTGCCGGGGGCACTGGCGCAGCACATGGAGGGCTCGCCGGGCGGCTCTCAGAGCGGGCGCGTCTACGCGCTGCTGCCGGCCGTCGCAGGCGACAACCCAGCCGACGCGACGCTGGCATCGGCCGCCCGCCTGGCGGCGCGACTGCAGCGCCACGGGACCGTCGGGCTGTCGTCGTTCTATGGCGATCCCGGGGAGCTCGGTCGTGCGGTGCAGGAGGCCGAGCTCGTGCTGGATGTGTTGACCGTCTCAGGCGAGCCGATCGCCGAGGACATCAACCAGGGCACGTACCGCCTCCTGTTCCGCGTGCTCGCCTCGCATCCCGAGGAGGTCCGGTCGTTCTACGAGGACACGGTCGCGCCCGTGGTCCGCTACGACGACCAGTACCGAACGGACCTCGTGGGGACGCTGGAGGCCTACCTCACGGCAAACTGCCACATGAGCGCGACGGCGGCGGCCATCCATGCCCACCGCCACACCGTTGCGTACCGCTTGGAGCGCGTGCGAGACCTGACGGGCCTGGACCCGATGCAGTCCGAGGATCGCGAGCGTCTCGGACTCGGGTTGAAGGCCTACCGGATCATCGCGCCGCGCTTGCCACGCTGAATGACAGCGTGGCGGCGGTAGCTGCGACGGAAGTCGCAGCTGTAGCGCGGCTGCGGCTCAGGCGCCGACGGGCGTGCCCGAGAGCGCGCGTGGCGCCCACTCCAGGCGCTTGCCCTCGATGCGGTCGCGCTGGGACTGCGCGCGCTCGATCAGCGTGTCGATATCCGTGTCGGCGAGCTCGGGAACCTCGCTCTCGATGGCCTTCAGGGCCTTCCACATGCACAGCTTGCCCTCGACGCCGATCGAGAGCGTCTCGAGCGTGATGAACGCGCCGAAGTCCGCCGACCCGACCGTCTCGCCGCTGAACTTGGTCTCGGTGATCTTCGTGCCGAGCTCCGCGATCTTGCCCTTGCCTTCGCTCACATCGACCCCAAGGCGGTCGATCAGGACGGTCAGCGTGTTGAAGTCGGAGCCGATCTCGTCCACGAGCGTCGCGAAGAAGTCGCCGATCTCCGTGCCCTCGTTCTGCTCTGCGGCCTGCTTGACGAGGGTCGTCCCGGCGCTCGCGCCGGCCAGGTGGTCGTTGAGGTACACGTGCAGCGGCTCGTCGGCCATCTCGTTCTCCCGTTCGGTCTCAAGGCGCGCGCCCTCGCGCGCAGGTGTTCCTTGGTGCGACCGGGCTACCCTACTTGGCGCGTTGATACTCGTCGCGGACGACCCGGCCGGTGCGCGGGTCGACCCGCGCGATCGCCGGCTTTGCGTCTACCTTGACCGTCAATGTGCTCCGGGGTACGCCGCCGCCGGCGAGCTGGGCGCGGGCGCTGCCCAGCAGGCTGGGCGCGATCGAGTAGCTCAGCGCGTGTGTCCCGGCGACGATCGGCGTGACGCGCCAGCGCAGGGTCGCGCGCCTGCCCGGTCGCAGGGCGCCGGCGTCCCAGGTGTCCTCGATCGCCGTCTGGCTGCCGGGCGGCGGCTGGTCGATCGTCCACAGTGACACGCTCGCGTTCGCGTCCCGGGAGTTGCTCGCGCGCCGGGTGAAGCCGCGCAGTGTGACCGCGAGGTTTGGGATCGTGGCGTGGCCGGCGTTGCGGATCGTGATGACGAAGCTCGATCGCTGGGCGATGCGTTGGCGCGCCGGAAACTGCGCGCGCTCGACATCGACCACATAGCGCCCGCCACCGTCGCTCGCGTCCTGGCGTTGGCCGCCGCCGCAACCGATCGCCCCGACCACCGCCGCGGCCACCGCGGCGCACGCGCGCACGTTCGCGGGAGCAGCCGGCCGGCGCCTCACAGCGGCGCCAACGTAGCACAGGGGTGGCGCGTTCCAGGGGGTTCTGGGCGCTCGGCATTCGCGGGCACTGGCATGGGGCAGGCGGTTCGCATATGTTGGCGAGCGGCGCCGGATCGCCGCCGCCGTTCGGGGAGTTCGGAGGAGAGACAAACCTGATGGTCCGCAACGTCGCCGATCGAGCGTTTCTTCCTACGAAGAGCCTGCTCGAAGAGGTCGGGGACATGATGATCCTGACGGGCAAGACGATCGTGTCTGCGCTCCGTCCGCCCTACCCCTACGGGGGCGAGTTCGTCAACCAGTTTCTCTTCGCGCTGAAGCTCTGCTGGTTTCCGCTGCTCGTATCGACGGTCGCGTTCGGCTACGGCGCGCCGGGCCTGCAGGCCGCGAACTTCCTCGTCCTGTTCGGCGCGATCGATCGCCTCGGCGGCTTCTTCGTGCTCGCCTCGATTCGCGAGTTCGCGCCGTTCGTCACGGCGATCGTGCTCGCCGGGGTGGCGGGAACGGCGATCACGGCGGACCTCGGCGCGCGCAAGATCCGCGAGGAGCTCGACGCGCTGCAGGTGCTCGGTGTCGACCCGGTCAAGAACCTCGTCGTCCCGCGCTTTCTCGCGCTGATGCTCGTGACCGGGCTGTTCAACGTCTACGCGCTGCTGTTCGGGATATTCGCGGGTGTGCTGGCGACGATTGTCAAGGGAGCGCCGGTCAGCGGGTTCTGGGCGTCGTTCTTCAGCCAGTCGTCGGTCACGGATCTCTGGGGATCGACGTTGAAAACCACGCTCTTTGGGGCGATCATCGCCATTGTCTGCTGCTACAAGGGCATGACGGCTTCTGGTGGCGCCGAAGGGGTTGGTCGCGCGGTCAACCAGGCAGTCGTGATCGCCTTCCTCGGGATCTTCGCGTTCAACTATGTCTTCACTCAAACGCTGCTGGCGACCAATCCGGAACTCGCCAACCTGCGCTGATGGGCGGCTGGACTGGCATCCCGCGCGAATGGATCGCCGCCTCCGGCGAGATCGCGAAGTTCGCGGGCCGGATCGCGGGACAGGTCTACAGCCTCAGGGTCTTTCGCTTCTTCGGCGAGGCGTTGCGCCAGGCCGGGATCCTGATCGTCTCCTCGACGCTCGTCATCTGGGGACTGGTCTTCATCATCGGGCTGCAATGCGGCATCGAGGGCGCCTACTTCAACCGCTCGGTCGGCAACCCGGCATACGCGGGCGTCTTCGCGGCCTGGTGCGACCTGCGCGAGCTCGTGCCCTATGCCTTCGGCTACATGATGGCCGCGAAGGTCGGGACGGGCATCGTCGCCGAGCTCGGCTCGATGCGGATCTCCGACGAGATCGACGCGCTCGAGGTCATGGGCATCAGCTCGGTCACGTTCCTGTGCGCCACGCGCCTGTTCGCTGCCTGGCTCGTGCTGCCCTTCGTCTTCATAGCGGCGATCGGCGCTGGGTTCCTGGCGTCGTACATCGCGGTGGTGCAGCAGATCGGGGAGGTCTCGAGCGGCGGGTTCTTCCTCATCTTCTGGATGTTCCAGAACCCGCCCGATCTGTTGTACAGCCTGTTGAAGGCGATGGTGATGGCGACGGCCATCGTCGTGGTCGGTTGCTACTACGGCTACCACGCGAGTGGCGGGCCGGTCGGGGTGGGCAGAGCGACGGCAAAGTCGATGGTGTTGAACATCGTGCTCGTGCATCTCATCGGGATGCTCGGCACACAGCTGTTCTGGGGCGCGAATCCGCGCGCACCGATCGGAGGATGAGCGCATGATGCGGTTTCGCAAGGGCAACGGCAGCATCGACGAGGGAGGGGTCGCTACGGCCCTCGATCGCTCGTCGAAAACGAGCGTGGGAGACGACATGAGCCAGTCTGGGGAGGACTTGGCGGCGGTGGCCGCCGAGGCTGCGGCGCCTTGCGCCGCGACGTACGAGACGTATGACGTGCGGGCCTGCGAGGAGCCCGACCTTGCGGCCGCGGCGGCGGACGCTGCGGCTGCTGCGGCGATGGCCTACGAGACCTACGCGGCCAGCCGCGAGGTGTCGGCGGGGCCCGACCTGATCGTGCTGGCCAGCGAGGCGGCGGCTGCGTCGGCAGCGGCCTACGAGGCGTACCTGGCCGCGCCGGCCGGGCCCGCGCTGGCGGCTGCGTCGGCGGACGCGGCGGCTGCGTCGGCGACGGCGTACCGGACCTACGTCGCCGGGCCGGCGGCTGCGGCCGAGCCCGAGGCGGCGGGCGCGGGGGCGCAGGACGCGGCGGCTCCGGCTGGGGTCGGCTTCCGTCAGGGGGAGATCGTGTTGCGCGGGCGCGAGGAACCGCCCGCGGTGGCTGAGGCGGCGCCGGACGCGACGCCTGTGCCCGACGTGTCGCAACCGAACCTGGCCGCGCTGGCGGCCGAGGCTGCCGAGGCGTCAGCAGCGGCGTACCACCGCTACTCCGGCGGCGACGCGGCCGCGCGCGCCGAGCGTGATCTCGCGACGCTGGCGGCTGAGGCCGCGGAGGCGTCGGCGGCAGCGTACGAACGCTTCGTGGCGCAGGCAGCAGAGCCTGACGCGGCCGAGCCGGTGGCCGAGGACGATGCGACGCCGGCGGACCAAGCGTCGGTCGCGGTTGCTGGGTTGACGAACGGAGCTGGGTTGACGAACGGAGCTGGGTTGACGAACGGAGCTGGTCACGTCACCGAGGACGAGCTGGCTGTCCGAGCGGCCGATATGCCGGCAACGTACCTCTTCGGCGTGGCAGCGGCCGAGCCGGTCCTCGCGGCGGTCGGAGCCGAGACTGCGGCGGCGTCGACCTCGGAGTCGTATTTCGTCGGGGTGGAAGCGGCCGGGCCGGCCTATGCGGCGGTCGCCGCCGAGGCTGCGGCGCACCAGACCCCAGCCGTCACATCGGCGACGACGTCCCAGGCGCCGGTCGCCTCGGCAGGAACGGCCGGGCACGGCACGATCCGCCTGCGGGGGCAGGCGGCACCACCGCCCCCAGACGCAGATCCGGCCCCGCCGCCGGCGGCGCCCTCCTCGGGCCACGGCCACGGGAGGATCCGCCTGCGCGGTGCCACGGCACCGGCCCCTGCGCCTGAGCCTGAGCCGGAACCCGAGCCCGCTCCTGCGGCTCCCGCTGCCGAGGCGCCCGAGCCCGCGCCCGCGGCTCCGGCCGCCGAGACGCCGACGGCTGAGCCTGCGCCTGCCGCTTCGGCTGGCGTCGGTCACGGGAGGATCCGGCTGCGCTCCGCTGGGGCTGCCGCTGCCGAGGCTCCCGAGCCGGCCCCGGAGGCGCCGGCGGCCGAGCCCGAGTTGCCCTCCGCGGGGGGCGCCGGCCACGGGGCGATCCGCTTCGTGACCCCAGAGGAGCGCGCGCAGCGTGCGGCGCCGCCGCCGCCCGCCCCGGAGCCGGAGCCCGCCGCCGAGGCCCCGGCCCCGGCCCCGGCCGCGGAGGCGCCAGCGCCCGAGCCAGCGCCCGAGCCCGAGCCCGCGCCTGCCGCTGCGGCCGGCGTCGGTCACGGGAGGATCCGGCTGCGCTCCGCTGGGGCTGCCGCTGCCGAGGCTCCCGAGCCGGCCCCGGAGGCGCCGGCGGCCGAGCCCGAGTTGCCCTCCGCGGGGGGCGCCGGCCACGGGGCGATCCGCTTCCTGACCCCGGAGGAGCGCGCTGAGCGTGCGGCGGCAGCCCCGCCGCCGCCCGCACCGGAGCCCGAGCCCGAACCAGAGCCCGAACCGGTCGCAGCGGCGCCCGCGCCCGCGCCCGAGCCCGATACCTCGGGCTCGGCCGGCCACGGCAGGATCCGGCTGCGCTCGGCGGCTCCCGCGGCCGCTCCCGCGCCGGCCGCCGAGGCGGCAACCCCAGTGGCGGCCGCGCCGCCATCCACGCCGCACGCCGACCCCGAGATCGCGTCGCTGGAAGCGGCGGCGCACGCGGCATCGAAGGCGGCGTACAACGCGTACAACCTCCCGCATGGACAGCGGCCGGGCGCCAACGCCCCCGGCTTGCTGGCGGAGGCGGCGCAGGCGGCGCAGGCGCTTGCGGCTGCGAAGACGGCCAAGGGGCTCTGACCAGCGCGGTCAGTCACCCAGACCCCGTAGGGTCCGTCGACCAGCGCCTGTCCTTCGACGGACCCTACGGATCCCGGATGTCGACGACCCACGACGAGTACGAACGGCACAGCGGCCTGAAGCGGCCGGACGGCCACAAGGACGCCGTCGAGTTCGTCGACGTCCACAAGGCGTTCGGCCGCAACAAGATCCTGCGCGGCCTGAACATGGGCATCCCCGAGGGCAAGATCTCGATGATCCTGGGACCCTCGGGGACCGGCAAGTCGGTCTGCCTCAAGCACATGGTCGGCCTGCTGTATCCCGACCAGGGCGACGTCCTCGTGCATGGCGAGTCGGTGCCGAACATGCGCGACGACGACCTGTTCAAGATGCGCCAGAAGTTCGGCGTCCTCTTTCAAGACGGCGCGCTGTTCGGCTCGATGAACGTCTTCGACAACGTCTGCTTCCCGCTGCGCCAGCACACCGAGAAGTCCGAGGAGGAGATCGGCGAGATCGTCAACCGGCGGCTGGCGGAGGTCGGGCTGCGCGACGCGCACGACAAGATGCCCAACGAGCTTTCGGGCGGCATGCGCAAGCGCGCCGGCTTCGCCCGGGCGCTCGTGCTCGATCCCGACATCGTGCTCTTCGACGAGCCCGACTCGGGTCTGGATCCGGTACGCACCGCGCTCCTGGGCGAGCTCATCCAGGAGATCCACGAAGAGATGATGAGCGAGGCCGAGAAGCGCGGAACGCCGCCGCCGGCGTTCACGCTCATCACCCACGACATCATGACCGCGCGCCGGGTCGCCGAGCACATCTCGGTGCTGTGGAAGGGGCGCATCGTCGAATCGGGTCCCGCCGCCGAGCTGTTTCAATCCGAGAACCAGTTCGTCCGCCAGTTCCTCGCGGGCGAGTCGCAGGGCCCGCTGGGCATGGAGTAGCGCTGCTCGCACGCCGCAGCGGCAGTTAGCCTGCGCGACACCGTGAAGCTCCCACGGAGCACTAGCCCGCTGCACCGTGCCGCGGCGCTGGCGGCTCGCCGGCCCGCGCTCGTGTTAGTCGTAATCGCGGCGCTTGCGCTCGCCGGGATTGCGCTGGCCGTCCAGCTCAAGCCCGACGCCGGCATCGACACGCTCGTCGGCACGCGCAGCGAGGCCTACGGCGCGACGACGACCATGCGCCAGCGCTTCGGCGATGACCCGATCATCGTCCTCGTCCGCGGCGACCTCACGAAGCTCCTGCTGACGCAGGATCTCGAGCGGCTGCTCGCGCTCGAGGGTTGCATCTCGGGCAACCTGCCCGCCGGCGCGACGCCGCCGGGTGGCGCGAACGGGCCTTGCGGACGCCTGGCGGCCACCAAGCCGGTCAAGGTCGTCTTCGGCCCCGGCACGTTCATCAACGAGGCGGTGCGCCAGCTCGGCGCCGGCTTTGTGCGCCGGTTGCGCCAGAACGCCGCGCAGGCCGGCGCCGCCGCCGCGGCGGCCCGCAGCGCCGCGCTGCGCCACGGCCTGAGCCGCTCCGAGGCCGGCCGCCGCGCCAGATCGGCCCGCGCCGCGGTCGCGCAGCGCTTTCAGGAGGAGGTCCTCGAGCTCGCTGTCCGCTACGGGCTGCGGGCAGTCCCGCGCATCGACGATCCGAACTTCGTCAGCACGCTCGTCTTCGACCAGGCCAAGCCGGCCGGGACGCCCAAGCGCAGGTTCGCCTACCTGTTTCCGACCAAGCGCGCGGCGCTCGTACAGGTGCGCCTGAAGGCCGGGCTGAGCGAGGCGCGGCGCAACGACGCGATCGCGCTCGTCCGCGAGGCCGTTGCGCTGGCGAGCCTCAAGCCGCGAAACGGAGCGACCTACACGGTCACGGGCGCGCCGGTCGTCGTCTCGGACCTGACCGATTCGATCACCGGCTCGATGCTGACGCTGCTGATCGTCGCGCTGCTCGTCATGGCGGGCACGCTGGCGCTCGTCTTCCGGGGGCGGCCGCGGCTGCTGCCGCTCGCGATTGCGCTCGCCGCCGCGGCGCTGACGTTCGGCGGCATGTCGCTCACCGGCGCCCCATTGACGATGGCCTCGATCGCCGTGCTGCCGATCCTGATCGGCCTCGCCGTCGACTACGCGATCCAGGTGCAGTCGCGGGTCAGCGAGGAACAGGGTGAGGGGAAGGCAATCGGCGCGGCGCCGGCCGCGCGGCGGGCGGCGCTGCTCGGCGCACCTGCGATCGCTGCCGCGGCCGCCGCCACCGCGGCCGGGTTCGCGGCGCTCGCGCTCTCGCCGGTGCCGATGGTCCGCGGCTTCGGGATCCTGCTCGTCGTCGGGATCGCGATCGCCTTCGCCTGTGCACTGATGGCGGGCACCGCGGCGCTCGTGCTGGGCGAGCGGGCCGCGCCGCCCGCAGCGCTGGCGCGGGTCGGCAAGCGCCTCGCGCGCCACCGGGCAACCGACGCGATCAGCGCCAGCGAGCCCGCGCGCGCGACGCGCGAACGCGCGCTGCGCGCCGGCCGCGACGTGCTCGCACTCGCCACCCGCCACCCAGCCCCGGTCCTGGCGGTCGGGCTGGTCATCGCCGCCGCCGGCTGGGGCCTCGATACGCAGACGCGCGTCGAATCCGACATCCAGAGACTCGTCCCGCAGGATCTGCCCGCGCTGCGCGACCTCGACGCGCTGCAGCGCTCCAGCGGCGTCGGCGGCGAGGTCGACGTCCTCATCGAGGGTGCCGACCTCACGCGCCCGCGTGTCCTTGCGTGGATGATCGGCTACCAGTCCGCGGTGCTCAAGCAGCACCGCTACTCGACCAAGCGCGGCTGCGGGGAGGCGGAGATCTGCCCGGCGTTCTCGCTGCCCGACCTTTTCACGACGCAGAGTGCGCGCAAGGACGCAGCCGGCATCGACGCGTTGCTGGATGCCGTCCCGCCGTACTTCTCGCAGTCGGTCATCACCGCCGACCGCAAGACCGCGACGCTCGCCTTCGGCCTGCGGCTGATGACGCTCGAGCGCGAGAAACGGGTCATCGACGACCTGCGCGCGCGCCTGCGCCACGGCCGCCCCGCGGGCGTGCGGGCTGCGCTCGCGGGACTGCCCGTGCTGGCAGCTGACGCAAACGCCGAGGTCGCGTCGAACGGGCGACGCATGCTGACGCTGCTCGCCGGCCTGTTCGCGGTCGCGATCGTGCTGCTCGTCGCGTTGCGCGGGATCGCCCGCGCCTTGCTGCCGCTCGTGCCGATCGCGCTGGCGACCGGATGGTCGGCCTTCGTCCTCTTCGCGCTGCGCGTGCCGCTGAACCCGATGTCGGTGACGCTCGGCGCGCTGGTCATCGCGATCTCGACCGAGTTCAGCGTGCTGCTCTCCGAGCGATATCGCCAGGAGCGCGGGCTCGGTCACGACCCGCGCGAGGCGCTCGCGCGCACGTATCGCTCGACCGGCGCGGCGATCCTCGCCTCGGGGACGACCGCGATCGCGGGATTCGCCGTGCTCGTCGCGTCCGACATCCGGATGCTGCGCGACTTCGGCTTTGTCACCGTCATCGACCTGAGCGTCTCACTGCTCGGCGTGCTCGTCGTCTTGCCCGCGGTACTGCTGCTCGCCGAGCACCGCGCGTCGGGGCGAGCGCGTGCGCCGCAGGCCGCCAAGGTGGCCGCATGAGCGACGACGGCGGTGACCAAGCGCCGCAGCGGCCGGTCGATGAACGCCAGCCGGCTGCCTCGATCGCGGGCCACCGCTACGGCTGGTTCCTCGGCTTCGCAGCGCTGATCGCGATCGCCGCCAGCGTGATCGGTCACCACGGCGACGAGAGCCCGGGCGTCCTCGGCCTGAAGGTCGGAGCGCGGCTGGCGCCCTTTGCGGTCCCGCTGGCAACGGCCGACATCTCCTGCGAGCGCCCCGCAGACCCCTGCGACGCGAACATCGCCACCCGCCGCGGACAGCGCAGCGCCGGCAGCCGGCCTGCCTGCGAGGTCCGTGGGCCGGCGATCCTCAACGTCTGCGAGCTGACCGAGCGCGGGCCGCTCGTGCTCGCCTTCCTTGGCACAACGGGCGGCGACTGCGCAGATGCCCTCGATCCGCTGCAGGAGGTTGCTCGCCGGCATCCGGGCGTGCAGGTGGCGGTCGTCGGCATCCGCGGCGAGCTCTCGAACCTGCGCACGATCGTCGCCAACCATCGCGGGAGCTTCCCCGTCGGCTGGGACCGCGACGGGATCCTGGCGAGCCTCTATGGCGTCGCCTTGTGCCCGTACGTCACCTACGCGCGCTGGCGCGGCCGCGTCCAGGGCACTTCGATCGGCGACCTCGATCGGCGCGCGCTGGACCGCCACGTCGGCGCCGCCGTCGCCGCCTCCAAGCGGTCAGGGTGGTCCCCTCCGCAGAACCGTTGATGCGTTGCGGACGCGGCGGGCGCCCGCGCCGATGCGTGCAGGCTCAGATCATCGTCGCCAGCACATCGCGCTGGCGCGCGGTCATCGAGCCGACCGTCTTCGTTTCCGGCACGCCGATGCCCGCGAGGAATTTGCTGCTGCGCGTGGTCCCCCAACGCCGCTGGCTGCCGAGGAGCTCCGCGACCGTCATGCTCGCGGCCTCCCATGGACAGGTCAGGACGACATCGCTGACGGGGATCGCCCCCTCGGCCACCTTGCGCTTGAGCTCAGCGCGAGCCAATCTCACCTCGTTGGCGCGCCGAAGGGCCTGCATATGCTGCGGCGCAGGGACGATCGTCGCTGTCGCGTCGGACATGAGTCCTCCCAGTCTGCCCGTCCGTGGAAGGGCAGCTTTCGATGATTGTCTGGTTGGTGCTGGCGCTGCGTGACGGGATCACTCAGGGCAGCCGAACGCGCACCTCCGAGACACTCTCCCCTTGGCCTTACGGGTTCCGTTGCTCCCCGTCACGCCTCTGTGAACGCCTCGGCGACCGTAGTAAAGGCGCACCGCCACAGTCAACGCGCTTAAACGCAAAGCCATGCTCACAGCGATGTTTTTCTTGTGAGCATTCCTTGTGAAGAAATGGACAAGCGGGCAGCCGCATACCTTCAAGCGGGCAGCGGACCGTGCTCGGCCTCGAAGGCCATCTTGACCGTGGCGAAGGCGTCCAGCGCCCGGTCGAGCGTCGCGCGATCGTGCGTCGCCATGACGCTCGTGCGCAGCAGCGCGCCTCCCGGCGGGACCGCCGGATGGATCGCGACATTGACGAAGACGCCCGCGTCGAACAGCGCGCGCCACAACAGCACGGCCTTCCAGTCGTCGCCGACGATCACCGGGACGATCGGCGTCATGTGATCGCCGTCGTGCTCGACGACCTTGAAGCCGCGCGCCTGCAGGCCGGCGTGCAGGTAGGCCGCGTTGTCGAGCACGCGCTCGAGCAACGGCGGGCCCTCGTCGGAGCGCACGATCCGCAGCGCCGCGAGCGCGGCACCGACGGCGGCCGGCACGCCCGCCGCGGTGAAGAGGAACGCGCGGCTCTGGACGCGCAAATAGTCGATGACCTCGTGGCTGCCGGCCAGGAACCCGCCGCAGCTCGCGAGGCTCTTGGAGAACGTTCCCATCCGCAGGTCGACACGATCCTCGACGCCGAGCAACTCGGCGCTGCCGGCGCCGCGGGCGCCCAAGACGCCGGCGGCGTGGGCCTCGTCGACCATCAGCCGGGCGCCGAAGCGCCCGCACAGCTCGCTGATCTCGCGCAGCGGGGCAACGTCGCCCTCCATCGAGAAGACGCCGTCGACGACGACGAGGATCCCGCCCGCATCGTTCTGCGCCTTCTGAAGCGTGCGCTCGAGCTTGTCCATGCGGTTGTGCCTGAAGACGCGCAGCTTGGCGCGGCTGAGCAGGCAGCCGTCGAGGATCGAGGCGTGGTCGCCGGAGTCGGCGATCACCGTGTCGCCCGGTCCGAGCAGCGTGCCCAGAGCCGACAGGTTGGCCTGGTGGCCGGTCGCGGTGACGATCGCCTCCTCGGTCCCCATCCACTCGGCGATCTCCTGCTCGAGCTCGAGGTGCAGCGCGATCGTGCCGTTGAGCAGGCGCGAGCCGGTCAGGCCCGTGCCGTACTTGTGCAGCGCCGCCTGGGCCCCTTGGATGACGCGCTCGTCGCCGGTCAGCCCGAGGTAGTTGTTGGAGCCGAGCATGATCCGCTCGGCGCCTTCCATCTCGACGACGGGGCCCGCCGGGCCTTCGAGCGTGCGGAAGTAGGGCAGCAGGTCGGCCTCGCGCGCGGCGCGCAGCTGCTCGGAGCGCTCATGGCCGCGGACCTTTGCGAAGACATCGTGTGTCAAGGAGGACATGTAGCGTGCGTGCCGTGTCCGTCGAAGTGAAGGCCGTGACGTCGCGGCGGGACTGGCGGGAGTTCATCGAGCTCCCGTTTCGCCTGCACTCTACCTCGCCATGGTGGGTGCCCCCGCTGCGCATCGAACGGCGCCTGTTTCACAGCCGGCGGATGAACGCGTACTTCAAGCACGCCGGGGCGCAGGAGTTCGTCGCCCGCCGCGGCGCTCGCGTCGTCGGCCGTGTCAGTGCCCAGTGCGACGCCAACTACGACGCCCAGCATGGGCCGGGGACTGGGATGTTCGGCTTCCTCGAGCTCGAGGACGACCCGGAGGTCGCGGCCGCGCTGCTGGACGCCGCGCGCGGCTGGCTGGCCGAGCGCGGGCGCACGCGGATGATCGGTCCGATGGACTACACGATGAACGACGAGTGCGGCGTGCTCATCGAGGGCTTCGAGCGCGAGCCGATGATCAAGCAGCCCTGGCACCCGCCGTACTACCAGCGCCTGTGCGAGGGCGCAGGCTTGGCGAAGGCGATCGACCTCTACATGTGGGAGCTTGACATCTCCGACCGCGAGAAGATCCTGCCGGTCATCTTCGAGCTCGCCGAGCAGGCGCACAGCAAGCACGGGATCGAACTGCGGCGCATGAGCCGGCGCGGCCTGTCCAAGGACGTCAAGGTCTTCGGCGAGGTCTACAACGCGTCCTGGAAGGACAACTGGGGCTTCGTGCCCTACGACGACGAGGATCTCAAGCACTACGGCGAGGAGCTGCAACTCGTCTTCGACAAGAACTGGTTCATGGTCGCCGAGAAGGACGGCGAGACGGTGGGCATCGCGATCACCGTCCCGGACGTCAACCAGGTGCTCAAGCTCATGAACGGCCGCCTGCTGCCGCTCGGCTGGTGGCGCTGGCTGCGCAAGGGCAAGATCGTCACCCGCGTCCGGGTCGGGTTCCTCGGCGTGAGGCCCGAGTACCAGCACACCGGAACCGCGGCGATGTTCTACGTCGAGCACTTCGAGACGGCCACCCGGACGCCGCAGAAGTGGGGCGAGATGGGCTGGATTCTCGAGACGAACCGCGCGATGAACCGGGGCATGGAGGCGATGGGCGGGCGAATCGCCAAGCGCTACCGCGTCTACGAATCGAGCTGTTCGTGAGCGACCGGACCGCAACGTCTGACGGTGCGTTCAATATGCAGCGCGGTGCGATCGACGACCACTGCGGAATTTCGATGAGCCGGCCGCCTTCGGCGGTGTCGCCGAGCGCAATCGCGGGAATGATCGTGCTCGTGACTCAGATCGGGACGTTGTGAGCGACGAGCCTGCCGGCGTGTTCGATCAGGACCGCCACGAGCCCGAGGTGCTCGACGCGCTGCCGGTTCTTGTCGACGAGCCGCGCGTCCTCGAGCGGCGGCGCGTGCCGGGGGCGCCGGCGACGGTGCAGACGGTGGCGGTGGTCGGAGTAAGCGTCGTCGCCGGCGCGGCGGCGGCGACGCTCGTGCGCCGGCGCAGGCTGCGGCGGCTGGATCGCCGGCGCCGACACGTCCTGGCGCCGGTTCTCGCGAGCCGTTCGTTCCTGGTCGACGTACACATGCTCGGCGAGCGCAAGTAGGGCGCTCGGCCACGGATACGTCGCAAGGTCCGCCATCGCCCGGCACAGCCGTCCTGGCCCGCGCGTATGTTGGCCGCGATCGTGGTCGAGGTTCGCGTCGAGGTCATCCCGCGCTGGTGCTTCCGGCTGCCGCGCGTCGGCGGGCGCGACGGCGTGCTGCGCTGCCGCGGCGGCATTCTCGAGCGGTTGCTGCACCTTCACAGCGGCCGCGCCGTCGTCCGCGTCGCGCAGACCGGCGAGCGGCGCGTGCTGTTCGGCGCGTGGGCGCACGACCGGGATGCTGCGCGCGAGGCGATCGCACGGATGCGCTTCGCGCTCGCGGTCGACGACGATCTGCGGCCGTTCTGGGAGCGCTATCGCGACGACCCGCTGATCGGCCCGTCGCTGCGGCGTACGCCGTGGCTTCGGATAGGGCGCCGGCCGGTCGCGTTCGAGGCACTCGCGTGGGCGGTCTGCGAGCAGCTCATCGAGTCGCGACGCGCTGCTGCGATCGAGGGGCGGATCGTGCGGGCGCTGGGCCCGCAGTGCCCCCAGACGGGGCTACGCGACGTGCCGAGCGCCGCCGTTCTCGCGGCGTGCGCCCCCGCGCGCCTGGAGGCGTTCGACCTCGCCGGCCGCCGCGCCGTGGCGCTCGTGCGTGTCGCGCGCGATGTGGCCCGCGGGCAAGTCGACCTCGAGGGACCCGATCACGCAGCCGCCTGGCGGCGGCTGCTCGGGATCCCGACCATTGGGCGCTGGACGGTCGAGATGCTCGCCCAGCAGGGTCAAGGCCGCTACGACGTGCTCCCGGCAGGCGACCTGGGCTACCTCAAGCTGCTCGGAAATTGGCGCTCGGGCGGCAACCCCGCGGCGCGCGCCGAGGAGGCCGAGGTGCGGGCGCTGTTCGAGCGCTTCGGGGAATGGCGTGGCCTGGCCGCGGCACACGTGCTGCGCGGCCCTGCCCCCGCACCGTCGGCGCTTGCGCTCGCCGGGGTGCCATGAGGCAGAGCCGCGAGTTCGCTCAGCGGCACCGGCGCTCTCAGGGCGCCAGATCCGCCACCGCCGCCGCGATTGTGCGCGGGTTCGCCGGCACGGGGATCCCGGCGACGAGCACCGTCGGCGTGCCGCCGATCCCGCGCTCGATCGCGAGCTCGGTCACGAACGCGACCCATGGCAGGTAGGTGCCGCTGAACACGCCGTCGGCGAAGCGCATGTCGTCGATGCCGACCGAGCGGCCGAGCTCCACGAGCTCCTCGTCGTCGAGGCCGGGGCCGCCCTCCTCGGGCTGGTTGTCGAACAGCGCATCCTTGTACGGCGGAAACATGCCGACGTCCGACGCGCAACCCGACGCGCCCGCCGCGCGCGACGAGTAGCCGTGGGGCGAGGACAGCCGGTCCAGGAACCCGAGCGGGTGATAGACGAGCGTGATGATGTGGTCTTTGACGTAGCGGTCGAGCATCGAGCGCGACCGCTCCTCGAACTGCTTGCAGAACGGGCAGAGAAAGTCGATGTAGGCCTCTACGGTGACTGCTCCGCTGCCAACGGCGATACCGTCGCCGCTCGGTGTCGCCCCGGCTGGAACCGGGATGCTGCTGGGGATCGCTGCGTGGGTGCTCATGCACCGGTCCGTAGGCCGCGCGACCGCTGCCCGCAAGCGGCTAGACCTGGCGCGCGACCTCCGTCGCGTCCGAAACCTCATCCGTCGCGAACAGTATGCGCTCAGTGTGCCACGCAGCCTGGACGCCGCGTCGGAGCTCAACCGCATCTAACGCGCACCGTGCAAAACGGCGCCGTTGCTACCGGCGCCCCTTATGCATTTGCGCGAACCGTCAGCCGCGCGAAACCGCGAACGATCTGCTCGACGGCGGGAGCCGCCGAGACCGAGGCTTCACGACTCGCCTTCCGCAAGGCCGCCGACGACGTCTGTGAGCCTGCGCTCGAACCGTGCGGCATCCACAGCAGGGAAGCGGAACAGGCCGACCTGCATCGTGGCGAAGGCGTCGTGGAGCTCTGCGGTACTGACGAGGTCGTGGCCAAGCATGGCCCGCACGTCCTCGACGTCCGTGTCCAGGCCGCGTTCGAGTTTCGCGAGAGCCTGAAGTCGAAAGTCAAGGTGGCGAACGTGCAGCACTCCCCACGAGCCCACGTATGGACTGCGGTCTTGCCATCCGTCCAGCGCGGGCAGGAAATCCAAGGGAGACGCCAGCTCGATGTTGATGTCGAGCGCCTGCTTGAGCTCGTGCAGGAGTCGCAGGAGCTCATCGGAGTCTGGCTCCGGGCGCACATCGACATCGCGGGTGGAGGCCCGCCAGCCGATGACGACCGCGCTCGACCTGCCCACGAGATACAGCGTGTGAGGCGCGCGCAGCCGCTGGCCGAAGCTGCGATAGCAGCTCCAGGACGCGGGCGCGGTCCACGTCAGCGGGCATAATCTCGGCCGCGTGCATGAACGACACGAGCCGGCGGGTGAGCGAGTTGTATGCGGTGCGCGCCGGTGCCTTCTCGTTCGGCGAGCAGCTGGTACAGCTCATGGTCGGCGTCAGGCAAGGGCTCGCCGACGGGCACGCCGCAGGACCGCAGTCGTACGGTCGCGCGCGACACGAGCAGTGCTTCGACGCTGCGACGACCGGCGGCAAGGTCGCTTACGCCACGGTCGACTAGGTCGGCACCGGGGAGGTCTGCGAACGGACTCTGCATGAAGCCGAGGATACGTCCGAGCTACGTCCCGCGGGACGATCAGCTGCAAAATGAACACTTCGGCAGCCCACGTCCGGCGGTGTGCGACGCGCCCGAAGATCAGCCCAGAACGTGCTCTCAGCCTTCGGCGCGTTACGTGCGTGGGGGCGACCGTTGGATGCACCTGGATCAGCGCACCGGTTGGCATGCACAGCCATGTGCCCGGGCCATGAGACCGGTCTCCCCTTCTCGCGGCCGGCTGGGCGTGAGGATGCCCGCCGCCAGCGCCATCCGCCAGGCCACCTTCGTCGGCTACGCCGTCAGCGCCCCAACCCTTTCGTGTGGGTGAACGCCGGGCGATCGAACGGGCGCTGGATGCCGTGGAGGGCAGCCGGTTCACTGGGATCCTTGAGATCGTGGCGAGCCCGGAATCGGCAAGACCACGCTGCTGGGCGAGATCGACGACGGCGGCGGGGAGCGTCTCGTGCTCAACGGCCGCGCTGCGGAGTACGAGTGCGATCTGCCGTTCGGCGTCTTCATCGACGCCCTCGACAGACACCTGGCTTCATTGGATTGGCACCGCCCACGACTACAAGCGCTTCACGCGCGCCGACCTCGAGCAGCGCTGCCCCGGCGATCACGACTTGCAACGTCTCGGCGCCGGCGCACACCACCGCGACGAGGTCGTCCCAGGCGTACCTTCGAGTACGGGAGAGCCACCGAAGGTCCTGGGTCGCCCGGCGGCGGGACGCCAGCGAGATTCGGTGAATCCAGGCTCAGACCTCCCTCGTGATGGCCACCCCGCGTGCGCCCCGCCACGCCGCCAGCCGCTCGAGCGCCCCCGCGACCGCGCGGTCAAGCGCGGGCGAGCGCCGAACGCCCACTTCGCGGTACAGCGCGTGGACGCGCAGCAGCCCGGCGTCGCGATCCAGCGCAGCGTCGGCACGAGCCACCAAGCGCTCGCGATGCAGGATCGGCAGCACGTAGTAGCCCCAGCGGCGCTTGGTCGGCGGGACGTAGATCTCGAGGCGATGGTCGAAGCCGAACAGCTCGGCCGTGCGGGCACGGTCGCAGAGCAGGTTGTCGAAGGGCGACAGCGCGGTGGTGCGGGCACCCGGGGCGAGCTCGCGCAGCCGCTCGAGGTCCTCGCTCGCCGCGTACCAGACGCCGTCGCCGAGGCCGCTCAGCCGCACCGTTTCCAGGCGCCCGGCGGCGACGAGCGCCGTGAGCGTCGCGGGCAGCTGCCGGTAGCGCCGGCGCAGGAAGTGCGCGCGCACATGCGCCGGGCGCGCCACCCCGAGCATCCGCACCGCGCGCAGCGCTGCCTCGCGCTCGGCGGCGCCGTCGTCGCCGCAGAACGGATGCGCGGCCGCCAGCGCCTGCTCAGGCACGCAGCGCTCGAAGACGTCCCACACGCGCTCCATGCCGACACGCCGCGAAACGCCGATCCGCCCGCTCAGCCAGAGCATGTGCAGCAGCCGCGCGATCGTCTGGCGGGCCGAGACCTCGTCCGTCCACCAGCCGTGGCGCCACGGTTCCGCCGAGCGGTCCTCGAGATCGCGCGCGCGCAGCGGGCCGCGCTCGCGCAACTCGGCGACGAGCTCGTCGCAGAACGCCGCGTTGGCCGACAGGAACTCCCGCGCTCGGACCGCCCGCGCGCCCGCTCCGTCGAGCACCGTGCGCGTCGCCCAGCGGTGCAGCGGCAGGTCCGCGGTTGCGACGAGCGACGCCTCGTGCGCCCAGGCATCGAACAGCGCGCGCTGCACGTACGCCGCCCGCTCCAGCGCCGCATCGCGCACTGGCCCCAGGCGAGCGAAGAGCACGAGCAGCGGGCTGCGCGCAACGGTGCTGACGGGATCGAGCTGCAGGCATCCGATCCGCTTGACGACCGCCGCCACCGCCTCGGCTCCGCGGCCGCCGCGGGGCGGCGCCGCGGCGAGCCCCTGAGCGTGCAGGGCCAGGCGCCGTGCCTCGCGAACCGAGATGGTCCGCGGCGTCAGATGCCCTCGCCCGGCAGGAACTCGTTCGTGAACGCGCGCTGGGCGGCGCTCGTGCTCGGGATGAGCGCGTTGTCGGCCATCCACTGCGCGTAGCGCGTCCAGTCGTTCGGATCCTGGAAGCCGAACGGTCGCTTGCCGTCCAAGGGGAAGAAGACCGGCAGCGTTGCCTTGACCTGGGCGCGCTGGAGTGCGGGGTCGAGGTCCGGCTCGGCCTTGACGAGCGGATCCACGCCGGCATCGACGTTCGCCCGCAGGAGCGCGTGACCGCGTGCGAGGGCGCGCATGAACCGCCGCAGCAACGGCCCGCGCGAACGCACGTCCTGCTCGCGGGCGACGATGATGAGCTCGTTGTACGTCGGCACGCCGAGCGCGTCCACCCGCAGGATCTCCGGCTTGCGATCCTGGCGCGCGAGCTGCACGCCCTCGACGTTCCAGAACATGCCCAGCACCGCGTCGACGCGCTTGGAGACGAGCGCCGGCACGAGGTTGAAGCCGACGTTGACTGCTTTCACCTTGGCGACGTCGACGCCGGCGCCGCCGAGGATCGTCTTCAGGTACGCGTCCTGGTACGGGATGCCGGCGGTGCCGACGGTCTTGCCCGCCAGGTCGGCGGGCTGCTTGATCGCCTTGTCGCCGACGGAGACGATCGACGTCAGCGGCTTCTGCACGAGCGCGCCGATCGAGACGAGCTTCGCGCCCTTCGCGCGGGCGAGCAGCAACTCGGGCTCGTAGGAGATCGCGAGGTCGGTCTTGCCCGCTGCCAGCAACTTCAGCGGCAGCGACGGGTCCGACGGGGTTCGCGGACGCACGTCCAGGGCCGCGGTCTTGAACTCGCCGCTGCCGATCGCCGCATAGACGCCGGCGTGGTCGGCGTTGGGCAGGTAGTCCAGGAGCAGGTCGACGCGCTCGTTCGGTCCGGTGGCGGCGCCGGCGCCCGGCTCGTCCTTCTCGCCACACGCGACGAGGCCGGCGGCGAGCACCACGGTGAGCACGGCTGACAGGACGCGGCGGGTCATCGAAGGGGGACTCCTCTCACAAGTCGGGACACGGGCACGGGGCGCGACCACGGCAACAGACGACGCTCGGCGAGCGCGAGCAGGCCGAAGAGCGCGACGGCGAAGGCGGCCAGGATCAGCACCGCAGCGTAGGCGCGCGCGGTCTCGAGGTTCGGCAGCGCCTGCTGGAAGAGATGGCCGAGCCCGTCCTCAGAGCCGGACCACTCGGCCAGAACGGCGGCGATCGTCGCGACCGCGACGCTGAGCTTCGCGCCGGTGAACAGGCCCGGCAGCGCGAAGGGCGCCTCGACGATCCGGAACGTCTGCCAGCGCGAGGCGCCGAAGGTTCGCATGAGCTTGCGCTGGTCGGCGTCCACTCGCTCGAGCGCGTCCAGCGTCGGCACGACGATCGGAAAAAAGCAGACGAGCGCGATGATCGCGAGCTTCGGCGCGAGCCCGAAGCCGAACCAGACCACGAGCAGCGGCGCGACGATCGGGATCGGCAGCGTCTGCGAGCCGACAAGCAACGGGTACAGCGTTCGGCGCAGCCGGGGGGAGAAGTGCAGCGCGACGGACGACCCGAGCCCGAGCGCCAGCGCCAGCGCGATGCCGAGCCCGATCTCGCCTGCGGTCACGGCGAAGTTGGTCCACAACAGGCCGCGGTCGTCGTACAGCGCCACGGCGACCTCGCTCGGCGCGGGCAGCACGAACTCGTCGATCCCGCTGAGCTGCACGTACGCCTCCCAGCCGCCGACGAGCACGAGCACGAGCAGCACGGCGATCATGAGCCGAGCGCGTCCAACGCCCGCGCTCGCAGGGCGACGATCTCGGGATCGGTGCGCCGGCGCGGGCGCGGCATGGAGACCGTGAGCGTCGCGACGACGCGGCCGGGTCGAGCGGAGAGGACCAGCACGCGGTCGGCGAGCACCAGAGCCTCCTCGACATCGTGCGTGACGAGCACGACCGTGCGCGGATCTTGGGCGAGCGCCTCGGCGAGCCAGCCCTGCATCTCTCCGCGCGTGATCGCATCGAGCGCTCCGAACGGCTCGTCGAGGCAGAGCAGGGGCCGGCCGGCGAGCAGGGTCCGCGCGAAGGCCACGCGCTGACGCATGCCGCCCGACAGCTCGTGCGGCCGCGCTCGCTCGAACCCGGCGAGGCCGAAGTCGCGCAGGAGGGCGGTCGCGCGCTCGCGAGCCTCGTCGCGCGGCATCGCGGAGACACGCAGCGCGACGGCCGCGTTGTCAACCGCGCTCGCCCAGGGCAGGAGCAGGTCGCGCTGGGCCATGAGCGCCGCTGGTACGGACTCGACGCTGCCGGCGTCGGGCTCGATGAGCCGGCAGATGAGCTCGAGCAGCGTCGTCTTGCCGCAGCCGGACGGCCCGACGACGGCGACGATCTCGCCGGTCGCGACTTGGAAGC
>Ga0307502_10000044_pt1 | contig 33269 bp, 34 predicted proteins | sample 16_S_MG_FD_201364 | JGI IMG/M metagenome (GOLD analysis project Ga0307502, IMG submission 201364) | Soil microbial communities from Populus trichocarpa stands in riparian zone in the Pacific Northwest, United States - 16_S | ecosystem: Environmental > Terrestrial > Soil > Riparian zone > Trees... | reverse complement strand
TTCTCGAAAGCTGGGCACGCGGAGCGACTCCGACTGCGAAGCTGCCAAGACATCTGCAGCACCTTTGGTATGCGCGGCTCAAGTTGTTGGTCAGAAGCCGGCTCGAACGCTGGTTCGAAGAAAACGACATGGCGCCGCCAGAGGACATGATCGAGGTGCCGTTGAGTCCGCGTGCACGTCATACCGATCCAGCATCCGACTTGCGCGAACTCGTCGCGGCGTGCGTTCAGGTCATGACTGAAGCGGAATTGCGCGACATGCGCCTCCCGCCCGAAGCCGTCCTCAGATCGCGGCGCTGAGGTGCCGACCACTGCGGGGCTCGTGCTGGTTCGGCCGGGCCGAGAATCGACGGAGATTAAGCGCCTTGCAGCGACAGCGCGTCAAGAGGCAGAGCGAGATGCGATCCCCCTGCTCAAGACGTTCCGGTCTCAACGCGGTGCGGTCGTGGGCGAATGGTTTCACGGTCCCGTCGAGTTCCTCGAGCCTAAAGATGCACACGAGCTGTATCAGCGTACGCATCATTCGCGCGTCCTCGTCCTGACCTTTACCCGCGTGTACGTGCGACGAGATCCGAGCCGCGACCCTGTCGTGCGCCGCGCTGCTCTGGAACTCGGCGAGTTTGTAGAGCATAAGGCAGAGAGCAGCCTTGTTCGGAGCGAGACTGGATTGGCCGAGACAATCCAGCGCTTCTCGACTGCTGCATACCGGGCGTTTGCTGGAGAGGATGATCCGCGGTGCTTGCCGCTACACGTGTTCGCGGTTGACCGGATCTGGTCTGCACTTAGCGAGCAAGATGGTCGTGACGCGTTCAGCAAACTTCACGGAGGGCCACGGTCACGCGTGGACACTGAGAGAAAGCGGTGGACTCGCGCTAACCGCGCGGAATACCATGGAGTCGAACGTCTCACGATCGCCGGCCATGATCTGCCGCCGGGCATGCATTGGGACGTCACGAGCGAACGGCGTCCGGCCCGCCTCACGACCTCTAAAGAGGTCTGGGAGGTTCCGGCAACGTCGCGCGGGCACGTCAACGTCTACCCGGACGCCTACGTGCGCCCGGGATCGGAGGCTAGGCGCATTTGGCCGACAAGACAGCGACCCAAGCGAAGCTGAAATGCAAATGCCCCGCAAGAGCGGGGCATTTGGAAGCTTCTGGGCCGCTGTTCGCATGACGCGGATAGACACGGCGGGTCGGCGGTCCGCTAACCGAAAGCCCACAGAGCTATCGGGGGCCCTTACAATGCGCCGCCTCGTCGCCGCTACTCCTTTCGTATGCCGGAACGGAGCTACCGATCCTCCGGGGGCCGCTTTGACCCGCGGTAGAACTGAGTGTAGCCACACTCGGCAGGAAGAGTCCAGCCGAAAGCGTCGCGTTTGCCACCTGCCCGCGCCGTTGGCTTCATCGACTGAGAACGATGGGCTGAACTGGCCCCACTGCGATGGCTTGAACTGGCCCCACCTCCGTCCGATCGTGGCTTAATGTTGGGCGCTCAACTTGAGCGCTGAGCGGAGGCCGGGGAGTGGGATCCAGGATGGAGCAGTCCGAGGAGATCCGAAGGGATCGTGAGCGGGAGGGCACGTCGATCCGGGCGCTGGCCGAGCGCCATGGCATGCATCGCCGGGCGGTTCGTCAGCGCTGGAGTCCGCGGTGCCGCCGCCAAGCGGCTGCCGGGGTCGAGGCCCCGCCGAAGCTCGGTGTGTATCGGGCGGTGATCGACGTGTGGCTGCTCGCCGACCGGATGGCGTCGCGCAAGCAGCGTCATACGGCCAAGCGGATCCATCAGCGGCTCGTCGACGAGCACGGCGCCGACGTCCCGAGGGCACGGTTCGCCAGTACGTGCGAGCGCGCAAGCGCGAGCTGGGCTGGCCGGTCGGGGATGTGTTCGTGCCGCGGGTCCACGCGCCCGGGGTCGAGGCGGAGGTCGACTAGGGCGAAGCGCTCGTCGAGTTCCCGGATGGCCAGGTGAAGGTGCATCTGTTCGTGATGCGCGCGTCGTTTTCGGGGGCGGCGTTCTGCCAAGCGTCGCTGGTCGAGACCCAGCAGGCGTTCTTGGAGCTGCATGTGGAGGCGTTCAAGTGGTTTGGCGGCGTGTTCGCGCAGATCCGCTTTGACAACTTGAAGTCCGCGGTCAAGAAGGTCCTCAAGGGCCGCCGGCGCGTGGAATCCGACCGGTTCGTCGCGCTGCGGTCGCATACCGGTTCGCTAGCTGTCCACGTACGCCCATGTCATCGCCGAGCCGCAGGGCACGCCGCGGGTTCCCGCCAAGCAGCAGATCCGCCGCGCTCGGGCCGCGGGGCGGGATGTGGCTCGCAGTCCGCCCTCGCGTCAACTCAGCCCTGGCGACCTCGGCTCTGACGCGAACGCCACGGCGAACACGGCGCCCGGATGCGGCCCAAATACGGTCCACGAGCGGCGTCCCGACCGCCTACGCCTGTTGGACTTCGCCCTGAAATGAAGAACGCCGCGCAACGGCGGGGCTGGACGCGAGAGCCCTCTTCCGGACTCGAACCGGAGACCCCTTCCTTACCATGGAAGCCGAAGGGCTTCATCGGATCTCCCGGAGTCCGGGAAGTCCGATGAATGCTGGTCACGATGGACCCGATCGTACCTCGCGGATCAAGCGTGCGCCCCACCAACGCCCCACCGATCTGGCCCATCCCGTCCAAGCCGGCCGCGCGGGGAGCGACGATGCTCTGTGCGACACTCGCGCCGTGTCATCTCCGAATCGTGGCCGCTCGACCGAGCCGCCGATCGAGCAAGTCATTGCCCGGCTCGACAAGGCGCAACTGGTCGAGGTGATCCGCACGGCAACCGAGCGCCACAGCGACGTCGAGCGCGTGGTGCGGCTCCTCGCGGCACGCGCCGACGGAGACCTTGCTGCACTGCACGCCGCGGTCGACCAAGGGCTTCGCACCCGTCGCTTCCTCGACTACCGCGAGAGCATGGCTTGGGCGGATGCCGCGCGGCCGGTCGTCGCCGAGTTGGACAAGGTCGCCGTCGATGTCCCGTCGCGTGAGCTGGTCGAGCTCGTGCAGCGAGCGATCGGCCATGTCGTCAAGGTAATCATGCATGCCGACGACTCCTCAGGATTGATCGGCGACGTCGCGCTCGAGCTGCTGCGCGTCCATGCCAAGGCGTGCGATGCCGGGGTGGCCGATCCGGTCAAGCTCGCGCGGTGGATGATCCGCTTTCGGTTCGAGGATCAGGATTTCTTCGAGGTCGACCCGGTGCGCTACTCAGACGCGCTGGGGGAGCGCGGACTGCGCGCGTACCGCCAGGCCGTCGCCGAGAGCGCCAGCCCGCGTTCCTTCGCCGCTCGCTACGCGCACGAGCGGCTGGCCATCCTCGACGGTGATATCGACGAGCTCGTGCGGCTCCTGGGCGGCGATCTGTCCGGAGCGCACCAGTTCCAGCGGGTGGCCGAGGCGATGGTGGAACTCGACCGGCCCGACCTCGCGCTGGACTGGGCGACACGCGGGATCGAGAAGACGAGCGGCTGGCAGATCGCCAACCTCTATGACCTCGCCTGCAACCTTCATGTCGAGGCCGGCACGCCCAGCGAGGCGCTACGTCTGCGCCGCGCCCACCACGAGCGCACCCCTTCCGGGTCGACCTACGGCGCCCTGCGATCGGCAGCCGGCGCGTGCGACGCGTGGCATCTCGAACGCGACGCGGCACGCCAGGCGCTCGAGCGCGCAGATCGGCGGGCCTTCGTTTCGGTGCTCCTGGACGACGGCGACGATGAGCTTGCCTGGGAAGCCGCCAGCAGATGCGGATCCGACGAAATCGACCAGGATCTGCTGCTGCGGCTGGCCAACCGTCGCCAGCTGAGCCACCCGGCCGAAGCACTCACGGTCTACACGCGCGTGGTCGACGCGATCCTCGTCGAAACCGATCGCCGCGCCTATCGGCGCGCCGTACAGATCCTCAAGCAGGCCCACGTGGCGGCGCACGCCGCGGGCGAGACCGACGCCTTCGCCGCCAACGTCGCTCGGCTGCGCGAGGTCCACCGCCGCCGACCGACATTCATCGCGACCCTCGACAAGGCCAGGCTCACCGACACCTGAAACGACCCGTTCAAGGCGAATGCCGCGTCGACCGATCTACGATGCGTTCGGGCATCCATCGATTCGCGCTTACGACGTGCGCACCGCTCGCTTCACACGCGAGAGGTCGCAGGTTCGAAACCCGCCGCGCCCATCGAACGATCTGTTCATCCGGTTCGCCGCGTAGGTTCGGCTGGTGCCGTTCCTCTCGCTCGAGTTCAATCTCGAAGCCCTTCGGAAGCTCGCCGAGCGCGGACTGTCCAAGGAGGACGTGCTGTCGCTCTTCCGAGCGGATCAGGTCGTCTGGACGGCGAACCCGAACCCGCGTGCCGAGCACAGTCGTTACGTCATCGGCCCGACGCCAGATGGCCGGGTGATCACGGTCGTCGTCGACCGCGACACGGACGACCACGGTCAATGGCACGTGATGACGGCGTGGGACGCCACTCGAGCCCAGATCGCCCTCTACCGAAAGGCCCGTTGACCCGTCATGATGGAAGGCATGGCCGACGTTCACGACAACGCTCCCGACGCATTCGACGACGGGCTCGCAGGGGCTGAGGTACACGTCACGCCCGGCAACCCGGACATCGCGGTGACCGTCACGGTTCCCATCGACGGCGGGACACTCGACCGCCTAACCGAACGCGCGGAACGCGAAGGCCGCGACATTGAGCAGGTCGTCGCCGACGCACTCCGCGCCGCGGCGGCGTAGCAGCACGACCGCTGCGGCCATGTGCCGTGCGGCAGGGTCCTGGACAACGGGAACGCCCGACGCCCAACAACCTCTCGAACCAATCACGCCCACCTCTGGCACTTCGGCGTCGCTCGCTCTGCGAGGGCCTATTGGCTCGCGCCTCCAGTCTTCCATCCTTGGTGAGTCGTGGGTTCCGAGTGGATCAGCTACGCGCCGCCGGCGGCCTCATGGCCCTAGGTTTCGCTACTGGGCTCGCCGCTCTCCGGCGCGCGCTCGCGTCCGTGTTCGCGTCACCCTCGCTTGGGTAGGCCGGTCGCCCGGCGAAACCTTTGCCATCGCATCGACGCCTGACGCCTTCCCAGAGACGGAGAGCCTCCTCATCATCAGTGCCCACGACCGGACAGCACGCGCGGTCAAGCTGGAGGCGGTTGGGACTCGTCGATGCCGACAACCGGGGGAAGGAGGCGACCTTCCTTCCGGTGGTGCGGCGGGTCGTCGCCATCATCGGGACGGCAGTCCAGCCGCTTCGGTGCCACGGCAGGGCAGTCTCACGACGAGCGCGCCCATAAGAAGCTGAGCGGCGTCTCCTGCGGTTCCTCCTCGTTGGGGCAGCCGGTATCGAGAAGGCTGCCGCCGATGACGTGATCCTCGGCATCGGCGTAGCCGAGCGCCGGGCAGCGATCGCAGCTGATGAGGATCTCAGGACCGTGGCGCGCGACCAAGGCCGGCTCGTGCCGCAGCGCGGCGGCCGTGGCGGCCATCTCCTTGAGGGCCGCCATGTACTCGTCGTCGTCGGTGTCGTCGTCAGGCCGACGGACCAGCAGCGCGTACACAGCGCACCGGTCAGCACCGGTCTGTACCTCGATGCGGTCCGCCCGTGCGTGGGCGCGGATTGCGGCCCGCCAGGCGTCGGCGTCCTCGACCTGACCAACGACATGTCCGTTCGCCAGGAGCTCGCCGTAGTCGTCGCGGCGCGACAGCAACGCAAGCAGCCGATGCGGCGGCGGATCTCAACGGGGTCGTGCATCTCGCGCTCCCTCCGCTGGCAGGTCGGACGCCGCGCGGTCGGCGGCATCGCAGATCTCGGCCTCGATGTCGACGGGGCCGCGCCGCGCCATTCGTTCAGCACGTGCGTGTAGGTGTCCAACACTGTGGACGTCTTGTCGCCGAGCTGCTCGGCGATCTCGGCGATGGACAGCCGCTTCTCGGCGATGAGCAAGGAGGCCCAGGTATGGCGCAGGTCGAGACGGGCGTCGCGATGGCAGGCCGACGGCCTCGGCCGAGGGGACGTAGACGCGCCGGCGCCAGTTGCGGTACTCGTCGGCGAACCACAGGCGGCCGTGGACCTCATGGGGGAACACCAGTGCGCCGTCGTCGGGCGCCCCTGACTCCTGCCGTCAGGTCAGAAGATCGAGGCGGATCGGCGCGATCAGGTCGACCGTGCGGCTGCGTTTGCGCGAGCGCTTGCGATTCTTCAGGCGATCGAGCTGGCCGTCGGCGTTAGCGAGCTGGACCAGCAGCGTCGCCTTGCGCACGGCGTACCAGTGCAGCGCGAGCGCCTCCTGCGGTCGCAGCCCCGTGTACGCCATGAGCCGCACTAGCACGGCGCTGAGGCGGCTGCCGCCGCGTTCGAGGTCGGCCACGAGCCGCTCGACCTGCAGCGGCGTCAGCGGACGGGCGACACGCGACGGTCCCGGCGAGGGCTTGCGCACCGCCTTGAACGGATTGAACGCGACATCGCCGTACTCCACGGCGTCGCGAAAGACGCGCTGGAGCATCGCCATCGTCTTGACGACCGACGTGGGCCCGACGCCCGCCGCCAGCAACTCGCCGCGGAAACCGACGACCCGGCGCGCCTCGATCTCGCGCATCGGCAGACGGGCAAGACGCGGAGCGGCGTGTGCTTCCCACAGGCAGCGGTAGACCGCAAGGGTCGCTCGCGCGAGCTCGGGCATCGCGCGCTCGACCCACCACTGCTCGAAGAACGCGCCGAGCGTCTGGGTGCCGGCCTGCTCCTGACGCAGCTCCTCCGGGCGCCAGCGCCGCGCGGATCGCAGCCGCGCCCGGTAGTCCAGCGCGTCCTCGAGGCTGTCGAAGCTGCGCCGCCGGCGCGTGCCGTCGGCGTCGGTGACGCGGACGCTGAAGACTTCGGTGACCATCCCGTCCCTGCGCGTGAAGCGCCGGACCTCGACGCCCTCGGGGACCGTGGATTCGGTCATAGCCCATCTCCACGACGCGCGGGAAGCGGCAGCCGGGCGGGAGCCTCTGGACGTCGCCGCGGAGCCGCGCGGCGCGGCCGCTCCGGCGGGCCGGTGACGGGCGCCGACGCAGCCGCCGGTGGTGGCGTCGCCGGCACGGTCCGCGAGCGCCACCACTCCGCCGCGTCGCAGGCCAGGATCCGCAGCCCGCAGGCGCGGCTGGCGGTCAGATCACCGCGGGCCACCGCGCGCCGCACCGACCGCGCATCGACCCGGATGCGCTCGGCGACCTCCGCCGCGGTGAGGACCGCAGTGGGCTCGAGGTCGTCGAAGGGGTGTCGGGATGGTGCGGCATCGGCTCTTCACAGCTGATGTCGCACGTTGCGTGAATCCGGCCCCCTGCGTGTTCGGCCGGCCGCAGTTGGGGCGCAATCAGGAGCGCAGGCGCCCCACGAACGCCCCACCAGTCCACGAGATGGTCGCCGCTCAAGCGGCCCGAGAAATGAAAACGCCCGGCTGAGCGGGGAGATCCGATGAAGCCCTCTTCCGGACTCGAACCGGAGACCCCTTCCTTACCATGGAAGTGCTCTACCAACTGAGCTAAGAGGGCGGGAGGAGTCCACTGTACAGCCTGAATCCGGCGCTGGAGGACGTGCGGTTCTGTCCGCGCTGCGCCGCGGAGGCGCAGGTCACGTTCCCGCGCATGCTGTGGTGCGAGGGCTGCGGCTATCGAGCGATCTGGAGTCCCGAACCGGTCGCCGCGGCGATCCCGCGGGACGACGACGGCCGGATCTGGTTGCTGCGGCGCACGCTTCATGAGGGCGCCGGGCGCTGGACGTTCCCCGGCGGATACGTGGAGTTGGGCGAGTCCGTGGAGGACGCGGTGCGGCGCGAGACGCGCGAGGAGCTTGAGATGGACATCGAGCTGGGCGAGCTTGTCGGCGTCTACTCGCGCGGCAGCGAGCGAACGGTGCTCGTCGTGTTCCACGCGCGGGCGCTCGGCACGCCGAGCGAGACCTCGGAGGCCTCTGAGGTGCGGGCGTTCGCGCCCAGCGACCTGCCGTGGGATGAGATGGCGTTCTGGTCGACCGAGCAGGCGCTGCGCGACGCGCTGACGCTCGGCGACTAGGCCCGTTCGGCCGCTGCCTGCGCGCGCGCGCTCGGCGCGATGACGGTCGTGATCGGGATACCGAGCGGCTTGAGCTTGCTCGGCAGGTCTGCGTGCAGCCAGCGCGACACCCGTACCGGCAGCGTGGAGATGATGATCTCGTCGTAGCCGTCGATGTTCAGAGCGTCGTTGATGGCGTCGAACGGATTGTGGTCGCCGATCTTGCCCTCGACGTGCGCGCCGGCGGCGCTCTCGAGCAGCGGCAGCGCCAGCTCGAGCACGGCCTGCGCCTCGCTCTCGTCCGCGTCCTCAGGATCGACCAGGCGGTGCAGGCCGTGCGCGGACCGTGGCACGAGCAGCGTGAACTCCACGGACCCGGACTTGGCGCGCGCAGAAACCGCATCAAGCAGGGCGGGGGTGGCAGCAGTCCGGTGCGCGACAACGAGGACGCGGGCGGGTGCGGACGATTCCATTGGGCGCGACTCCTTCGCTCGGGATCGCGGGGATCGTGACAAATCGACCGGCGGTGCGCCAGCGGTTCTCGACTGCGCGGTCGGTACGTCGACGTGCGAGGCGGATCGGACAGCAGCCCCGAGGCTTCGTTGGCGCGTGCAGCACAGCGGTTCGCCGAGCTGACCTGAGTGTCGGATGCGGCAGTGGCGGGGGCAGGATTCGAACCTGCGAAGGCAGAGCCACGCGGTTTACAGCCGCGCCCGTTTGACCGCTCCGGAACCCCGCCGGGGGGTCGGCCAGTGTAGCGATCAGGCCGCCAATGCGACCGTGAACGGTCGGTCCTGCTGAACCGCAAAACGCCTCGTAGTTGGGCGCTCCGACCTGCCGTGTGCCACCCGGCGCGTCAGGAAGCGTCCCGCAGCTTCTGCGCCTCCGGCAGCGACTCCAGCTTCTTCAGCGTGTGGTTCTCGATCTGGCGGATCCGCTCGCGCGTGACGTTGAACGCGCGACCGACCTCTTCCAGCGTCCGCGGCCGCCCGCCCGTCAAACCGAAGCGCATCTCGATCACCTCGCGCTCGCGCTGGGGCAGCGCCGCCAGAGCCCGCCGCACGTTCTCACGGCGCAAGTTCTCCGAGGCCAGCTCGAAGGGCGACTCGGCGGTCTCGTCCTCGACGAAGTCGCCGAGCTCGGACTCGTCCTCCTCGCCCACGGGGCGCTCCAGCGAGATCGGCTGCTGGGACATGCGCAGGATGTCGCGCACCTCACGCGGGGTGCACTCCAGGTTGGAAGCGATCTCCTCGGGGGTCGGCTCGCGTCCCAGCGACTGCACGAGCTGGCGCTCGACCTGCACGACCTTGTTGAGCTTCTCGACCATGTGGACCGGGATGCGGATCGTCCGGCCCTTGTCGGCGATCGCGCGGGTGACAGCCTGGCGGATCCACCACGTCGCATACGTCGAGAACTTGTAGCCGCGGCGATAGTCGAACTTCTCGACGGCGCGGATCAAGCCAAGAGATCCCTCCTGGATCAGGTCCAGGAAGGTCAGCCCCCGCCCCAGATACCCCTTGGCGATCGAGACGACCAAGCGGAGGTTGGCCTCGACCATGTGCTGCTTGGCCTCCATGTCGCCGCGCTCGATGCGCTTCGCCAGGGAGATTTCGAGGTCTGCGGTGAGCAGCGGCACGCGCCCGATCGAGCGCAGGTATAGCCGTAAGGAATCGAGCGACGGCTCGATCGTCAGATCGAGCTCAGGCTTCTTCGGCGCCTCCGGCACGCCGCCGTTGGCGCTGGTCTTGCGCGCCTCGGCCGCCGCCTCGACGCGTGCTCCCTCTGACGTCACCCGGCGACCGTCCGCACCGACGACCTCGATCCCCTGCTCGGAGAGGTACTGGTGCAGCTCCTGGAGCTGCTCCTTGGTCACCTCGACCTCTTCAAGGGCGCTGGCGATGTCGTCGAACGTCAGAAAGCCTCGCTCCTGAGCGTCCGTTATGACCCCGCGCAGCTCGTCCAGCTCATGGATCGGTGCCTCGTCCGCCAGCAGAACTTCATTCATGATTTGTTCGGCCCCCTTCCGATGAGGCACTGCCCTGCACGCCACGCACCTGACTATCGAGTTCCCGGTCCCCTCCGGAAATTTGACTTGTGATTGATAGCACATGATTTGGCCTTCGACATTGCGTTGCTGAACGGATCGGTAGCCTCAAAGCCGATGTCTCGCGGCCTGACCGTCTCCAGTGCCGACGTGCAGGCGCAATCGCCGAGCCTGCGCGTCAGCCTCTCGCGCGTCGGCGTGACCGCGGTCGAGAAGATCGTCCGGATCCGCCAGGGCGGTCAAGAACAATTGTTTTCCGCTCAATTGCGATGCTTCGTGGATCTCGGGCGACAGCAGAAGGGCGCGCATATGTCGCGCTTCGAGGAGGTCATCAACGAGGCGATCGGCGAAGTCGTCCTCGGTGAGGCGACGTTCAAGGCGGAGGCGCTCGCGCAGCGCATCGCCGAGCTCGTGCGCGAGCGTCAAGGAGCCGAGCGTGCCGAGGTCACCGTCGCCGCGCGCTATCCCGAGCACAAGCCGGCTCCCGTCTCCGGCACCCAGACGCAGGAGATCTACACGCTGTACGGCTCGGCGGCCGCGTCTGCCGAGGGCACGCGCCGCCTCGTCGGCGTCGCCGCCCAGGGCATGACCGCCTGCCCCTGCGCGCAGCAGCTCGTCAAGGCCAGCTCGCGCGAGCGACTTGCACAGGACGGCTTCACGGACGCCGAGATCGAGCGGATCTTCGAGCACGTGCCGGTGGCGACGCACAACCAGCGCGGCCTGGGCACGCTGCACATCGGAGTCCCCGAGGGCGCCGGGACCGAGATCGAGGCCCGCACGCTGCTCGACATCGTCGAAGGCTCGATGTCATCGGAGATCTACGAGCTCATGAAGCGCAGCGACGAGGGCGCGGTCGTCGAGAAGGCCCACCGCCGGCCGCGCTTCGTCGAGGACTGTGTGCGCGAGATGATCGGGTCGGTGATCGAACGGCTCCCCGAGCTGAGCGACGAGCACTTCGTCAGCGCACGCCAGGAGAACCTCGAGACGATCCACCAGCACAACGTCGTCGCCGAGCGATTCGGCCTGCTCGGCGAGCTGCGCCGCGAGCTCGCAACCGGCGAGCACGCGGGCTATCAGGTCTCGATGCGCGACTGGCTCGACGGCCTCGTCCGCTGAGCCCGACGCGTACTGACCACACTCATCCGCTGGGCTCTGCCGGCACGGTGGCCGCCGCCTCGTGGCGCGCCTCGGCGTCTCGCATGACCCTGCGCAGGCCGAAGAAGTAGTCGATCCCGCTGACGATCGTGATCACGACCGCGCCGTAGACGAGACCATCGACCCATGCCGGCGTCGGCTCGCCGATCGCGATGAGGAAGAAGATCGCCACGACCTGAACGATCGTCTTCGCCTTGCCCCACCAGTTCGCGGCGATGACGACCCCGTGCTGGGTGGCCTGCATCCGCGTCACCGTGACCGTCAGCTCGCGGGCGATGATGACCATCGCAACCCAGCCCGCCAGCCGGTTGAGTGACACGAGCGCCACGAGCGCTGCGATGATCAGCAGCTTGTCGGCGATCGGGTCCATCAGCTTGCCGAACGTGGTGATGGCGTCCCGCGCGCGCGCCAGGTAGCCGTCCATTGCGTCGGTGATCGAGGCGAGCGCGAAGACGATCGCCGCCAGCAGGTCGCCGTTCGCCGTCTCGTGCAGCAGCGCGACGACGAGCACGGGCACGAGCAGGATCCGCAGGAGCGTGAGGATGTTCGGCAGGTTCAGCGCGAACACAAGTGCCCACCCTAGTGCGTTGTGGGGAACGTCACGTGACGAATTACGGACGTACGCGGATCAAGGTGCGCGCGGAGCTGTCGAGGATCCACACACGGCCGTCGCGCAGGGCGATCCGATGCAGCGCCGGGCGCCGCTGTGTCGCGGCCCATACTCCGGCAGGCGCTACGCGCTGAGCCCCGCGTAGGCGCCCGCGTCCGGCCGCGACGGCGGTCGCAGTCGCGTGCCGAGCTCATACGCCGCCGCAGTGGCTACGCCTTCAGCCTGTGTCCAGACCGGAACATCATCGCGCTCCACGCCGCGCACGCCAGCGCGAGCGCCGCGGTCACGGCGAGCGCGATCCCGATCGGCACATCGCTCGTACCCAGGAAGCCGTAGCGCACGGCGTTGATGAGAAAGAAGATCGGGTTGACGTGGCTGATCTCAAACCACGGCGAGGGCAGCAGCTCGGCCGAGTAGAAGACGCCTCCCAGGAAGCTGAGCGGCAGAATCACGATGTTGTTGACGAAGCCTGCCTGATCCCAGGTCACCGCGTAGACGCCCACGAGCACGCCGAGCGAGGCGAACAGCACGAGCGTCAGCGCCATCGCGAGCGCGAGGACAAGCGGTTGGCGCACCGGCACGTCGGTGGCGATCAGCGCCAGCACGAGCAGCGAGGCGCCGATCGCCAGAGCGCGCACGACCCCGCCGAACGACAACCCGAGGTTGACTTCCCACCAGCGCATCGGCGCCGAGAGCACATCGTTGATGTAGCGGTCCGCGCGCGCCTGAAAGACCGACGAGGAGTTGTTCGAGTACGCCGCCTGGGCCATCGCCATCGCGATCAGCCCCGGCACGATGAAGACGTCGTAGTCGACGCCGCCGATGCCGCGGATGCGCCCGCCGAGCGACAGCCCGAAGACGAGGATGAAGAGAAACGACGCGAGCACGGGCGCGACGATCGTCTGCGACCACAGCTTGAGCACGCGCTCAGTCTCGCGCGCGCTCAGCGCGATGAGGCCACGGTGGCGGTCCAGCAGTTCGGCCGAGATCACTTCTTAGAGCGTAGTACGGGCTTCGTCAGGCGGACGGTCCCGAGGATCTGCTGCACTTCCGCCAGCCGCCGCCGCGATGGCCGCGCCCCGGTCAAGAGCGTCACCGCATACGTGCGGTAGGGCGTGCTGTCGACGAGCGCGAGCGCGCGTACGCGGCCCTTCGCTGCGCGGCCGCTGACCTCGAAGCTCGTGACCTGCCGGTCCCCGAGGCGGCCGGCGCCGTCGCGCACGACCTTGGAGGGACGCAGGCGCTCGAGCAGCGCGCTCTTCAGCGCTGCCTTGACGCCCGTCGAATGGCGGCCCGCCACGGGCGCGGAGAACGTCAGCAATGCCGAGCCGTCGGCACTGCGCAGGCGCAGCACGCGGCCCTCGGTGCTCGCCTTCCACGTGCGCGGATGCGCGAGCGCGAGGCCGAGTTGCGGGACCGAGACGAGCCGTACCGGCTGCGGCGGGGTCGCGCGACCGCTGTCCCCCCTGGGCCACAGCACGACCGCCGCCAAGACGATGCCCGCCACTACCAACACGGCGCCGCCGAGGCGGCGCCGTGTCAACAGCGCGTCAGGGGTGATCCCTGTCATCTACAGGCCGGCGTGCGATCCCTCCCGCCGGCGCATGAGCAGGCCGCCGCCGAGCAGGAGCAGGCCCGCAAGCGCGAGCCCCGTGATGTCGGTGCCCGTGAACGGCAGCGACCCCGCGTTGGCCGAACGCGCACCGTCGGCCTCCGAGTCGTCGCTGGGGTTGTAGGAGTCCGAGTTGTTCGCGTTGCCGTCGCTGTGGCAGCCCGGATCGGCCGAGTCGATGACGCCATCGCCGTCGTTGTCGGCCTTGTCCGAGCACTCCGGCGCTCCCGAGCCCGTGGTCGGGCCGCCATCGTTGCCCTTGCCTTCGCCGCCGCCGCCCTTATCTCCGTCGTCGCTCGGCTGGCTCGATCCGCCCGTCGGCGGCTTCGCCTTGTTGCGCTCGTCGTCGTCGTCGGGGTTGTAGGGCTTCTTGAGATCGTCGTCGGCGTGGCAGCCCGGATCCTTGTCGTCGATGACGCCATCGCTGTCGTTGTCGACGCCGTCCTTGCACTGCGGGCCGGGCTTCTCAGGACCTGCGGGCGCGACGCTGACCGACTCGGACGCTGCGGTCGTCTCCTTCAACAGCGAGGTGTTGCCGGCGCTGAGGACGAACACGTCCAGGGCCTCGCGGACCGCAGCGGCGCCGACGATCTCGTCCGCGTTGCAGACGATCGGCAGGAGCGGCGGGATACCCGTCACCGTGTCGGGCGTGCCGTCGGCACAGCCGGCTGCGGGCAGCGGAATTCCCTGGCCGCCGAGCGCGATCACGGTTGACTTGTTGAGCGTCTGCGGCGCCTTGCCGAAGCAGGACTTCGACGAGCTGTCGGAGTTCGCGACCTGAGCGATGGCGCCTGTGCTGGTCGTGACGTTCGCGGTCTTCGCGCCGCCGGTCGACGTCTGGCAGCTCTTGTCCTCGGTAATGACGCCCTTGCTCTCAGCGGCGTTGACGTTGAGGTTGCCGAGCTTCGCGCGGGCGACCGCGAAGTCGTTCGTCGAGCCGCTGGCCGTCGTGGTCGAGTTCGCCGTCACGAGGCTCAAGCAGATCTGTTGCGAGGTCCCGTTGCAGATCGGATCGAGAATGCCCTTCTGGATCGAATCCAGCGGGCCGGCCTTGGTCTCGCCCTGGGCCGTGTCGACGCCCAGAAGCTCGCTGCCAAGCAGCGCCGCGATCGTGATGTGGCCATGGAATTGGCCGGCGGCGTTCTTCTCGCCGCGGGCGCGGCCGACGACGATGTCCTCGGGAGGCGGACCGGAGCCGGCCGGGTCGCCGCTCAGAGGCCGCTCGGGACTTGGGTCGATGTCGACGACTGCGACGCCGCCCTGGCCGTGCGGGTTCGCGCCGTGCAGCGGCGGCTGCTTTTGGGGATCGGTTGCGGTGGCGCGGAGCTTCGCGCGCTTGTCCGAGGCCTTGAGGGCGTCGGTTGTGCGGCGCAGCGCCTGATCGGTCTTGCGTAGGGCCGCCGCGGTGCGATCAAGGCTCTGATCGACCGTGCTACCGAGTTTCTGCGTCGTCTGGCGCAGCGCGTCGTTGAGATTGCGGAGATCCACCTTGCCTCCGCTTTGCGACACGGCTGGCAGCAAGCAGATGAGTGCTACGGCCGCGACAAGCGCGGACGCGCCCAGCTTCTTCCTGGCGGTCATGCGATCCTCCCCCTCATACTCGTCGGGCGTCCGCGCCGGACGGCTCGGCACGCACCTGCGTCGCGCGGGTACCCTGTTTGTCGATGCTCAAACCCCGAGCTGTCGGACGCGAGGCTTGCCATCCATCGCACTCACGTATGCGTCCGCCAGCGACTCCACGCCGTAGGCGGTTCGCAGCCTATCAGCGGAGTCACGTGCTATGAGGTGTCCGTCGCGAATAAGCGCAATTTCCTCGCACAGCTCGTCGGCTTCCTCGAGGTAATGCGTCGTCAGCAGGATCGTCGTCCCCTCGTCGTGCAGGCGGCGGATGTAGCGCCACAGCTCCAAGCGCAGTTCGTAGTCCACGCCGGCGGTCGGCTCGTCGAGGATCACGAGGCGCGGCTCGTGCATCAGCGCCCGGGCGAGCAGCAGGCGCCGGCGCATGCCGCCCGACAGTTTCGGCGCGCGCACGCCCGCCTTTGCGCGCAGGTCGAAGACGTCCATCATCTCGGTCGCGCGGCGGCGCGCCTGTGCCCTTCGCATCCCGAAATAGCCGCCGTGGTAGAGCAGCGTCTCCTCGACGTCGAGGAAGCGGTCGAGGTTCACGTCCTGTTCGGCGAGCCCGATCATCCGCCTCGCGCCCAACGCGTCGTGGGGCTCGCCGAAGACGTCGATCTCGCCGGCGGTCACGCGGATGAGGTTGCAGACGGCGCTGATGATCGTCGTCTTGCCCGCCCCGTTGGGCCCGAGCAAGCCGAAGAAGCTGCCGTCCTCGATGTCCAGGTCGAAGTCCTCGACGGCGAGGAAGCCGCCCGTGTCCTGCGCTGCGGCGCGGACACGCCGCAGCCGGCGGCGGTCGGCACGGGTGTCGTCGTAGCGCTTGGTCAGGCCGCGGATGCTGAGCGCGTGGGCCACCTACACCAGGCTACCTCCACGCCCGCGCGCGTCCGGGCAGGGGACCGAGCAGGCAGTGTGGAAGGATGCGCGGATGCCTCTCGTCCCTTCAGTGATTCAGCGCAGCTCGCGCGGCGAACGCGAGTACGACATCTACTCCCGCCTGCTCAACGAGCGCATCATCTTCCTCGGGACTCCGATCAACGATCAGGTCGCCAACCTCATCGTGGCCCAGCTCCTGCACCTGGAGTCCGAAGATCCCGACAAGGACATCTCGCTCTACATCAACTCGCCGGGCGGCTCGATCTACGCCGGCCTGGCGATCTACGACACGATGCACTTCGTCAAGCCCGACATCCAGACGATGTGCATGGGCGTAGCGATGTCGATGGGCTCGCTGCTGCTCACCGCCGGGACGCAGGGCAAGCGCTTCTCGCTGCCCAACAGCCGTGTCCTCATCCACCAGCCGTCGGCCGGCTTCGAGGGTCAGTCGACGGACATCGAGATCCACGCCCGCGAGATCCTCAAGACGCGCAAGCGCATGGACGAGATCTACGCCTTGCACACCGGTCAGACCGAGGCCCAGGTTCGCAACGACATGGAGCGCGACCGCTTCTTCAAGCCGGACGAGGCCGTCGAGTACGGGTTGATCGACCGCGTGCTCGAGCACCATTAGTGGCGCGCGTCGCCTGATCGTCAACCGAGGCCGTACAGCCCGCGGTACTTGGCCTCGAGGTGCGCGAGCATCGGCCCCGGGTCCAGCGGCCCGCCGACGGCCTGCTCGACGAGCTCCGGCGGCGTAAGCGTCCGCCCGTGGCGGTGGACGTTCTCCACGAGCCACGCGCGCAGGGGGCCGTACTCGCCGCGGCGCAGGTCATCGTCCAGGGCCGGCAGGTCGGCGCGCGCCGCGCGCCACAGCTGCGCCGCCAGCACGTTGCCGATCGCGTAGGTCGGGAAGTAGCCGATGATGCCCTGCGACCAGTGGATGTCCTGCAGGACGCCGTGACAGTCGTCGTGCACGTCGACGCCCAGGAACTGCTTCATCTTCGCCGCCCATGCCTCGGGCAGATCGTCGGGGTCAAGCGTCCCGTCGATCAGCGCCAGCTCGAGCTCGAAGCGCAGGATGACGTGCAGCGAGTACGTCACCTCGTCGGCCTCGACGCGGATCAGGGTCGGGCGCACGACGTTGATCGCGCGCAGGAAGGCGTCGAGGTCGACATCGCGCAGCGTGAGCGGGAAGCGCTCGCGCAGCCGCGGCAGCCAGTACGTCCAGAACGGCGCGCTGCGGCCGACGAGGTTCTCCCACAGCCGACTCTGTGACTCGTGCACGCCGAGCGAGACGCCGCTGTCGAGCGTCGTTCGCGCGAGCGCGGGATCGACGCCGTGCTCGTACAGCCCGTGGCCGACCTCGTGCATGAGCGCGAAGAGGCCCGTCAAGCTGTGGTCGTCGAAGCGCGACGTGATACGCACATCCGTTTGTGCCGGCGAGGAGGCGAACGGGTGCACCGCGTCGTCGACGCGCCATTCCGCGCGGTCAAAGCCCATCGCCGCGACGATCTCCAGGCCGATCTCGCGCTGCGCTGCGACCGGGAAGTCGGCCGGCAGTGCAGGCGGTTCGGGCTGCATCGAGATCTCACTGAGCAGCGGCACGAGGCTGTCGCGCAGGTTGGCGAACAGCGCGGTCACCTGGGCGGCCGTCGCGCCCGGCTCGTAGCGATCCAGCAGCGGGTCGTACGGATGCTCGGACTCCGGGAAGCAGGCCGCGTAGCGCCGGGCGAGATCGATGTTCGTCCGCAGCGCGGGGCCGAAGGCCGCGAACGAGTTCTGATCGCGCGCATCGAGCCACGCCGCGTAGCCGGCCGCGGATGCTCGCGCCATCTGTGCGGTCAGCTCGCTCGGCACGCGTCGCGCACGTTCGTGGTCGCGGCGCACCGCTCGCACGAGCAAGGCGTCCTCAGGGCTCGTGGCCGCGTCGAGCAGCGCGCCGAGCTCGGGCGCCACAAGCCGGTCGTGCGCCAGGCGGCCGAGCGTGCCAAGCGCCTCGCCGCGTGCCGTCGCACCGCCCGGCGGCATCATGACTTGCTGGTCCCACGCGAGGACCGTGCCCGCGTGATCGAGATCTGACAGCTCCCCGAGCCGCTCGAGCAGCTGAGCCCGGGACCCGGGCTCAGGCGACGGCATGCTCGATCACACCGAGCGATTCGATCTCGATGCGGATCACGTCGCCGGAGTTCAGGAAGCTGCGGGGCTCCATCGACATGCCGACGCCACTCGGGGTGCCGGTCAGGATCAGGTCGCCAGACTCGAGCGTGCAGGTCTGTGAGATGAAGTCGACGAGCTCCTGCGGAGCGAAGATGAGGTCGCTCGTGGAGGCGTCTTGGCGCAGCTCGCCGTTGACGTGGGTCGTGAGGTGCAGATTGCGCGGGTCGGGCACGGCGTCGGCGGTCGTGATCCACGGGCCCCACGGGCAGAAGCCGTCAGCGCCCTTGGCGCGGGTCCACTGCGGCTCGCGACGCTGCAGGTCGCGCGCGCTGACATCGTCTGCGACGGCGTAGCCGGCGATCTTTCCCTCGCGGCCCATGACGACGACAAGCTCGCCCTCGTAGTCCAGCCGGCGCACGACCTCCGGGCATCTGACCGCGCCGTTCGGGGGCGCGCTCGATGACGGCAGCTTCATGAAGACGATCGGGAACTCCGGCTTCTCCTCGCCCTGCTCCTCGGCGTGCGCGGCGTAGTTCAGCCCGATGCCGAAGATCGCCCGCGGTCGAGGCACCGGTGCGAGCAGGGTGACCTCGGCGAGCGGGTAGGCGTCGCCGAGCGCCGGGTCATGGTCGCCGGTGCGCAAGCGCTCGAGCACCGTCTCTCGCTTCATGACGAAGGAGACGACCTCGTCGTCACGGACCTGCCCGGCACGAGGCGTGGTCGAGCCGGGAGGCAGGAAGGTCGTCAGCCGCATGCGCGCAAGGCTACGAGTTCGCGGGCCGCCGTGCCCGGAGCCGGGCTCCGGGCACGGTGACGCGGCGCGTGAACAGCTACCTCACCGGCACGGTGTACGTCACGCTCGAAGCGCCGATGGCGACGTTGCCCTTGAAGGCGACCTTGAGCTTCAGCGACTTCAGCTTGCCGATCCGGGTGCGCCGGACCCGTAGCAGCTTCTTGTACTTGCAGGTCTTCGAGAGCGTCGCGGTGGCGCTCGTGAGCGTGCGTTTCTTGCCCTTGGGCTTGCTCACCGTCAGCGCGATCCTGCCGGTGCACGCGCGGGCGGAGCTGACCCCGGCCGGCGGCTTGAGCGAGCCGGACACGTTGATCCGCACGAACTTGCCCTTCCTGCGAGCGGCCCCGCCGACGACCGGCGGCCTGGACGCCGGCGGGAAGACGAAGGTCGGTGGTGGTGGCGGCGGTGGTGGTGGCGGCGGCGCCTCGGTGCCAACGCTGACGGTTCGTCTCGCCTCGCCAGAGTTGCCGGCAAGGTCACGGAAGGTGAGCTTGACGGTGTAGCTGCCGGCACTGGGGAACGTGAACGCCGCGCTCGCACCTGTCTGGCCGGGCAGGCCCGGGACGCTCCAGCCAAAGCCGGCCGGATCGACGCCGGATCCGCCGGCGTTGTCGGCGACCTGCGCGGTGAACGTCGTCGCCTGTCCGGCGTTCGCGCTCGCGGGCCCGCCGATCGTGCCGGTCGGCGCGACGATGTCGGGGATGACGTTGGCGTTCGTCGAGACGACGAGCTTGCCGCCGGTGCCGCCGACGGCGGCGTCCGCACCGCTCGCCAGGCTCACGGCACGCCAGTTCTGCGTCGCCACGGCACCTCCGGCCGGATCGAAGAAGAAGGTGATGCCGTCGATCGAGTCGACGATCATGCCCGCCGCCCCGACCGCCGTCACCGTGCCGCCGTTGAAGTCGACGCCCTCGGCGCGGGTCAGGGTCCCGCGGTCGGGGTTGCCGATCGTCCAGTAGTCGCTCGTGCTCCAGCCGTCCGTCGTTCGCGAGTAGTACGAGACGCCCTCGCCGTCGGGCGTCACCGCCCACTGGCGGTTGGGGTTCGCCGGATCGCCCGTCACACGGCGGGTTGCCTGGAAGCCGTTGCCCGCGTCGGCCGGCTTCAGCGTCGCAGCCGAGGTCAGCGCATTGGACGAGAAGAAGACGGCCCCGAAGTCCTTGGAGATGAAGTACACCGAATCGGACCCCGGGATCGGGAAGAGGTCGTCGATGTCCTTGGAGATCCGGCACGTCGCACCGTCGTCGTTGGCGTACTGCCAGTCGGCGGCTGCGCTGCCGACGTTCGCTGCCGTCGCGCCGCCAGCGGTGCGGTAGATCTGTGTGCCGCCGGCGACGAGCCATGCGCGCGTGCTGCCGGCAAAGCGAACGCTGTCGACGTCGGCGATTGCCTGGTCGGGGCTCGTGCAGTCGTTCTCGCTCGTCTGGCGCCCGCCGAGGATCCCGACGATCGGGACCCAGGTGTCACCTGCGTCGCCACTGCGCATGACGACGCCGTTGGTCCCGACGGCGAAGCCGATCAGCTCCCCGCCATCCTGAAACTCGATGTCCTTGAACACCGTGCCGGGAACCGTCGCCTTCTGCTGAAAGGTGCCGGCGACGCGCTTGAAGATCTTGCCCGCCCCGGTCGCGAACCAGAACCGGTCGGCCGCCTGGTACTCGATCGCGGTGATGTCCTCCGCCGTGTTCGACGGGATCTCCGACCAGGTGGCGGCGTGCGCGTTGGGCGCGAGCACGCCAGCCGCGACGACGGCGATCAGCGAGCAACGACGAATCCATGACACGGGCGGGCCTCCTGGCCTTCAGGTTGGAATCGTCATCGTCCGACCGTCGACACCGCGAACAAGCCCTGCGGCCGATTCTGGACGAATTACGTAGGCCGACGCTTGGCGACGAGCAGTTCGGCCGGGCCGACCTGCCTGAGCGCGACGGCGCGCATCAGCTCGACGGGAGAATCAGGTGTACGTCGCCGAACTCGTGCCAGCGATAGCCGCAGCGCAGCGCGGCGCGGTAGGAGCTCTCGACCAGCGCGCGCCCGCCGACGGCTTCGAGCATGAACAGGTGCGAGGCGTCGGGTTCGTGCCAGCCGGTGAGCAGGCCGTCGACCGCTCGCACGCCGACGGCGGCCGTGACGACGTGGCGCGTCCATCCGTGGGCCGGCTCGAGCCGCCCGTCCGCCAGCGCGGCGGTCTCGAGGGCGCGCACGACGGTCGTGCCGACTGCGATCACCCGCGCGCCGCCGTCGCGGGCGGCGTTCACGAGTCGGGCGGTCGTCTCGGGCACGCGGAAGCGCTCCGGGTAGGGCGGCTCGCCGGCCTCTTGCGAGGACACCCCCGTGTGGAGCGTGATCGGCGCCACCGCGATTCCGCGCGCGACGAGCTCGGTGACGAGCTCGGTCGTGAACGGCCGTCCGGCGCTCGGCATCTCCGCGCTTCCGGGCTCGCGGGCGAAGACGGTCTGATAGTCCGACAGCGGCCACTCGCGCGCGACGTAGCCGTAGCGGATCGGCGCGCCGTGCTCGCGCAGGTAGTCACAGAGCGCCACCGGGCCTGTGTCGAACTCCGCAAGCCACAGTCGCGCGCCCGCGAGATACGGTGCCAGCAGGGTCACGCGGGCGCCGTCGGGCAGCTCGAGCGGCTCGCCCGCGCGGCCGCCGCTGAAGCGCTCGCCCTTGTCGCGCAGCTCTACGACCCAGCGCTCGCGCGTGCCCGGCGCGTCGCGATGCAGGTCGTCGAGCCGGTCGCCGTCGGCGTCGGGCGTCGAGAGGTGCAGGCGCAGCTCGGTTCCGTCCGCTCGCCATGCCGGCAGGGCGGCCGGCAGCGTCGCCGACGTGTTGACGACGAGCACGTCTCCGGCTCGCAGGTGCTCGGGGAGGTCGCGCGCCTGCGCGTGTGTCAGCCCGTCGCGGGTTGCGACGAGCATCCCCACCTCGTCGCGTGCAAGGCCGCGAGCCTCGGGCGGCTCATGCGCCTCCCGACGCGCGAGCAGCGCGGCCGCAAGGGCCGTCATCCGCTGACCGCCGTCGCGAGCTCCGAGGCGCGGTACCGCCCGCTGCTCAGGTCGCCCTCTACGAGCATGAGCAGCCCCGGCACGCTCTGCTCGGGCGATGGTAGGCCGGAGATGTCCTCGCCGGGATTTGCCTCCTGGTTCATGCGCGTGTTCATGTCGCCGGGATCCACGGCGTAGACCTTGAGGTCGGGACGTTCGGCGGCAAGCACGGCGCTGAGCTGTTCGAGCGCTGCCTTCGACGCGCCGTAGCCGCCCCAGCCCTCGTAGGCCTCGACGGCGGCGTCGGAGGTGATGTTCACGATCCTGCCGCCATCGGAGAGGTGCGGAAGCGCGAGCTGGATGAGCGCCAGCGGAGCGATCGTGTTGACGCGCAGGACCTGCTCGAGCACCCCGATCGGATAGTCGGCGAGCGGCGGGAGCGGAGAGGCTCCAAGCGCGCTCGCGTTGTTGACGAGCAGGTCGATCCGCTCGCCTGCGACCTCGACGAGCAGGCCGCGATGCCACGCGTCGGCGACGTCGCCGGCCACGGCGACGACCTCGGTCCGGGCGGCGAGCTGGGCGCGCGCGTCTTCGAGCTCCGCTTCGGTGCGAGCGTCGATGACGAGACGCCAGCTGCGCTGGGCCAGCGCGCGAGCAAGCGCCAGGCCGAGGCCGCGCGAGGCGCCGGTGATGAGTGCGGTTTGCATGGATTTGAAGCTACGCGCGCCGGCGGCCGGGGTCTATCGGGAATTGGTCCTAGGACCGGGTGGCGTTCCTGTGGGCTGGCTTGCGGCGGCGCGGACGCTCGGGAACGGCAGCGATGAAGCAAGGGACCCTGGCGGAGTGGCGAACGCTGCGACGCGCTGGATCTCAGGGTGCATAACCGACGGTTCGCGGAGTCTCGGCGATTGAAGTGTCTGTTGTGCATCGTGGGGACGCACAACAGGTGCTCCGCGTGGCCTTCGCAGTTCAACCGTCGGTTCCGCATCATCCTGCGCCTTTCCCGCAGGCCCCGCCGACGTCTGTGACGACGCGCGCCATCGCGAGCACGCGATTTCACCGCAGCGATACGGCCCCCTCCTTCATCGCTGCCGTTCGCTACGGCCTCGAAGGTCTGCGGACCGCCGAGCGGGTTGTAGATCAGCCCTGGCGGGATGCCGAATGCGACCGCGGCGACGCCGGTCGACAGCAACGCGATCCACGGTCCGGGCCAGAGGAACGCCGCGGGGTCGTGTACGGGCACGAGTCCGGCGCCGCGTCCCGCGAGCTGGTTGCGCCACACGGTCCAGGGCTCGGGGTGATCGGCCGCTGGGCACGGAACCTCGGAGGACTCGAGGATCGACGCAAGGCAGGCGGTCACCGAGCGCGTCAGCGGCGAGCCGTCAGGCGGCGGCTCAACCGGCTTCATCGCTCACCAACCCCTCGCGCACCGCGTACAGCGCCGCCTGCGTGCGGTCCGACAGGCCGAGCTTGCCGAGGATGTTGCCGACGTGCGTCTTGACGGTCTTCTCGGCGACGCCCAGATCGAACGCGATCGCCTTGTTCGCGCGACCGCGGGCGACGAGCGCGAGCACCTCGCGCTCCCGAGCGGTGAGCAGCTCGTGGCGCTCGGTGCGGGCGCCCTCGTCACCGGCGATCTCGCGTAAGAGGCGCGCGGCGACCGCCGGATGCAGCAGCGCCTCACCGCCGTCGACCATCCGGATCGCGCGCACGAGCTCGGCCGGGTCGACGTCCTTGAGCAGGTATCCCGCTGCGCCGGCGCGGACCGCCGGCAGCACCTTGTCCTCGTCGAGGAAGCTCGTCAGGACGATCGCGCGGGTAGCCGGCGCGAGCGCGCGAAGCCGCTCGATCGCCGCAACCCCGTCGAGCCGCGGCATGACGAGGTCCATAAGCACGACGTCCGGCTCGAGGGCCGCGACCGCCGCGAGCGCTTCTTCGCCGTCGGCGGCCTCGCCGACGACCTCGATGTCCTCCTGGAGCTCGAGGAACGTGCGCAGGCCTTGGCGCACGACGGCGTGATCGTCTGCGATCAAGACGCGGATCACGCCGGTACCTGGAGGCTCACCGTCGTGCCGGCGCCGGGGCTGGACTCGATCGCAAGCATCCCGCCGGCGGCCCGGGCGCGCTCGGCCATCGTCGTCAGTCCCAGGCGCGTGGAGCGCGGCTCAGTGGGATCGAAGCCGCTGCCGTCGTCGGTGACGGTCAGCTGCAAGCCCGAGCCGTCGCAACGCAGGCGCACCTCGATGTGCTCCGCGGCGGCGTGGCGCAGCGCGTTGTTCAGCGCCTCTTGGGCGATCCGGAAGACGTCTGCCTCGATGTGGGCGGCGACGGGCGCGTCGCCGCTGACGACGAGGCCGATCTCGCGTCCGTGCGTGCGGCGCAGAACGTCGACGTGCTTGCCCAGCGCGACCGCGAGGCCCTGCGCCTGGAGCGCCGCCGGGCGCAGGTGCACGATCACCGAGCGCAGTTCCTCCATCGCCTCACGCGCAAGCTCTCGCACGAGCTGCAGCTGCGCGCCCGCCTGTTCGATGTCGCGATCGAGTAGCGCCGCGCCCGACTCGGCGGCGAGCACGACGCCGAAGAGCTTCTGCGCGACCGCGTCGTGCAGCTCGCGCGCCAGCCGGTTTCGCTCTTCGACGATGCTCAGCTCCCGGCTGCGCTCGTGCAGGCGAGCGTTCTCGAGCGCGAGCGCCGCGTGCGCGGCGAAGGTCTCGATCAGCGTCTGGTCCTCGTCGGAGAATCGTTCCGCGCCCTCCTTGTCGGTGAGATAGAACGCGCCCGCGACCGCGCCGCGGCCCGACATGATCGGCACGCCGAGAAACGAGCGCATCGAGGGATGCTCGGAGGGCCACCAGCCGCGAAAGCGCGGATCGCCCTGGATGTCGGCGGTCCGGTAGGGCTGCTCGGATTCGAGCATCGCTCCGAGCAGGCCGTGCTGGCGCGGCAGCTCGCCGAGGCTCGCGATCAGCGCGTCGCTCATTCCCGAGGTGATGAAGCGCGCGAAGCCACCGTCCCCGCCCGGCACACCGATCGCTGCATAGCGCGCGCCCGCGAGCTCGCGGGCGGCGTCGACGAGCTTCTGCAGCACCGGCTCGACGGCGTGCTCGGCGGCGATCGCCAAAACCGCGTCGCTCAACGCGTCGGCGACCGGACTGTGGACCTGGTGGCCGGCGGCCATTGCGCTCAACCGTGCCGGCCGTCGCGGCGGATGTGCGTGTCATACCCGATGGCAGTGATGATCGCGTTCCGCGCGGCGGCGCGCCACTGCGTCACGCATCCGCGCAGGCTCGGAACGCGTCCCACCGAGCGCGGGCTCACCCGGCGAACCACTACCGTGGCGTCATGGCCGAGCACGTCGTCTGCCTCGTCACCACGCCGACCCACCAGGCGCGGCCGCTTGCCGAGGCCGTCGTCCGTGCCGAGCTCGTCGCCTCCGTGAACATCGTGCCGCTCGTGCGCTCGGTCTACCGATCCAAAGGCGAGGTCGAGCTGGACGACGAGGCGCTGCTCATCATCAAGACGACCCGCGACGCAGTCGCAGCCCTCCGCAACGCGCTCGCTGAGCTGCACCCGTCCGAGAACTTCGAGCTCGTGGCGCTCGACGTGGTCGACGGGGCACCGGCGTACCTCGGCTGGATCACGGACTCGGTACGGCTCCCGGGCCAGTAGCGCCAGTATGCTCCGAGCCCGATGTTCCTCCTGGAGTTTCTCGCAGCCAGCAAGGCGTGGACCGACACGATCGGCGTCGGCTTCACGTTCCTCATCCTCATGCCGGCGCTGGCGACCGGCCTGATCGTCGTCGCCATCGTCTCCGCCCGCGGCGAGAAGCGCGACAACGAAAAGAGCGCCGGTCGCTGGGGCCGCGCCGCGCAGCGGCACAAGACCGGCGACGGTTAGCCGTCCACCAGCGCCGCCTCGAGCAACTCGTCCCTGCTTGCGCCCGATTGCAGCCGGATCCGGATCTGCGCGTCCGTCATGCGAGGACGCTCGCAAGCCAGTCGGCGGCGGCGCGAGCGACCACGTCGAGATCGCTCTTCAAGCCGTGGTTGCCGCGAACCGTGACGACGTGACGGCTCGCGCTCGGGGGTGGCTGGCCGAAGGGGTCGCGATCGCCCTGCACGACGAGCACGGGGACCGCGACCGCGTCGAGCTCCGGCTGGCGGGTCTTAGGCGCTGCCGCCTGCGACCGCTGGGGTGGGATGAGCGGGAATGCGAGGCACAACACCCCGCGGACCCCGGTGTCAGCGGCCGTCCGGCAGGCCACGCGCGCCCCCGACGAGCGGCCGCCACCGATCAGCGCCAGCCCCTCGAACGGGCCGTCGAGGAGATGCTCGACGACGGTCCGCCAGGCGGTGTCGAGTTGATGCGCGGGAGCCGGCGAGCGCCGTCCGGCCACGCGATAAGGCTGTTCGACGAGCGCGACGCTGAACTGCACGCCCAGTGCGGCCTTGGTGACGGCCTGCAGGTCCGGCGCCTGTACGCCGCCACCGGCGCCGTGACCCAGGACGACGGCGCCGACTGGCTCTGACACCGCGTGCGGGTGCGCGCGCGCCGGCCCGTAGACTGTGGCGATCTCGAGCACGCCTGGTCAGGCCGGCCGTCGTGTCGCGCGCACGGCAGCGTTGCCCCAGGTGTCCGCGAGCTCCGCGTAGACCTGAGCCGTGCGATGAGCCACGTCGGTCCAGTCGAAGTGCAGCACGTGCGCCGAGGCCTCGGCGACGAGCCGCTCGCGCAGCGCGTCGTCGCAGAGCACGCGCTCGACCATCACCGCGAGGGCACGCGGATCGCGGGAGCGAAATCGCAGGCCGATGTCGGAGCTGGGGACGACCTCGCGCAGCCCGCCGGTGTCGGCGACGATGCACGGGCACCCGCTCGCCATCGCCTCCAGCGCCACGAGCCCGAACGGCTCGTAGATGCTCGGCACGACGCAGAGATCGGCGATCCGGTACAGCGAATGCAGGACGTCGTCGCCGATCCAGCCCATGAACGCGCCGTGGCGCATGAGCCCCAGGCGCCGCGCCTGCTTGCGCAACTCGGCCTCGTGCGTTCCCGAGCCGGCGACGAGGAAGCGGACGGCTCCGACCTTGCGGAGCACGCGCGGCATCGCCTCCAGGGCAAGCTGAAAGCCCTTCTCGTAGACGAGCCGGCCGACCAGCAGCACGAGCCGCTCCTGCGGCGTCGCGAAGCGCGCTCGGAGCTCGTCGAGGTCGCCGACGGGCTGCAGGTCGGCTGGATCGATCCCGTTGGGGATCACGGTCACGCGTTGCTCGTCGATGTCGTAGACGTCGGCGACGTGCTCGCGCATGTAGTGCGAGCAGGTGATGACGCGATCGGCGCGTCCCGCCATCCAGGTCTCGATCCCGTGGATGTAGGCCTGCGGGTGCTTGTCGACCCAACCCTGGTGGCGGCCGTACTCCGTCGCGTGGATCGTCGTGAGGTACGGGCAGCGCAACCGCTCTGAGAGCCCCGCCGCCGCGCCGGACACGAGCCAGTCATGACCGTGGACGAGGTCGAAGCGCATGCGCTTGCCGAGCTGGCGGCCGGCGGCGTGCATGTGCGAGTTCATCCCCTCCACCCAGGCGACGAACTCGTCGAGGTCGAGTGGCATCGTCTTTTCGACGACGCGGTGGATGAGCACGCCGGCGCGCTGCTCCTCCGCGGCGTGCTCGCGGCCACCGCGGGTAAGCACGTGGACCTCCACGCCTTGAGCGACGAGCGCCTCCGATAGCTTGCGGACATGACGTGCGAGGCCGCCCGCGACGATCGGCGGGTACTCCCAGGACAGAATCAGGACGCGTGGACTCACAGCGGCGAACGAGCCGGCCGATCCTATCGGTGGTACCGGGGCGCTTGAACGCCCGCAACCACCCAGCTCCCGCTGAGTTGCCCCAGGGATGTCCCGCCGCCTGCTAGTCGCACTGCTGCTGGTCGTGATCGCCTGCGCGAGCGCGATCGCCGTCGCCCTGCCCGGCGAGGATCCTGGCGGGCTGGGCCCGCAGGGCAGCGGCCCCGCGACGAGCGCGGCCGCGCGAGCGCTCCTGCAAGTCGCCGGCGGCCCAAGCGGCAGCGCTCTCGTGACGCTCCGGCGCTGGCGCTACCGCGCCGACCCTGACAGCCGGGGGGTGCGCGAACGCTGGGCGCGCGGCGACTTCGGCGGCGAGATCGTACGCGTGCCCTACTCGCCCAACGCGGGCGCGTTCAGCGGCCCGGCCGGCGAGCGGGCGCACTCCGGCAGCGTGGGCTGGATCTCGAAGCAGATCGAGGCGCCCGTGGACGGCCGCTACGCCGTGCATTTCGAATCCGCCCATTACCGCGCTGCGGTCTACATCGACGGCCGGCCGGTGCGCAAGCACGTCGGCGCCTACGAGCCGTTCACCGCGCGGGCGCGGTTGAGCAAGGGTCGCCACACGATCGTCGTGCGCACCGATTGGCGCAATCCCAAGCGTCAGGCTGCCGAGGGCTGGGCGCGGGCGTGGTTCAACTACGGCGGCCTGAATCGGCCGGTGACGCTGGCGCGTCTGGGCGGCAGCGATCTCGGCGCGCTGACGGTCCGGACTCGGTTGCTGGCAGGCGGACGAGCACGCGTGGAGGTCTCCGTGCGCGTGCGCAACCGCGGCTCGGCGCGGTCGATTCACCTGCGGGGCGCGCTCAGCCGCGACGGCGATGTCCAACCGCTGGACTTCGGTGTCTTGAACGTGGGCGCGGCCACGTCGAAGCCCGCCCGAGCATCAGCGACGATCGCCGCCGCCGCGCTGTGGTCTCCGAAGAGCCCGGCCCGCTACAACCTGCGCATCGAGGTCCCCGGTGAGGCGACGCTTCAGCGCAAGGTCGGGCTGCGCCAGCTCGCGTGGGGCGCGGGCGGCCTCAAGCTCAACGGCGAGCGGCTCGTCCTGCGCGGCGCCGCGATGCCCGCCGACGCTCGCGGTCACGGGGACGCGCTGACCGACGCCGACGAGGCGCGCATCGTGACTCAGCTGCGCGCCGCGGGCGCCAACGCGACGCGCTCGCAGATGCCGCTGTCGCAGAGCATGCTCGACCGCCTCGACGCGGCGGGGATCCTCGTCTGGCAGGTCATCGGCCCGTGGGAGCCGGCCGGAGGCTGGCGCGCGGACACGCCCGAGCAGGTAGCCGCCGCGCGCGACCGCGCGGTGCGAACCGCCGAGGCGCAGCAGCCATCTGCCGCGATCGTCGCCTGGTCGCTCACCAACGAGGCGTCGGGCGCCGGGCAGCCCGCACAGAAGAGCTACGTCACGCAGACGGCGCGGCGATTGCACGAGCTCGACCCGACGCGCCCGGTTGCGGCCGACATCTGGGGCTCACATCTTCCGGGCGAGGACGGACAGCTCTTTTCGCAGCTCGACGCGATCGGCATCACCGACTACGTCGGCTGGTATGACGCGCTGGACCGCGCGCCGGCCGAGCAGGAAGCGCTGACCTCCGAGCGCCTGGCGCGTCTGCGTACCCTGTTCCCGGACAAGCCGCTCGTCGTCACGGAGCTCGGCGCCGCCGGCAGCGAGCGGATCGGCGGCGACGCGTTCGGCGGCCTGCTCTTCCAGGCACAACTGCTGTCCCGGCGCCTGGGCGCGCTGCGCGACAACCCGAATCTCAGCGGGACGATCGTATGGTGCCTGCGCGACTACGCGCTGCGGCCGGATTTCCGCGGTGGCTCGGTGCTGGCGAGGAGACCGGGCCTGACGCTGACGCCGGGTCTCAACGAGAAGGGACTGTTCGACTACGAGGGCAAGGCCAAGCCGGCGCTCGCGGTCGTGCGGCGGGCGTTTGCCGGCTAGTGGTCGGTCCTGGCGCGCGAGCCCGGCCCGTCGTAGCTCGGGTCGGCGTGCAGGCCACCGTTGGCGGGCGAGTAGATCGTCGTGTTGCCCTGGTCCCAGCGAATCTCGTAGCGCGGGTTTGGCTCGCCACGCAGCACACGCACGATCTCTCCGTGGCGGCCGGGGCGCAGCGGCTGCTTGGCCACCCTGCGGCGGCGCCCCGATGTCTCGGCGACGACGCGGTCTCCAACTTCAAAAGCCATTGCTTCCTCCGTAAAGGTCTGTGTTGCTGGTGCTCGGCTCAACAGGCTCTCGCGCCAGGTGGCGAGCGCGATGATGTTAGAGCCCTGAGCGAACGTAGGATCTCGCGGTCTCACCGTAGCGAACGGCCGTGACGCGACCTTGCTTCGCGCGGCATTCAGCTCAGCGCCCGCCGCGCGTGGAAACGGAAGCTGTCGCGCTCGGCGACGACGCCGACGTCCTCGAAGCCGGCAGCTTGAAGTCGCCGCTCGAGTCCCGCCGAGTCGATGACGACCTTGATATCGCCGATGTGCAGGAGGGCGAAGCCGATGCCGCGGCCGGTGCTGTCCGTGCCGACGAACGGCGCGCCGGGGCGCAGCACGCGGCGGACCTCGGCGAACAGCCGATCCTGCATGTCGGGCGACGGGACGTGGTGCAGCATCGTGAAGCAGGCCGCCGCGCTGAAGGACGCGTCGGCGAACGGCATCGCCGTGCCGTCGCCGCCTCGCGCTTGCAGTACCAATGATGCGCGCGGTTCATGGCCACCGGCGAGAATGCCACACATGACCGATCAGGCTGCGAAGGCGAAGCGATTTCTGGAGCTGCACGCGGGCGAGCACCCGCTGTTGATGCCAAACCCCTGGGATGCGGGATCGGCGAAGCTGCTGGCCTCGCTGGGGTTCGAGGCGCTGGCGACGACGAGCGGCGGCTTCGCCGCGACGCTCGGGCGCCTCGATGGCTGCGTAACCCGCGACGAGGCCGTCGCGCACGCCGCCTCGATCGCCGCGTCGACCGAGCTGCCGGTCTCGGCGGACTTCGAGAACGGCTTCGCAGACGACCCGGGCGAGGTGGCACAGACCGTACGGATGGCGATCGAGGCGGGCCTCGCCGGCTGCTCGATAGAGGACGCCACCGGCGCTGAGGACGGACCCCCGATCTACGATCCCGGCACGGCGGCCGCCCGCATCGAGGCGGCAGCCGAGGTCGCCCATGGCGGTCCGGTCAGGCTCGTGCTGACCGCCCGTGCCGAGAACTACCTCCACGGTCGCCCGGACCTGCGCGACACGATCCGGCGCCTGCAGGCCTACCAGGACGCCGGCGCCGATGTCCTCTACGCCCCCGGACTGCACAGCATCGACGATATTCGCGACGTCGTCTCCGCCGTCGACCGCCCGGTCAACGTGCTGACGTGGCCGGGCGCGCCGTCGGTCGCGGAACTGGCGGAGGTGGGCGTCGCGCGCGTGTCGGTCGGCGGCGCGTTCGCGTTTGCGGCGCTCGGCGCGGCCATGGAAGCCGCGCAGGAGCTGCTGGACGCCGGCACGTTCGGGTTCCTGGGGCGGGCGCGCGCGGGTATGAAGCAGGCGAAGACAGCGTTCGGCTCAGCGAGCTGAAGCTCAGCGGCGCCGGGCGGAGCGCTCCCGAAGCACCCTGCGACGCCCTCTCATCCGAGCGGATGAGAGGGCGAATGGCGCTAGAACGTCAGGAACTTCGCGACGCCGCTCAGCGCGATGATCTCGTACGTCTGAGCGACGGGAGGAGGTCCGGCGATCGTCGTGTGGTTCGTGGTGAAGATGCCGACGGTCTTGAAGTGATGCTCCTCGCCCTGCTTCTGCTCGACGTCCGGCAGCACGAGGGTCAGCGTGATCGTCTGCAGGTCCGGGATCGACTCCAGCGTCACGGTGACCTCCGTGCCGAGGGCAGTGCGCTGGATATCGATCTCGTCCCCCGAGAAGCTGTGCTTTCCCTTCGGCCCTGAGTAGAAGAACTGCGGTGTGCCCCCGAAGCTGGTGGTCGAGAACGTGATCTGCGTGTCCCGGCCACGCAGCTCGAAGTCGTTTGCCGTTACCAGGGTGCTCTGGGCCATGGTGCGATACCTCCGTTACAACCGGTCTGGAGTCATTCCTCATGGCGATGGTGATCCAGCGCAGCGCCACGAAGCGTGAGATCGCTCACAGTCAGCCGATGTCCGGCACCCCCCGCTGGGCGCGTATCGGGCGCTACGAGTTCGTACGCTCGAGCAACGCCAGCCCGTGCGGCTCGACCAGCCGTCCCACGGGCGTCGGACCCCCGAGATCGTGCTCGACCCCGGATAGAACATCCCGGTAGCGCCCCGGCGGGACGTCGACCGACGCGGCCTCGCCTGGCGGCCGCAGCGCCACGGCCACGAGCACGTCGCCGTCGCCGCGGGTGAACGCGCACACGTCAGCTCCGGCATCGATCGGCACGTAGGCGCCGGCGAACGCCTCGCTACGCCGTGTACGCAGCTCCAGCGCCCGCGAGATCATGTGCATCTTCATCGTCTCGCGCGTCGGCTCGGCGCCGCTGCGCAGCGCGGCCAGGGCGGCCCGTCGCGCGTCCCAGGCGACCGGCCTTCGGTTGTCGGGGTCCACGAGCGAGAGGTCGATGAGCTCGTCGCCCTGGTAGATGTCGGGCAGGCCCGGAACGGTGAGCTTCAGCAGCAGCTGGCCGAGCGCAGAGCGCTCGCCGGCGACGGCCACAGTCTCGACAAAGGGTGCGAAGTCCGCCAGAAACGGCTCGTGTGAGAGCAGCGCGACGGCGAAGCGCTTGACGCGCGCCTCCCAGTCATGGTCCTGCTCGACCCAGGTGGTGTTGCGCTTGGCCTCGCGCAGCGCCTTCTCGACGTAGCCCTCGAGCCGCTCCGGCGCGATCGGGTGGACGCCGGCCAGGGTCTGGAAGAGCAGGTAGCGCTCATGCGCGTCCGGAGCGCCGTCCTGCACGAGCTCCTCGGTGAGCTCATACCAGCGGCGCACGTGCTCCGCCCACTCCTCGGCCATGCCGCTCAGGGCCCCGATCCGCGCGCGCACGTCGCCGGAGCGCTTGGTGTCGTGCGTCTGGGTGACGAGCAGGTTGTGCGGCGAACGCAGCGCGCGTATCTCGTTGGCCTCGTGAAACTCCTCGACCGAGACGCCGAAGCGGCCCGGGTCGCCGCCGACGTCGTTCAGTGCGAGCAGGCGCAGGTAGCGGTAGAACGCCGTGTCCTCGATTCCCTTGGCCGTCACCGGCGGCGAAGTCTGCTGAAAGCGCGTCACGAACTCCTCGGGCGCGTCGTCGAACAGGTCGGGGCGCCCGGCCGCTGTCAGCGCCGCCGTGTCGGCCGGCTCGAAGACCCCGTCGCGGACGTACGTGCGGTAGACCGGCAACCGCGCGAGCGCCTCCTCGAGTCCACCCGGATCGTGGATCGCCCGCAGGCGCTGCAGCTCGCGCGTGAACGTGCTCGTCGCCTGCTCGAGCTGGGCCTCCAGCGCGACCTCGTCGAACGAGCGCTCGTCGCCGACCAGCTCGGCGTACAGCGCCGTCAGCGCGGCCTCGCCCGCCGGATCGATGAACAGTCC
>Ga0307502_10000043_pt1 | contig 33498 bp, 34 predicted proteins | sample 16_S_MG_FD_201364 | JGI IMG/M metagenome (GOLD analysis project Ga0307502, IMG submission 201364) | Soil microbial communities from Populus trichocarpa stands in riparian zone in the Pacific Northwest, United States - 16_S | ecosystem: Environmental > Terrestrial > Soil > Riparian zone > Trees... | reverse complement strand
TTCCAGCTGAGACCGGCGCCGGCGAGCCTCGCCGCGTCCTGCACACCATGCAGGACGATGTCGACGCTGTCGTGGGTGGCGTTCTCGGCGGGATCGAGCCCGAGCGCGGCGAGGCGGTCGCGCGCGGCACGGTCCGGTGTCGCGACCGACACGAGCTGCTCGGACGGAGCGGGGGTCGATCGGCGGCCCAGCGAGACCGTGCTGGCGCTCAGCCGAGCGCTCGAGGCGGCGCCGTCGCGGCGACAGGCCTGGACGAGCAGCCGCTCACCCGCGCCGACGAAGCCCTCGACGAGCTCGCGGTCCCCGGGCGTGGCGCCGGCGGCGACGAGTCGCTTGGAGACGGCGTCGAAGATCGCGAGATCCCAGTCGCCGCGGCTGACGAGCGTCGCACGAAGCAACCCCGTCTCACGGGCGGTCACGGGCAGCGTCCGCGCGCCGCCGCCCGCCCGGAACGGGCCGGCATGGCAGCTGCGCTGGCTGGAACCGGCGGCGCGGAACGTCTGCAGCACCGGCGTCGATCCCGACGCCGGGAACGGCACCGCGAGCGACAGAGCGAGGGCGCCGAACGCGCCGATCAGTGAGGTTCGCACGACGACGGCCGCACCCTAGTACACGCGGCCGGAAGTTGTGCGGGGTTTTCCGGGCGCAGAACTTGCGGACCGGTGTACGAGTACGCGACCTGCCGCGGTGTACTCGTGGCCAGGTCAGTTCACCGGGCAGGCGACCGACGCCCTGCCAGCCGAACGGGCGCAGCGATCACGGCGCGACGGCGGGCTGCTCTTGTTAATCCTGAACCGCGTGTACTTGCCAGTGAAGCCGGCCTTCGTCACGTAGATCGACAGCGTCGTGCCCGCACGCAGGCGCTTCTCGAACGCCCGCGCCCGCACGAATCCGGTGATCGTGTACTCCGACGTCTTGCGCCGCTTGCAGGACCGGCCCTTGCAGTAGATCGTCACCCTCGTGCCGTTGGGCGCCTGCACGCGCAGCAGCGTGATCAGCACGCCGGCCCTGTCCGCCCTGCCCCGAAGCCGGATGACCGGGAAGGGCGAGACCAGCGGATACGCCCGCGAGACGGAGCTTGGTCCGACCGGTTGACCGGTGCTGCCCGCTGCCGGGGACCTGGGCGTGTCGGTCTCGTCGGTGTCCAGTCGCGAGACGCATCCCGGGTCGTTGGGGTAGTCGACCTTGCCGTCGAGGTCGTTGTCGATCGTGTCCGAGCATGCCGGCGGAGCCGCGATAGGCGGAGCCGGGTCGGTTTCGTCGTCGTCGGCCGGCGACGAGCAGCCAGGATCCTTGGTCTGCCCGGCGACGTTCGTGTCGGTGTCGAGCGTGCCATCGGCGTCGTTGTCGCGGCCGTCGTTGCACTGCGCCGGATCGACCTCGCTGGCGTCGGTCTGGTTGGGACCAATGATCGGCGCCGCGCAGCCCCAGTCAAACGGGAAGTCGATATCGCCGTCGCCGTCGTTGTCGTTCCCGTCCGAACACGCGGTGTCCCGTTCGCTCGGATCGCTCGCGGAAATGCAGCCGCGGTCGGCGGGGTAGTCGACCTTGCCGTCCCCGTCGCTGTCAGCGCCGTCGCCGCAGTCCGGCAGCGTCGCGGGGTTGTCCTCGGTGTTGTCCCTCGCCGACAAGCATCCCGGATCGTCCGGGTAATCGACGAGTGTGTCGCCATCGACGCCGTCGTTAGTGCTGGCGCCGTTGGAGCACGCCCGCGACTGGGCGGAGGGCTCCGCCTCGAGGGGGTCGTTCGGCCCCGTGCAGCCCGACTCGGCCGGAAAGTCGATCTTCCCGTCGCCGTCGTCATCGATGTTGTTCGTGCACTGCGACAGCCGCGGGATCGCCTGTGCGGAATCGGCGCTCGCCAGCGCGAGCGCCGCCGTCAACAGTGTGCCGAGCAGCAGCCAGAGACCCCAGCGACCCAAGGACGGGCTAATACGACTATGGATCACAAACGTACTGAGCTCCCCCGTGGCTGGCTCCCAAGCCGATACTAACGTCCAGGTGGCGACCCGATGCGGTGAATCCGGCAGCCGCTACTTATCTCCTACCTCGACGTGAACCAGACGTAATAGCAGCCGGCGGCCGCGCCCGCGTCAGTTCGAGGCGCAGGACACGGGCGGACCTCCCATCGAGCGGGCGCAGCGATCGATGCGCGTGGGCGGCTTCTTTTTGCGGATCTTGAAGCGCGTGTACTTGCCGGTGAAGCCGGCCTTCGTCACGTAGATCGTCAGCGTGGTGCCCACTCGCAGGCGGCGCTCGAATGGGTGCGAGCGCACGATCCCCGTGGTCGTAATCACGGACTTCCAGCGCAGCGGGCACGATTTGCCCTTGCAGAAGACGGTCACCTTCGAGCCCTTCGGCGCCTGGACGCGCAGCAGCGTGATGAACACGCCGCTCCGGTCGGCTCTGCCACGTAGCCGGACGATCGGGAAGGGCGAGATAAGGGGACGGATGGTCGAGGGCGCGCCCTTCGGACCTGTGACCACCGGAGCGCCTGCCGGGGCCTTGGGCCCGGTGCTGTCGAATGACACCCCGGCGGTCGGCGGCGGGTTGGTCTCGTCGTTGTCCGTCCGCGAGGCGCACCCTGCGTCGTTGGGAAAGTCGGTCAGCCCGTCCTTGTCGTTGTCGACGCCGTCCGAGCACGCGTACGAAGCGCCTGGGGGCGTTGGATCTGGCCCTGGTGCCGGTGGGTCCGTCTCGTCCGTGTCGTCTGCCGACGTGCAGCCCGGATCGGCGGGGTAGTCGATCTTCCCGTCGTTATCGTTGTCCATGCCATCCGAGCACACGGGGGGATTCGGCGCCTCGGTTCTGTCGTTCGGGCCAGTGCAGCCGGGATCCTTCGTCTGGCCGGGGATGTTCGTGTTGGCGTCCAGCCATCCGTCGCCGTCGTTGTCGATTCCGTCGTTGCACTCCGGCGGGTCGACCTCGTCGTTGTCGGGCTGGTCGGGAGCGAAGTCCGGCGCCGGACCGGCGATGACCGGCGCCGAGCAGCCCCAGTCGAATGGGAAGTCGATGAAGGTGTCGAAGTCGTTGTCGGCGCCGTCGGAGCACGCGGTGTCCGTCTCGCTGGCGTCGCTCGCAGAGATGCAGCCGGGGTCGCTCGGGTAGTCGATCTTGCCATCCCCTGGTACCGGATCGTTGTCGAGGCCGTCGGTGCATGGCGGCGCCACCGCGGGAGCGGCCTCGGACACGTCGCTTGCCGACGCGCATCCCGGATCGTTTGGGTAGTCGAAGACGATGTTGCCATCGTTGTCGATACCGTCGGAGCACGGCGTCACAGCGCCTGCTTCGGTGGTATCGCCCCGCCTCGTGCAGCCCGGATCCTCCGGGAAGTCGACTTTGAGGTCGCCATCGTCGTCGATGTGGTTCCCGCACTGCGCCAATCGCTGAAGCGCGGACGCCGGGTCGGCGCTCGACAGCGCGAACGTCGCCGCGAGCAGCATTGCGAGCGTGAGCCAGAGCCCCGCCCGTGTGAAGGTCGGGCAAAGACGAGTGCGATACATGATGAGCGATTCCTCCGTGGAAGACCCGGGCCCGTGGGAAGGCCGGACCGATACTAACCGGGCTGCGGACGCGCAACTTCCGGCCGCACCCGCAAGCCCGTACTTATCCCCTACTGCAGCGCGAGCCAGACGTAGTAGCCGGCGACGGCCGTGAACATCACCGCGTCGAGGCGGTCCAGCGCGCCGCCGTGCGCGCCGAACAACCGGCCCGTGTCCTTCGTGCCGGCGTCGCGCTTGACGAACGACTCGAAGAGGTCGCCGAGTGGCGCGGCGAGCGCGACGCCGAGGCCGAGCAGAAACGCGTCGGTCCCGGACAGCCACTCCTGGTAGGTGCCCGCCAGGCAGGTCGCCAGGATCGCCACGCCCATCCCGATGGCGAGCCCCTCGACGGTCTTGTTCGGCGACACCCTCGGTGCGAGCGGGCGCTGGCCGAACCAGCGCCCGCCGAGATACGCGGCGGTGTCGCCGACGAACGTCCCGACGAGGATGTCGACGATGATGCCGCCGCCGTGGGGCAGGTCGCGCAGCAGCACGCCGTGGGCGAACGCAACGCCGATCCAGACGACGCCCAGGACGGTGATCGCCATCCCGAGCGTGCCCGCGCGGCGCTGCAGCAGCGTGATCCCGAAGAGCACGGGAAAGAACGCCATCAAAGCCAGCAGGACATGCAGGACGTCACCGGCGTAAGCGGCGATGATCACGCCGGCGATGCCGACGAAGCCGGCGAGCCGTACCGGCTCGACGTCGGCATAGAGGTCGAACAGCTCGCCCAGGCAGACGATTGCCAGCGCGAGGATGCCGAGCGCGAACCAGATTCCGCCCAACGCGATGATCGTTATCGCGTAGGCGATCGCCGGCACCGCGACGATCAGTCGCCTGCTCAGCTCCGAGCCCTCGCGCCGGCGGCGCTCGCCGCCGTGCGCCCGCCGCTGAGGGGGCGGACGGCTCTCGCGGGCAGCCATCAGCGGCCCCCGAACCGCCGCCGGCGCTCGCCGAATTCGGCCAGCGACTGCTCCAGTGAGGCGCGCGTGAAGTCCGGCCACAGCTCGTCGCGGAAGATGAGCTCGGAGTAGGCCGACTGCCACATGAGGTAGTTGCTCAGCCGCCGCTCGCCGCTCGTTCGGATGATGACGTCGGGGTCGTGCATCTCGGGGGCGTACAGCAGCGCCCGGAAGTCCTCCTCGTCGCCTTGCGCGAAGCGCTTGGCGGCGTCGACGATCTCGGCCCGGCCGCCGTAGTTGAAGGCCACGAACAACGTGATGCGCTCGTTATGCGCCGTCGTCGCCTCGGCCCAGTCCATCTGCTCGAGAAGGGCCGGGTCGACGCCCTCGCGGCGCCCGACGAAGCGGATCCGCACGCCCATCTGGAGCAGTTCCGGCGTCTCGGAGCCGATCTTCTCCTCGAACATCGCCATCAGTCCCGCGACCTCGTCTTCGGGCCGCGACCAGTTCTCCGTGGAGAACAAGAAGACCGTGAGCTCCAGGATGCCGAGCTCGGCGGCGTCGCGCAGGCGCGCCTTGACGTTGTCCGCTCCGGCGCGATGGCCGTCGCTCACGGACAGGCCGTGGGCCTGCGCCCAGCGTCCGTTGCCGTCCGTGATGATCGCGACGTAGCGGGCCGCGTCGACTGGCTGCGTTGTCACGTCGGCGACCCGCGGGTGTTGTGCCCCGGATGGCGCACTACACCTCGAGGATCTCGTCTTCCTTGCCCTTCAGGAGCGCTTCGAGCTCCGCGATCTTCGCGTCGGTGAGCTTCTGCAACTCGCTTTCGGCGCGGTGCTCCTCGTCGGCGCCCACATCGCCGCTCTCCTTGAGCTCGCGCAGGTCGTGCTTGACGTCGCGGCGAACGTTGCGGATCGCCACGCGGCCCTCTTCGGCGATGTGCCGGACCATCTTGACGAACTCCCGGCGGCGCTCCTCGGTCAGCTGCGGGATCACGAGGCGGATGATCGCGCCGTCGTTGTTCGGTGTCAGGCCCAGCTGGGCCTCGGAGATGCCCTTCTCGATCGCCTTGAGCGACGACTTGTCGTATGGCTGGACCGTCAGCAGCTGCGCCTCGGCGGCATTGATCGTCGCGAGCTGCTTCAGCGGCGTCGAGGCGCCGTAGTAATCGACGTGAACTCGGTCCAGCAGCGCCGGGCTCGCGCGGCCGGTTCGCACGGAGCCGAACTCATGGTTCGTCGCCTCGACGGACTTGGACATCCGGTCCGAAGCGTCAGCCAACAGCTCGTCGATCAGCTCAGTCATCTCGGGTCACCACCACCGTTCCAACCTGTTCGCCAGACACTATCCGCTCGATGTTGCGCTCGTCGTTCATGTTGAAGACGTACAGCGGCATGTGGTTCTCGGCGCACAGTGTGAGCGCCGTGTAGTCCATGACGCGCAGCCCGCGGCGCAGCGCGTCCATGTGGCTGATCTCGCGGATCAGCACGGCGTCGGAGTCCTCGCGGGGGTCGGCCGACAGCACGCCCTCGACCCCGTTCTTCGCCATGAGAATCGCTTCGGCGTGGATCTCGACGGCTCGCAGCGCGGCGGCCGTGTCGGTCGTGAAGAACGGGTTGCCGGTGCCCGCGGCGAAGATGACGACGCGCCTTTTCTCGAGGTGTCGCATCGCGCGGCGGCGGATGTACGGCTCGGCGACCTCTGAGATCGTGATCGCCGACTGCACCCGCGTGTCCGCGCCCTCCTTCTCCAGCGCGTCCTGCATCGTCAGCGCGTTGAGGACCGTCGCCATCATGCCCATGTAGTCGGCGGTCGCGCGGTCCATCCCCGCGGCTGCGCCGCGCAGCCCGCGGTAGATGTTCCCCGCGCCGACGACGATCGCGATCTCGACGCCGCGCGCGTGCACGGCGGCGATCTGGGCCGCGACGGCGCGGACCCGCTCGGGATCGGTTCCGTAGTCGAGGTCACCCATGAGCGCCTCGCCCGACAGCTTGAGCAGGATCCGCCTGAACGCCGGCTCGACGGTCATGTCGAACGTCGAGACTACTCGCCGACCGCGAACCGGCTGAAGCGCCGGATGACGACGTTCTCGCCCGTCTTCGACGACAGGTCTGCGCGCAGCTCCTCGATCGTCTTGCCGTCGAACTTGTCGGCGTTGACGTGCGGTTGCTTGAGCAGGACGGTCTCCTCCATCCACTTGCGCAGCTTGCCCTCGGCGATCTTCGTTCGGACGTTCTCGGGCTTGTCGGCGGCCTGGCCCTCGAACACGCGCAGCTCGGCCTCGCGCGCCTCGTCGGGAATCTCCTCCTCGGAGACGTAACTGGTGGTCGGCGAGCCCGCGACGTGCATCGCCACGTCCTTGGCGAACGCGACGAACTCCTCGTTGCGAGCGACGAAGTCGGTGTTGCAGTCGACCTCGACGAGGACGCCGACCTTGCCGTTTGAGTGGATGTAGGACTGGACGGTGCCCTCGGTGGCCTCGCGGCCGGCGAGCTTGCCGACCTTGCTGCCAAGCTGGACGCGCAGCAGTTCGACGGCGGCGTCGATGTCACCGCTGGTCTCCTGCAGCGCGCGCTTGCAATCCATCATCCCCGCGCCGGTCTGGTCGCGCAGGGCCTTGACGTCCTTCGCACTGATGTTGCTCACTGGCCTGCTTCCTCTGTCCTGGTCTCGGTGGCGGGCTCGGCCGAAGGCGCATCGGCGGGTTCGGCGGGCGGCGCGGCGGCGGCGGGTTCGGCGGCCGGCTCAGCCGGCGCCTGCGCCGCGGGCTCGGGGGCAGCCGCGGCGGGCTGCTCAGCGGCAGCAGGCTCGGGGGCAGCCGCGGCGGGCTGCTCAGCGGCAGCAGGCTCGGGGGCAGCCGCGGCGGGCGGCTCAGCGGCCGCGGGCTGGGCCGGCACCGGAGCGCCGGCGGGCTCTGGCGCGCCGTCCGCGACCGCAGGCCCCTCGGCGGGCTTGGCCGCCGGCTTGCGCCGCCGCCGTGCCGGCTTCGCGGCCTCGCTGGGCGGTGCCGCGCCAGATGCGTCCGGCGCCTGAGCCTCCGGGGGTGCAGCAGCCGGTGCCTCAGCCGCGGGAGCGTCCACGGAAGTTTCCTGAGCCGGCGGTGCGGCCTTCGCGACCGACTCGGCCTCGGCCACAGCCCTGGCGGCCTCCGCAGCCTCGCGCTCGGCTGCCTCTCGTGCCGCCTGCTCCTCGGCCTCGCGACGCTGGCGCTCCTCGGCCTCGCGACGCTGCTGCTCCTCGGCCTCCTTGCGCGCCTGCTCCGCCTGGGCGCGGAACACCGCCTGGCCCTCGCCGACGACATCGCCGATCGCGTGCGTGATCAGCGCGCAGGAGCGGATCGCGTCGTCGTTTCCGGGAACGACGAAGTCGATGCCGTCCGGATCGCAGTTGGTGTCGACCAGCCCGATGATCGGGATCCGCAAACGCTGCGCTTCGCGGACCGCGATCTCCTCGACCTTCAGGTCGATGACGACCATCGCGTTGGGCGTGCGGGTCATGTTCTTCACGCCGCCGAGGTTGGCCCGCAGCTTCGCGAGGTCCGCCTCCGCGGCCATCCGCTCGCGGGTCGGCAGCAGCGCCAGCTGCCCTTCGGTCTCGTAGCGCTCGAGATCGTGTAGGCGCGCGATGCGCTGGTTGATCGTCTGGAAGTTCGTCAGCAGCCCGCCGAGCCAGCGGTGGTTGACGTAGGGCATGCCCGACTTCTCGGCGGCGTCCTTGACGGCGTCGCGCGCCTGCTTCTTCGTGCCGACGAACAGCACGGTGCCACCGCGATGGGCGACCGCCGACGCGAACTCCTGCGCCTCGCGTAGCAGGCGCTCGGTCTTCAAGAGGTCGATGACGTAGATGCCGCCGTTTTCGCCGTGGATGAAACGACGCATCTTCGGGTTCCAGCGGCGCGTCTGGTGGCCGAAGTGGACGCCGGCCTCCAGCAGCTCTTTGATCCCAATCTGGGCCATGGGTCCTGCTCCTTGAGGTGGTGCTTGGGTACGGATCCCGCCGCTGCGCGCGGGACCCGGCATCGCATGCCGAGCAGGGCCGCATCGCAGACCCCGGCGGGGTTGAAGGACGATGAACGTAGGAGTTTACGCAAGCCCCGCGCACCAGCTACGTTATGTCTCATGCGGGACGAGTCCTCCCTTCCCCTACCTCCGGTGGGCTCGATCCGTGTTGTGGGGTAGCGGGGCGGCCTTTGGACGGGCCGTCCCGCTGCACTTAACGGGACGAGCCCGGCACGGACGCCACGCGGAGCGCCGCCTGTAGATCCTCCGGAAGCGGCGACTGCACGTCCACGTCGGCTCCCGTCAGCGGATGTGAGAAGGCCAGCCGCGCGGCGTGCAGGAACTGACGCCGCAGTCCGTAGAGGTCCTTGTGGCCGTACTCGCGATCGCCGCAGATCGGGTGGCCGATCGCCTGCAGATGGACGCGGATCTGATGCGTGCGCCCGGTCTGCAGCCGCACGCGCAGCAGCGTTGCCTGCGGCAGCGCCCGCTCGAGCTCGAAGTGCGTGACGGCCGGCTTGGGCGCGTCGCTGTCGGTCGACATCAGCATCCGGTGGCGGCGGTGGCGGCCGATCGGCGCCTCGATCGTTCCCGTTCGCGCGGGCGGCCTGCCCTCCACCAGCGCGAGGTACTCGCGCCGGATCCGGCGCGCCGCGAGCGCTTCCTTCAGCGACCGGTGCACGGCGTCGCTCTTGGCGACGACCAGCAGGCCGGAGGTGTCGCGGTCCAGACGATGGACGATTCCCGCGCGCCATTCCTCCTCGCCGCCGGCGGCGCGTCCCGCAAGCGCCTGGGCGAGCGTCCCCTGGCGATGCCCGCGCGCCGGATGCACGACAACTCCCGCGGGCTTGTCGACCACCAGCAGATGATCGTCCTCGTACGCGATCTCGAACGCCGCCGCCTCGAGGGCGAACTCGATCTGCGGTCTGGCGGGCTCGTCCTCGTCGACGACCACGCGCTCGCCCGCGCGCACGCGATGACCCTTGCGCGCGGCCGCGCCGTCGACCAGCACCCGCTCGGCCGCGATCAGCCGCTGGGCCTGTGAGCGCGACCCCAACGGCGTCGCGAGGAACGTGTCCAAGCGCTCGCCCCCGGCCTCAGCTGGGACCTCGAGCTCCATCGTCACGCTCGATGACGAACAGCAACATGACGACCCCGATGGTGATCGCCGCGTCGGCGACGTTGAACGCCGGCCAGTAGGGCAGCTTGACGAAGTCCACGACCGCTCCCTCGCGGATGCGGTCGACGATGTTGCCAAGCGCACCGCCGAGCAGCATCCCCGTCGGCAGCCAGATGAGCGGCCGGCCGGCGTGGCGCGTGAAGTACACGACCAGCGCGAACAGCGCCAGCGCGATGAAGACCGAGACGATCACGCCCCCGTTCTGCAACTGCCCGAAGGCGACGCCGGTGTTGCGGACGTTGACGAGCTTGATGCCGAGAACGATGTCGCGCGTCTCGCCGCGATCCAGTGACGACGTGACGAGCGCCTTGACGGCCTGGTCGGCGACCAGCACGGCGAGGAGCACGAGCCCGGCGCGCATCCAGGCGGTCCGGGCAGGCAGCGCGGCTGTCCGGGCGCTCACCCGCGGATGAGCTCAACGAGGAAGCCGCCCCCGATCACGAGGACGAGAATCGCGACGATCGGGCTCACGTCGATCGGGCCGATCGGCGGGATGAAGCGCCGGAAGATCCCGAGGTACGGCTCGCACACGTCGCGCAGAAACCCCAGGATCGCGCTGGACCAGCGCGAATACGGAATCCGCCCGCCGAAGGAGAAGATCAGCGTGCTCAGGATGTAGGCGAAGATGAGGATCCAGTAGACGGTGATCAACGCCTGCAGGAAGTCGGCGATCTGCGAGCGCACGGTCGCGATGACGAAGATGCTCATCGCGCCAGCACCGCCTGCATCGCGTCGTCGAAGGCGCCGCGCAGCCCGCCGTGCTCCAAAGCGGCCAGCCCGCGGGCCGTGGAACCGCCGGGGGACGTGACCGACCGGCGCACCTTCAGCGTGTCGTTGCCGTGCGCCTCCAGCAACGCCGCGGTCCCGCCGAGCGTCGCGACCACGAGCCGGCCGGCGACTTCTGACGGCAGCCCGGCTCGGACGCCTGCGTCGATCTGCGCTTCGGCGACGAGCGCGACGTACGCCGGTGCGCAGCTCATCAGCCCCATCGCCGCGTCGATCTGGCTCTCGTCGACGCTCACGACCGGCCCCACGCGACCGAACAGCTCCAGCGCCTGCGCCTCGAGCTCGCGATCGGCCTCGCGGTCGCGCGCGTGGCACGTGACGCCCCGGCGCACCTCGACCGGCACGCTCGGCAGCATGCGCACGACCGGCGTCTCGCCGTAGGCGGCGCGCAGATCGGCAAGCGTCACACCGCCGAGGATCGAGATGACGCCCGTCGCCTCGCCGCCGACCTCGGCTGCGACCCGCACGAGACCGTCCGGCTTGTGGCAGAGCAGGATCGCGTCGGCGCGGCTCGCGAGCTCCGCGTTGGAGTCGACGACCTCGCCGCCGAGCTCGTCGACGAGCGCCTCGGCCCGCGGGCGCAACGCGTCGAAGACGAGCACCGGCTCCCCCCAGCCGCGCGCCAGCGCGCTGGCCATGTTCCCCGCTCCGATCAGCCCGATCTGCATCCGCGAAGTATGAAGGAGCGCCCCGCGCGGGCCTCAGGACTGGTTGAAGAAGCCCTTCTCGATGAGCTCCGCGCGCTCCTCCGCGCTGATCTGCACGTTGCGCGGCGTGAGCATGAAGACCTTGTGGGCAATCCGCTGCATGCCGCCGTCGAGCGCGTAGGTCAGGCCGCTGGCGAAATCGATCAGGCGCTTGGCGAGGTCGGTGTCGGTGTTCTGCAAGTTCAAGACGACCGGGATCGTCTGCTTGAACTTGTCGGCGACCTGCTGAGCGTCGTTGAAGGACTTCGGGATGACGAGGTGCATGCGCACGTCTCCGTTGCGGGCTCGTTCGACCGGCCGCAGAACCGCCGTCGGGCGGCCGCGCGGCTCGTCGTCGGGGAAGATGTCGTCGAACTCGTCGCGGCGCGGTCGGCGCGGCGCGAGGCGCCGGACGTTCGGACGCTCGCGATAGCGATCCTCCATCTCGGCCTCGGCCTCAGGCTCCGGCGCGCGCGACCGATCACGCGCGCGCTGCATCTCCTGCTCGCGATAGCGCTCGCGCTCGAGCTCGTGTTCGTCGACGTACGTGCGCTCCTCGGCGAGGCCGAAGTACACGAGCGCGCGATGCCAGCTGTCTCTGAACGCCATGGCTCTCGGAAGGTTAGACCTCGACCGGCGTTCTCCTTCCCTGTCACTCGAACAGTCTCGTGCCGATCCGCACGGTGGTCGCACCCTCCTCGACGGCGACCTCGAAGTCCTGCGTCGTGCCCATCGACAGCTCGCGCAGACCGCGGGCGTCCGCGAGCTCGCGCAGCGCGGCGAACCATCGCCGGCTGTCCTCGGGCTCGCCGGTCAGTGGTGGCATCGTCATAAGGCCGGCGACGGGGACCGGGCAGCGCTCGATGAACGCGTCGAGCTCGGCCGGCGCGACACCGCCCTTGCGCTCCTCCCCCGCGAGGTTGACCTCGACGAGCACGCGCAGCTGCGGCGGCGCGTGGCGGCGCAGCTGTTCCAGCACGGAGTCGGTGCTGACCGAGTGGACGAGGCGCACGAGTGGCGCGACGTCGCGCACCTTGCGGCTCTGGAGATGGCCGATGAAGTCCCAGACAAACGCGTCGCCATGAGCGGCGACCTTCGCCTGCAGATCCTGCGCGCGATTCTCGCCCACGACCTTCACGCCCGCTTGCGCCAGTACGCCGAGCTCCTGCTCGGGGACGTACTTGACGGCCGCCACGAGCTCGACGTCCCCGGGATCGCGCCCGGATCGCGCCGCCGCCGCCGCGATGCGCTCGTCGAGCTCGGCGAGGTTCGCGCGAACCCGCTCAGCGGTCAGGCCATGGACTAGGTCGGCCAATCGCCTCCGCCGTCTTCGCCGACGCGCCACACGAGGCTCGCCTGCCGACCCGTGTTCGCCGGATCGTCGCCGTAGTCGCGGCGGTGCGAGTGAAACAGGCTGCGCGGCGCGCACATCGTGCAGATGTCGCAGTCGTGGACCTGCTCGAGCGAGAGGCCCGCAGACTGCAACTGCAGGCGCGCGACGTTCTTGAGGTGGGCGTGGTTGCTCAGGCGCGCGACGCCACGCGGGTAGCGCATGAACGCGCGATGGACCCACGTGTTGACCTCGTAGCAGCAGACGCCGATGCTCGGCCCGACCGCCGCCTGGATCTCACCCTCGGCGCCGAGGTCGCGGATCGCCTGAACGCCCTGCTTGAGGATGTCGGCGGACAGCCCCCGCCAGCCGGCGTGGATCATCGCGACGGCCCCGGGAGTGATCAGCGCGACCGGCAGGCAGTCCGCCGTCATGACCATCGGCGCGAAGCCTTCGAGGTTCGTCGCGGCGCCGTCGGCCTCGACGAGCTTGGCCCCGGACCCGGGCGCCTCGGAGATGCGCTGCACATCGGAGCCGTGCACCTGCTTGGACTCCAGCCAATGGTCGCGCGGGATGCCGCTGAACCGCGCGACGCGCTCGCGATTCTCCTCGACCGCGGGCATGTAGTCGTTCGTGTTGAGGCCGACGTTCAGTGTGTCGAAGGGCTCGGCGGAGACGCCGCCGCGGCGGGTCGTGAAGATTGCGCGGCCGCCCGGGAGCTCGACGCCGATGTGGTCGCCAACCGCCATGAAGGGCGCCTGCAGGCGATCCCCCCAGATGTTGCGCGACTTCATGGGTGTGGTTGGCATAGCTTCAGTTGTAGCAGCAGCGCCCGGACAGTCCGGGCCCGGCGCTTCCGGCTTGGTCGGGTTCATCAGCCGCTACGACTTCGGGCGCGGCCCGGAACATGTGCCTGTAGCGCGGCTGCCAGCTGTGCGTCGCGCTGCGGTCCGAGCTCGCCGTCGAGACGTAGGTCCAGCGCGGCTGCCAGCAGACGGCCGATCTCCGGCCCCTGCGGGACACCGGCGGCAAGCAGGTCGCCGCCGTCGATCGCGAGCCTGACGTTGCGCAGCTCGCTCAGCCAGCGCCGCGCGGCGTCGTGCGCTCCGTGTGCTCCCGCGAGCGCGACGGCCTCGACCGGCGCGCCGCGCAGGACCCGCGCGAGCGCGGAGGCACGCGACGCGGCATCGCGCGCGGCGACCCCGAGCGCCGGCGCGTCACCGCTCGCCCGCAGCACCGCGCGCTCCGCGGCACTGAACTGCAACTCGGCGAGCAGCGCATCCGCCTCGCCGCCCGTGACGGCGAGGCAGGCGCCCAGAACGACCAGATCCGGGCGCCCCTCGCCCTCGGGCAGCAGCTCGAGCGCGGCTCGCGCGCGATCGTGGTCGGCAGCCAGCCACGGCGCGAGCCCAAGCTTCACCGCGGCGTCGAGCGCCGCCAGCGGATCGAGTTCGTGCAGCGCGAGGCGCAGCTCGTTGCCGATGCGCGAGCCGGATACCGTCGCGAGCGCGTCCGCGGCGACGGCCTCTGTCGCCAGCATCGCCGTGCGCTCCTCAAGCTCGAAACCCAGCCGCGCGGCATAGCGGGCGATTCGCCACAGCCGCGTCGGGTCGTCGATGAAGCTCGCGTCGTGCAGCACCCGCAGGCGGCGCGCGTCGAGATCCGCGCGCGCGTGCTCGACGGCGCGCACGTCGCCGCTGGAGAGATCGAGCGCGATCGCGTTGACGGTCACGTCGCGGCGGCGCAGATCTTCGTCGATGCCGGCGCTGCGGACCTCGGGCAGCGCACCGGGGCGCTCGTAGTGCTCCGCGCGCGCGGCAGCGAGGTCCCAGCGGCATTCGCCCTCGCGCACGGTCGCCGTGCCGAAGCGCCCGTGCGTGGTCGCCACTGCGCCGAGCCTGCTCGCGAGCGCGTCGAGGTCGCCGTCGACAACGACGTCGAGCTCGCGCGGCTCGCGTTCGAGCAGGAGGTCGCGGACCGCGCCACCGACGAGGTGGGCGCCATCCTGACCGGCGGCGGCCTCCAGCAGCCGCTGCCCGCAGGGCAGTGCCCGCAGGCGCTCGAGCAGCGTCGCATCTTCCATGAGCGACAGTCTCGCCGAACCGCAGAGACGCGCGGCACCGGGCCTTTACCATTCACCGCGTGACCCCTCCGCTCCGCGGCAAGCGTCTGCTGCCGCGGCTCGCGTTCGGGGTCGTGGTGCTCGTGCTCGTTGTCGGCGCCGCGTTGCTGCTGTTCGGCGGCGAGGGCGACGTCTCCAATCCTGATGTGACGTTCAAGGAGGGGAAGGAGAGCGCGCTCGCCCCGGCCACCGGACGCGTCCGTGGCCATCCCGCCGACGACCGTTTCGAGTGGCCCGTCTTCGGCTTTAAGAAATCGCGCACGAACTTCCTGCCGCTGCGCTCGACGCCGCGCCCGCCCTATCGGCAGGCATGGGCGCTGCGCGGCAGGGTCCTGCTCGAGTTCTCGCCCGTCCTGTGCCGCCGCAGGGTCTTCCTGCTCAAGAACAACGGCGCCCTGTACGCCATCTCGCGCCTGGACGGGAGGGTGAGCTGGAAACGCAAGCTCGGCACGCTCGCCGCGGCGTCGCCGGCGTGCAGCCACGGCGTCGTCTACGCCGTGCTGCTCGAGCGAACGCGCGGATCCAGGGCGGGTCGAGTCGTCGCGATCTCCGCGCGCGACGGTCACACGCGCTGGTCGCGCAGGCTCCCAAGCCGGGCCGAGGGTTCGCCCCTGCTGGACCGCGGCCGGCTCTACATCGGCAGCGAGGACGGCACGGTCTACGCGCTGCGCGCGCGCAACGGCCGGATCGTCTGGACGACGAAGGGCGCCGGCGCGGTCAAGGGCGCGATCGCCTACGACTCGGGCAAGCTCTACTTCGGCGACTACGGCGGCAAGCTGCACGCCGTGCGCCGGTCCGACGGCAAGAAGCTGTGGGAGGTGTCCGCCGGCGGCAGCGGACCGCTCGGACTCGGCGACGGCAACTTCTACTCGACGCCGGCGGTGCGCTACGGACGCGTCTACATCGGCAACACGAACGGCGAGATCTACTCGTTCTCCTCCTCCGACGGCAAGCTCGCGTGGCGCAAGAGCACCGGCGACTACGTGTACGCCTCGCCCGCCGTCGGCCAGGTCCGCGGCGGGAGCCCGACGGTCTACATCGGCTCATATGACGGGCACTTCTACGCGTTGGACGCGCGCACCGGCAGGACGCGCTGGGTGCGCGCCCTGGGTCCGAAGATCTCGGGCGGGGCGACGGTCATCGGCGATCTCGTCTTCGTGTCCGATTTGGACAAGCGCACGACCTGGGCGCTCGGCGCGCGCACGGGCGCGACGGATTGGAAAACGCACCGTGGCGCGTTCAACCCCGCCATCAGCGACGGCCGGCGGATCTACTTCACGGCCTACTCCTCGCTCTTCGCGCTGGACCCCGTGGGCCACCCGTTCGACCGCCGCCCGAAGGACGCGCGGGAGCGTCACGCGGCACAGCGCCGCGCCGCGGCGCGCAGGGGCGCGGCGGGACGGCGCGCGGCCGCTCGCAGGCGCGCGATCGGACGCCGTGTCGCCGCTCGCAGGCGCGCGATCGGACGCCGTGTCGCCGCTCGTAGGCACGCGGCGGCACACCGTGCGGCCGTTCGGATCCGCGCTGCGCGCCGGGCCCGCGCGCGCAAGGCGCGCCAGCTGAAGTACCGCACCGCACCGCACGGCCACCACCATTCCCACGGCAAGGGCGGGCCACCGCGCTGCCATCGCCACCGCCACGTCTACGACGTGCGCGGCAAGCGGATCGTGCTGCGCCACAACCACTGCCACACCCATCTGCGCCGGCGCTGACTTACTGGCGCACGGCGATCCCTGCGGCCGCGAGATGCTCCTTCGCCTCGCGAATGCGAAACGTGCCGTAATGGAAGATCGAGGCGGCGAGCGCGGCATCGGCGCCGGCGCGCAGCGCCGCCGCGAGGTGCTCGAGCGTGCCCGCTCCGCCGGAGGCGATGACCGGAACGCCGACGGCCTCGCTCACCGCGCGCGTCAACTCGAGGTCGTAGCCGTCGTTCGTGCCGTCGCGGTCCATGCTCGTCAGCAGGATCTCCCCCGCTCCGCGCTCGACGGCCTCGCGCGCCCACTGCACCACGTCGAGCCCCGTCGCGGTACGCCCGCCTGCGACGTAGACCTGCCACCCGGCGCCGTCGGCCACCTGCTTGGCATCGATCGCCAGCACGACGCACTGCGCTCCGAACACGTCGGCAAGCTCGCCGACGAGCTGCGGCCGCGCTACGGCCGCCGAGTTCACCGACACCTTGTCGGCGCCGGCGTCCAGGACGCCCTGCGCGTCGGACACCGAGCGGATCCCGCCTCCGATCGTGAACGGGATGAAGACGTCGTCGGCGACGCGCCGCGCGAGCTCGACCACCGTGTCGCGCTTGTCGCTCGTCGCCGTGATGTCGAGGAAGACGAGCTCGTCGGCGCCCTCGGCGTCGTAGCGCGCCGCGAGCTCGACGGGATCGCCGGCGTCGCGGATGTCGACGAAGTTCGTGCCCTTGACGACGCGTCCGGCGTCGACATCCAGGCAGGGAATCACGCGCTTGAGGTGCACCCGTCGAGAGTAAAGGTCGCGTTACGGCGAGCTCACGGGGGTGTGTCGCCCTGGTGGCCTATAGCGCCACTTAGACGACACACCCCCCCGGGTCGCGCGGGCGTCAGTCCGCGTGCTTGCCGAACCAGCTCAGCACGCGGTGCCACGCCTCCTCGGCGGCCGGGGCGTTGAATCGCGCGCCGCTGTCGTTGAAGAACGCGTGGCCGGCCTCGGTGAACGTGACGATGCGGTACTTGAGGTCGGCGGCCTCGAGCGCCGCGCGCGCCCCATCGCGCGTCGCGTTGACGCGGTCGTCGAGGCCCGCGTACACGCCCAGCACCGCCGCCTGCGCGTGGCGCAGATCGCCACCGACCGGAAACGGCCCGTAGAACGGCGCCGCGGCGTCCAGCCGCCGCTCGCCCGCCGCGAGCAGCCGCCAGACCATGCCGCCACCAAAGCAGAACCCGATCGCGGCGATGTTCTTCTCCGGCGCACGCTTGCTCAGCTCCGTGACGGCGGCCTTCATGTCGGCGTCGAAGCGCTCGGGCGGCGCGGCGGCCAGCGCGGCGCCAACAGCGGCCTCGTCCGCGAACGAGGCCGTGCCGCCCTCCTGGGAGAGCAGGTCGAGCGCGAGAGCCGAGTAGCCGCTGGCGGCGAAGCGGCCCGCGACGTTGCGGATGTGGTCGTTCAAGCCGCGGTTCTCGTGGATGACGAGCACCGCGCCGCGCGGCTTGCCGGTGGCAGGCGCCCAGGCCGCCATGAGCTGGCCGCGGGGACCGGCGAAGGTGACCGCCTGGGTCGCCACCGGAGCCCAGTCGCCGGCGTTGGCGCGGGCACGGCGGCCGCGTTCACCCTTGCGCTCACCGTCGCGCTCGCCCTCTTCGCCTCCGTGCTTGCGCTGATCGGAGCGCTTCGCGACCGCATCGCTCGCGGCGGCGCCGAGCAGCCCGCCGATCGCGCCGGCGCTCACGCCGAGCAGCCCGAGGCGCCGCACCGCCTCGCGTCTGGTGATGATCCCGTCGGCGTGATCCTCGGCAACCTCTTCGGCCAGATACCGCTGCAGCTCGGTCATCGTCTCCCCCTGGAAAAGCATCGAACGTGTCGCACATTGTGTAGCGCTCACAGGCTGGCGCGGCGCCGGTTGGCGTCAGTCGGCCCACGTCGCGGGAAGTGACCATCGTGCGCGGTGCGTGAGCAGCCATGCGCCCGCGGCCGCGGCAGCCGGCAGGGCGAAGAGCACGGCAAGTGCGGTCCAGGGAATGGCGAAGCGCATCTCGTTGCTCGCCTGGATGATCACCGCGGCTGGGATGAGACCAGCCGGCACCGCCAGTAGCCCGCCGATCCCGACAAGCAGACCGGCCTGGATCGCGCGCATCCGGCGCCTGCTCGCGGGCTCGGCGCCGAGCGCCACGAGCATCGTCTCGTCGGACTTGCCCTCGGCCGCCGAGAGCGCCAGGCCGCTGGCCACCACGGCCAGGGTGAGCGCGGCTGCGATCGCCAGCAACGCCTCATGTACTCCACCGGCAAGACCTGAGCGCCCGAGGTTGCCCGCGTGGCGGATCTCGACCCCCGCTTGCGGTGAGACCCCGCGGTCAAACGAGACCGCTTGCGCCTGCAGCGCGTGCAGCTGGCTCGCGGTCAGGTCATGCGGCGCGCGGAAGAGGACGTCGGTCGCGGTCGGGGTGAGACCGAGCCGGGCGGCCGCCTGCCCGGAGATCACGAGCTGTGCGACCGGCCTGTCGGCGCGCACTGCCGTTGCGGGCACGCGCACCTCGCGCGCCCGACCGCGTGGCTGTGGAATCTCGATCCGCACGTGCCCGTCTTCGATCAGGCCCCTGTCCAGGACGACGACCTCACCGCGGTCAAACGCGGCGCGGCCGGCCTCGGCGCCGAGGAGCCCGAGCAGCTGCTGTCCGGCGATCGCGACGCCGACGCTGACATCGTCGATGTCGCGGTGATGCACCACAGCCGCTTGGGCAACGCCGCCGGCGTCGCGGCGCTCATGGAAGCCGATCTGCACCTCGGTTGCTCGCGGGAGCAGGGCGCGTACCCGCGCGCGCAGCGCTGGAGGCACGGTCGCGGACTCGTGCTGCGTCGCGAACCCATGCGACGTGCTGAGCAGAACCTCGTCGGGAGCGATCCCCGGAGAGCCGCGCTCAAAGGCGCCGATGGCGCCGATCAGGGTCGAGCCGAGCACCGCCAGCGAGGCGACGGCGAGGATCGCTGCGACGAGCGGTCCGGTGCGGGCGCGCTGGCGCGCGACATCGCGGACCGCCAAGCGGGTGATCCCCCGGGCTCGCGATGCGAGTGGCTCGAGGACGGCGACGAGCGCCGGCGCGCACAGCACGAACCCCAGCACGATCAGGACCGCGCCGATCAGGCTGAGGCCCCGCGGGCCAGCCCCCTTCAGACCGACGCCCAGCAGCGCCGTTCCCAGGGCGGACGTCGCGAGGCCGCGAACGGGCACCGTCGCGGGCAGCGCGCGCAGCGGGGCGCGCCCACCAAGGGCGGCCAGGAGCGGGATCCGGGCCGCGGTCCGGCCGGGCAGCCAGGCCCCGGCGGCGGTCGCCGCGATCGCCATCGCGGCGATCAGCGCGAGCTCGACGGGCGAGACGCTCACACCGCCGGTGACGCGGCCGGCGATGTCGTCCAGGTTGGGAGCGATCAGGAGCGCCACGACCACCAACCCCAGCGCGAACCCGGCGATCACGCCCGCGCCTCCGCACAGCGCGCCCTGCAGGAGCGCGAGGCGGCGGACGTGACGCTCGTCGGCGCCGGCACCGGCGCTCAGCAGGCCGATCAGGCGTAGTTGGCGCCGAGCGCTGACGGCAAACGCGGCAGCGACCACGAGTCCCACGACGAACAGCGCCAGCCCGCTGATCACGAGCATGATCTCGCGCTCGTCGCGCCGGTCGTCGGGGCAGCAGTTCGCGGCGGTCTTGACCTCGCGGCCGGGTCCGCGCAGCCGCGCGACGCCAGAAGCGGCCGCGCCCGGCGGTAGAGCGACCAGCAGGCGCGAGTCGGTACGGCTGGCCGATGTCTCAGGCAGCGGCGCCCCGGTATGGATCTGAGAACGGCTCAGGTCGTTGGGGTCGATCACCTCCGCCGTGATCCGAGCGCGCAGCCCGAGGCGGTGGCTGACAAGCGTGTCTCCGAGGCGCAGCCCGAGATCACGCAATGCCGCAGGCGAGGCGGCGATCTCCCCCAGGCCCACCGGCACACGACCGCGCACCAGCTTCGCCATGCCGGCAGTCAGCGGATCCGCCAGCGGCAGGTCGCCCAACTGCACTGGCACGTCCCCGTCGCGCACCGGCACGAGCCCCGTGCGCTCGCGCACGCGCAGCACGCGGCTCCCCTCGGGCAGCTCGCTCACGACCTCTGCCACCGTGTCGCCGTTCGTCGCGTCCTCGTGCTTGAACACGACGACGACGTCGGCGCCGCCCATCACGCTGCGGCGCTGCTCCTGGGGACCCGCGGCCGACGCTGTGTTGAGGACCGCGACGGCGATCAGGGCGGCGACCGGCAGCGCGACGAGAGCGATCACCAGGAACGTGCGGCCGGGCTGGCGGCGCAGCTCTCGCCATGCGAGGCGCGCGAGGGCGCGGGTGGCCGGCGCGACGCTCATCGCCGGCTCGCGAGCGTCGCTGCGCCGCTGCGGGCGACGGCCTCGTCGACGACCTGGCCGTCGCGGAGAAACAGCACGCGATCCGCCCACCCGGCGAAGCGCGGCTCGTGGGTGACGAGCACGACCGCCGCTCCGGCGTCACGACGCGCGCTGAGCAGCTCGAGGACCGCCTCGCCGCCGACGGTGTCCAGCGCGCCCGTGGGCTCGTCGGCGAGTAGCAGCGCTCGCTCGCCGACGACGCCACGCGCGATCGCGACGCGTTGCTGCTCACCGCCCGAGAGGTCATCTGGGAAGCGCTTGGTGCTGCCGCTGAAACCGACCTGCGCCAGAGCCTCCTCGGCCGCCGCCCGGGCACCCCGAGCGCCGATACCGTCCAGCTCGAGTGGGAGCATCACGTTCTCCACGGCGGTGAGGCTGGCGAGCAGGTTCAGGCGCTGAAAGACATAGCCCACCCGCCGCCTGCGCAGGGCGGCCAGCGCACGCGTACTCAGGTCCGCGAGGTCTCGGCCGTCGACCAGGACATGCCCGTCGGTCGGACGGTCAAGGCCGCCGGCCAGCTGCAGCAGCGTCGACTTGCCCGAGCCGCTGGGGCCCATCACGGCGACCAGCTCGCCCGCCGCGACGGACAGGCTCACGCTCGACAGCGCGGCCACCTCGCCGGCGCCGTCGTCGTAGCAGCGCGACACGTCGCGAAGTTCGAGTACGGGGGTCATCGGGCGGTTCTCCTTGTCGGTTCGGTCCCCGGCTGGGCGATCAGGCGCTCTTCACAGAGGTCCAGCCAGCGCAGGTCGGCCTCCAGGCGCAGGACGAGCGCGTCGACGACGAGGCGGCCGACCAGCTCGTCGCCGTTGCTTGCCGCCGCACGAAGGCGGCGGCGGTGGGCCTGGAGCGCCTCGACGATGCCGGTGCGCTGGGCCTGGATGATCTCGCGGGCATCGACGCTCGGGGTCCCGAGGGACATCAGGACCTTGAGCAATAGCTCGTCGCGGGGTGGCGGCGCATCGGCCGGAGAGGTGCCCAACCAGCGCGCCAACTCCGAGTGCCCCTCCGCGGTGATGTTGTACGTGCGCCGGCCGGCGTCATCGCCGGGGCCCACCTCCACCCGCCCGTCGCGCGCCAGCCGATCCAGCGTGGTGTAGACCTGGCCGATGTTCAGTGCCCAGACGCCACCCGTCGTCGCCTCGAACGCCGTCTTCAGCTGGTAGCCGTAGCGCGGCTCGCTGTCGAGCAGCGCCAGGAGCCCTTCGCGAACACCCATACCTTCGCAGGATGCATACTCAGTATCGTCCTGTCAAGGGGCCGATCCGCCGCAGGCCGGGACGGACGCGCAGACCGTCCCGGCCGAGCGTCAGATCTCGCGGGTCCGCGTGCGCCAGGCGCCGGCTGCGAAGGCGGCTGTCGCCCAGGCCACGACCACGACGATCGCGGTGACCAGACCCATGTGTACATTCTGGCCGGGCGCGTCGCCGATCCGCGCCAAGGCGTTGGTCGGTATCGCCTGGCGGGCGTCCCCGAGGAAGCCGATGCCGGACAGGAGCGGAGCGATCGCCAGCGTGAACGCGAGCATCGTGGCGATCACCGGCGCCTTGGAAGCCGTCAGCGCGCTGAGCCCGACCGACACGGCGGCGCTGAGCGCACCGGCGGCGAGCACACCGGCGGTCGCGGCGAAGATCGTCGCGCTGTCCGGCGTGGGGAGCCCGCCGGCCAGTGCGATCGAGCCGACTGCGGTTGCGGCCGCGGCGAGCGCCGCGATCGGCAGGACGATCGTCCACGCCCCCGGGATCCGCGCGCCGAACAGCGCGACTCGGGACCGACCGGTCGCGGCGAGATCACGGAACACGCCGGACTCGAGGTCTTGAGCGCCGGCGGTGGCGCCGATGATGGCGCCGGCGACGAGCATCATCATCGTCAGCACGAACATCGCGTCGTGGTAGGCCATGAAGCCACCGGCCGGTCGGTGTTGCGACGGGTTCGTCGCGTGCTGGATCCCGGAGACGGTGAACATCAGCGCCACGACGCCGAGGGTGAGCAAGCCGCAGAGCACGAGCATCCCCCGCCGGCGGCGGAGTTTCAGCGCATCGGCACGGATGAGTCGCAGGTCGAACATCAGGCTCGGTCCTCCAAACGGGTGGTCATGGCCAAGAAGAGCTGCTCGAGCGACACGGCGACGGGGCTGACGCGCTCGATCGCGATCCCGTCGGCGAGCAGACGGCGCAGCAGGCCGGTCACGATCTCGCGATCGACCGGCGCGTCGGGGCGCAACTCGATGTGCAGGCGCCCGTCACGGTCGGTCGCGCGCGAGATCGCGGGCGTTGCGCTCAGCAGCGACGCGGCGCGGGCGGGCTGGTCGCAGGTGATGTCGATCGCCCGCGGGCCCCCGCGAGTCAGCTCGGAGATCGTGCCCTGTGCGATGACCTTGCCGTCGTCGACGATCGCCGCGGCGTCGCACGTGCGCTCGACCTCGTCGAGCAGGTGCGAGGAAAGCAGCACCGTGCGGCCCTCGGCGACGAGCGCGCCGATCAGCTCGCGCAGCTCGCCGATCCCAGCCGGGTCGAGCCCGTTCATCGGCTCGTCGAGGATCAGCAGCTCCGGGTCGGCGAGCAGGCAGCGAGCGATGCCCAAACGCTGGCGCATGCCCAGCGAGTAGGTCGTGACTCGGTCGTCCGCCCGCGCGCTGAGCCCGGTCCGTACCAGCGCGCCGTCGATCCGGCCGTAGGCGGCGCGCTCGCGCGCCGCCGCATGGACGCCGAGGTTCTCGCGACCGCTGAGGTGCGGGTGAAACCGCGGCTCCTCGATGATCGCGCCGACCCCTGCCAACGCGGCCGCGGCCCCGCCCGGCAGGTCGTGGCCGAGCAGGCGCATCTGGCCCGCGCTCGGCTCGGCCAGGCCGAGCAGCAGCCGGATCAGCGTGGTCTTGCCGGCGCCGTTCGGGCCAAGGAAGCCGAAGGCGCAGCCGCGCGGGACCTGGAGGTGGACGTTGTCCAGCGCCACCCGAGGTCCGAACTGCTTGCCCAGGCCCCGCGTCTCGACGGCCAGGCCATCGAGAGCGGGCAAGCGAGAGTTCGCGGCCACCTCGGCGGCGGCGTCACGGCGCGACGCTTCGTGGAGTTCGAGCGTGGGCGTCATCGGGGTGCTCTCCTTGTCGATTGGGGTCTGGCTTGCGCGATCAAGCGCTCTTCACAGAGATCGAGCCAGCGCAACTCGGCCTCCAGGCGCAGGACGGGTGCGTCGATCACGAGGCGGGCCACGAGCTCATCGCCGGCGCCGGCATCCGCGCGAAGGCCGCGGCGGTGGGCCTGCAGGACCTCGACGATGGCGGTGCGCTGGTCCTGGATGACCTCGCGCGCATCGATGCTCGGGGCACCGAGAGACAGCAGGACCTTGAGCAGCAGCTCGTCCCGAGGCGGAGGCGCGCCGGCCAGCGAGGCACCCAGCCAGCGCGCGAGCTCCGAACGCCCGTCCTCGGTGATGGTGTACGTACGCTGGCCGGCCTCGCCTTCTGGCCTGACGTGCACCAGCCCCTCGCCGGCCAGCAGGTCCAGCGACGCGCACACCTCGCCGAGGTTCAGCGTCCAGACATCACCCGTCGCCGTCTCGAACGCCGTCTTCAGCTGGTGGCCATGACGCGGCTCGCGGTCGAGTAGAGCCAGGAGGCCTTCGCGAATGCCCATACCTGCGCAGTATGCATACTGAGTATTAGCGTGTCAACGCGAGCCGGATTCGGCGACCGATCGCATCACGCGCGTCGCGCGGTCGGACTACCCGAGCCCGGGCCGCCTCGCCCCGGTGCCCCGTCTCAGCGCGGCCTGGCCCTCTGCGACCGTGAAGCGCCGCTCGTACAGCGCCTTGCCGACGATCACGCCCGAGAGGTTCACCTGCCGCAGCGCCGCGAGGGCTTCGAGATCCTCGTGCCTGCCGATGCCGCCGGAGTACATGAAGCGCCCGCGCACGACCTGAGCGACGCGCCGCACCTCGTCGAGGTCCGGCCCTTCGAGCATCCCGTCCCTGTCGACGTTCGTGAAGACGAACGTCCGCACCCCGCGGGCCTGCATCCGCTCGATGACCGCCGCTGCCGGCAGCTGCGTCGTCTCCGTCCAGCCCGAGGTCGAGACGAAGCCACCGCGCGTGTCGACGCTGACGACCGTGCGATCGCCGAACTCGCCGACGACCTCGTCGAGGAAGTCGACGTTGGCGAACGCCGCGGTCCCGAGGATCACGCGCGCTACGCCGGCGGCGAATGCGTCGCGGACCGCTTCGACATTGCGCAGCCCGCCGCCGATCTGAACGGGCACCTCTAACTCACCGGCAATCTGCTCGAGGTGGTGCAGGTTCTGCGGCGCGCCCTTGCGCGCGCCGTCGAGATCGACGACGTGCAGGTACTGCGCGCCCGCATCCACCCACGCGCGCGCGGCCTCCAGCGGGCTGTCGGCGTAGACCGTCGCGGCGTCGAAGTCGCCCTGCACGAGGCGCACCGCCTTGCCGTCGGCGATGTCGATCGCGGGGTAGAGGATCACGAGGCCGCGTGCACGGTCGCGCAGATCGCGACGAAGTTGCGCAGCAGCGCGAGCCCGTGCGTCGAGGACTTCTCGGGGTGACACTGCGCCCCGTAGACGTTGCCGCGCTGCACGAAGGAGACGAACGGCGAGCCGTACGCGCCCATCCCGAGCACGATCGACGGATCGTCGGGCGCGGCCACGAACGAGTGCACGTGATAGAAGGCCGCCGGGTCCGGCAGCCCCTCATGCAACGGCGACGGCCGCTGCCAGCTGACCGAGTTCCAGCCGATGTGCGGCAGCTTCAGGCCGCCGGCGTCCAACTTGACGATCCGCCCGGGGAGCAGCCCGAGGCCAGCCGAGCCCTCGTGCTCCTCCGAGCCGTCGAAGAGCAGCTGCATCCCCAGGCACAGCCCGATGACCGGTACGCCGGCATGTGCGCGCTCGAGCACGACCTCGTCGAGGCCGAGCGCCCGCAGCCGCCGCATCGCCTCCGGAAACGCGCCGACGCCCGGCACGACGAGTCCATCCGCGCCGCGTAGCTCGTCGTGGTCGGCGGTAGCGAGCAGGCCGGAGCCGATCCGCTCGAACGCCTTGATGACCGAGCGCCTGTTGCCCATTCCGTAGTCCACCATCGCGATGCTCACCGCGATGGCTCCAGGCTGACGGCCGCGAAGCAACGACGCGCGGTCATGAGGTCAGCGTTCCCTTCGTCGAGGGCACGCCGGTCTCGGTCGGATCGATCGCGACGGCGCCACGCAGCGCCCGCGCGAACGCCTTGAAACATGCCTCGATCATGTGGTGTGCGTTCGTGCCGGTCACCTGCAGGTGCAGCGTCATGCGCGCGTTGTTGGCGACCGCCCGGAAGAACTCCTCGAGCAGCTCGTGCTCGAAGCCGCCGGTCTCGCCGGCGGGCAGGCCGCCGTCGTCGAAGGCCAGGAACGGACGCCCGGAGATGTCGATCGAGCAGACCGCGCGTGACTCGTCCATCGGCACGACGGCATGGCCGTAGCGGTAGATCCCGTCGCGGTCGCCGAGCGCCTCGTCGACGGCCTGGCCGAACACGATCCCGACGTCCTCGACCGTGTGATGCGAGCCGGTCTGCAGATCGCCCTTGGCGTGGACGTCGAGGTCCAGCCGCCCGTGTCTCGCGAGCAGATCGAGCATGTGGTCGAGCAGGCCGACGCCCGTCGCGCGCGCGCCGGCGCCGCTGCCGTCGAGCCCGAGCGACAGCTTGATCTGCGTCTCCTTCGTCTCCCTGGTCCGCTCGGCTGCACGCGTCATGACGGCGAATTCTCCCGTACGCGCGCGGCCATCGACTCGGCGTGTACGTCAAATCCCTCCGCGCGGGCGATCGGGACGCCAGCCGCGGCGAGCGCCTGCGCCGCCGCACCGATGTGGACCTCGCTCATCCGCCGACGAAAATGCCGTGGCGACAGGCCCGACGCGAAGCGTGCCGAGCCACCGGTCGGCAGGCAGTGATTCGAACCCGCGACGTAGTCGCCGAACGCCGTCGCGCCGCTGGAACCGACGAACACGCACCCGGCGCAGCGCACGCGCGGCGCCAGCCGCTCCGCGCCGGCGCCGGCAAGCTCCAGATGCTCGGGGGCGAAGGCCTCCGCGAAGGCGAGCGCATCCTGCAGCGAGTCCGCGCGCGCGAGCACGAACGCCGCGGGCTCGCTCGCCGGCCGCTCGGGCGACAGCTCTTCGAGCAGCTCCTGCAGGTCATCGCAGAACGCCGCGTCGTCGCAGACCGCCACGACCGGCGCCCCTGGCCCGTGCTCGCCTTGGGCGAGCAGGTCGAGCGCCACCAGCCGAGCGTCGGCCGAGCCGTCGGCCAGCACGAGAACATCGCTCGGTCCGTAGAAGCCGTCGATCCCGACGGCGTCGCAGACCTGGCGCTTGGCCTCCTGCACGATCAAGCTGCCCGGCCCCGCGATGACGTCCGCTCGCTGGATCGTCTCGGTCCCGTAGGCCAGCGCGGCGACGCCGTGCGCTCCGCCCATCGCATAGACCTCCTGAACGCCGCACAGCGCGCACGCCCCGCGGATGACCGGATCGACCTGCGGCGGCGTGAGCACGACAACCTCCTCCACGCCGGCAGCCCGCGCGGTCACGACGCCCATGATCACCGTCGACGGGTACGGCGCGCGCCCGCCCGGAACGTAGATCGCCGCGCGGCGCACCGGCACCTCGCGCAGCACGACACGGTGGCCCTGCGGAAGATCGACCGCGACGTCCTCGGAAACGCCGGCGTCGGCGACGATCGCGACGTTCCTGATCGCCACCTCCAGCCCGGCGCGCACGTCGTCGTCGAGCAGGCTGACATCCAGCTCCGCGGGCGTGAGCCGCAGCGATTGCGACGGCGGCGCTGCGCCGCCGGTGTCGAAGCGCGCCACGAGCTCGCGCAGCGCGCGGTCGCCACCGTCGCGCACGGCCCCGACGATCTCCGCCACGGCATGGCTCACCGACCCCGGAGCCGGCGCCAGCGCGCGCACCGCGGCCGCCGCGGCGACGGGATCGCCACCGACCTCGACGCGTTCAAGTCGCACGCAACTTCTCCAGCAGCTCGTCGATCGCCTCCGCTTTGAGCTTGTGCGAGACCGGATTGGCGATCAGCCGCGCGGTCGAGGTGAACAGCTCCTCGCGGATCACGAGGTTGTTCTCCTTCAAGGTGGTGCCGGTCGCCGTCAGGTCGACGATCGCCTCGACGAGCCCCGTCAGCGGCGCAAGCTCGACCGAACCCTTGACCTCGACGATCTCGGCCTGACGGCCGGTCTGCTCGAAGTAGGCGCCCGCGGTCTTGTAGTACTTCGTCGCGACCCGCATCACACCCAGGCGCCGCAGCGCCTCCGCCGACGGATCGGGCCCGTCGATCGTCGCGAAGATCATCCGGCAGCTGCCGTAGCGCAGATCCAGCAGCTCGTAGACCTCGCGCTCGGGCTGCTCGATGAGCACGTCCTTGCCGGTGATCCCGACGTCGGCCGCGCCGGCCTCGACGTAGGTCGGCACATCGGACGGCCGCATCGTCACGACGCCGATGTCGGCGAACAGGAGCTTGCGGTCGTTGAAGCGCAGCTCGGACGTGTCGATCCCGATCGCGTCCAACCGATCGAGCGTGTCCTTGAACAGTGCACCGCGGGGGACCGCGATCGTCAGCCCCTGCCCGTTGGAGCGCATGGCGCCGGTGCGCCGTGCGCCGGTCACGTGTCCACCACCGGTTCCTGCACGTGAACATCGGACAGCGGCCCGATCGCCGCCGCGACTTCGCGCTCTTCTCCGGTCAGTGCGATATGCAGCCGATCGATCCCGAGCGCGAACCCCACGGCCGACAGCGGTCGCCCGAACCGCCCGAGCAGGTCGTCGTAGCGCCCACCGCCGCCGAGCGGCGCGCCCAGAGCCGGGTCGTAGACCTCGAAGACGGCACCCGTGTAGTAGCCGAGCTCGCGCACCAGCCCGAGATCGAAGATCACGCGCTCGGCGACCTCGGGCGCGAGCAGCTCGTACACGCTGCGCAGTCCGGCGACCGCGTCGGCGAAAAGCTGCTCGGAAGATCCGGTGATGATGTCCGGACCGCCGCGCATCTGCGGCACGCGCAGCAGCAATTCGGCGTCGGCGTCGTCCAGGCCGAGCCGCCCGATCTCTGCCTCCAGCGCGACGAAGTCTCGCGCCCCGAGCGCATCCATGAGCTGCTCACCCGCCCGCTCGGCGACGTCCATCGAGCGCAGGAGCGTCGGGTACAGCGATGCGTCTCCGAGCCCGATCCTGTACCCGCGCAGGCCGACGGCATCCAGGGCACGGCAGAGCACCGTCAGCGCCTCGGCCGTTCCGTCGGGCGCCGGCACGCCCACGAGCTCGATCCCGGCCTGGAGGAACTCGCGCATCTGCCCGCGGTGCGGGCGCACGCCGCGGTAGGCGTGCGCGAAGTAGCAGAAGCGCAGGGGCGGATCGGCGGTCGCGTAGCGCGTCGCGACCACGCGCGCTATCGGCACGGTCATGTCCGTTCTCAGCGCGAGCACCTCGCCGTGGTCGTCGAACACGCGATAGGCCGGTGGCACGCCGCCGGCGCGCGCGAGCACCGCTTCGTACTCGAGCGTGGGCGTCCACATCTCGCCATAGCCGTCGAGCTCGAAGATCCCGCGTACCGCCTCGCTGATCTCGCGCAGCTCGCGCATCTCGTCGGGGAGCACGTCGCGCGTGCCGGAAGGGATCGGGTGGATTTGCGGGCGCATGAGCGCATGCCAATCTAGTGGTTTGACGTGCGCGTCCGTGCGCGTTGGGGCGACCATCGGCGCCCGACGTGGCAGCGCACGCGGCGATCCGCCGAGCGACGACCGCCCGGACCGGATGCGCACCCGGTCAGGCGTGGACGGGTTCGGTCGCGACGCGCTCGATGCGCGCCCCGAGGTCGCGCAGGCGCTCGTCGATGCGCTCGTAGCCGCGATCGATCTGACGGATGTTGCCAATCTCAGAACGCCCATCGGCGCACAGCGCGGCGATCAGCATCGCCATCCCGGCGCGGATGTCGGGCGATTCCACCCGCTCGCCGCGCAGGCGCGAAGGCCCGGTGACGATCGCCCGGTGCGGATCGCACATCGTGATGTCCGCTCCCATGAGCACGAGCTTGTCGGTGAAGATCATGCGGTTCTCGAACATCCACTCGTGGATCAGCGCTGAGCCGGAGCATTGGGTGGCCAGCGCGACCGCGATCGACGTCAGGTCGGCCGGGAACGCGGGCCACGGCCCGTCCTGCACCGTGATCTTGTGCTCGCCGACGTCGCGCGAGATGATCAGATCCTGTCCGCCGGCGACGATCACGTCGTTGCCGTCGAGTTCGCTGCGCAGCCCGAGGCGGTCGAACACCAGCCGGATCATGCGCAGGTCGCGCGGGATCGTGTCGCGGATGCGCAGCTCGCCGCCGGTTACGCCCGCCAGAGCCATGAACGACCCGATCTCGATGTGGTCCGGCGAGATCGTGTGGTCGCAGCCGTGAAGATGCTCCGTGCCGGTGACGGTCAGCACGTTGGAGCCGATGCCCTGGATGTCGGCGCCCATCTTGACGAGCATCCGCGCGAGATCCTGGACGTGCGGCTCGGACGCGGCGTTGCCGATGACGGTCGAGCCCGGGGTGCGGGCCGCGGCCAGCAGCGCGTTCTCGGTTGCCATGACCGACGGCTCGTCCATGAAGACGTCGCCCGCGCGCAGGCCGCCTGGCGCGCGCAGATCGATGTCGCGGGAGTAGTTGACCGTCGCGCCGAGCGCCGCGAACGCGTCGAGATGCGGATCCAGGCGCCGGCGGCCGATGACGTCGCCGCCGGGCGGCGGCATCACGACGCGGCCGAAGCGGGCGAGCAGCGGCCCGGCGAGCAGGAAGGAGGCGCGGATGCGCTCGGACAGCTCGCGGTCGATGATGGCGTCGTCAGCGGTGAGATCAGCGGCGCAGAGGACGACCTCGTGCTCGCTGAGCCGGGTGATCCGCACTCCGAGCGCCTCGAGCAGCTCGAGCATCGTCGCGATGTCCTTGATCCGCGGAACGTTTCGAACCACGACCTCATCCTCGGTCAGGACCGAGGCGGCAAGGATGGGCAGGGCACCGTTCTTATTGCCGGCCGGCACGATCGTGCCGGACAGCGCGGTGCCTCCGTCGATGACGAACTTCTCCATGAGCATGCGCCTTCCGACGACGGGAGCTGGGCCGGAGGGCTGGGGTAGGGTAACAGCCATGTCCTCTCGGATTTCGCGCGACGACGCGTGGTCCCTGCTAGCCGAGTGGGTGCAATCGCAGTCGCTGCGCCGCCACTGCCTCGCCGTCGAGGCCGCGATGATCGCCTATGCCGAGCGCGACGGGCACGACGCCGAGCTCTGGGGCATCACGGGCCTGCTGCACGACGCCGACTACGAACGCTTCCCGGACATGGACGACGCCAGGTACGGCCATCCGCGGACGATCATGGCGGAGCTCGAGGCGCGCGACGCGCCGCCCGAGATGGTGCGCGCGATCGCTTCACACGCCGACTTTCTCGGCGTGCCGCCCGAGAGCGAGATGGAGCGAACGCTCGTCGCAGTCGACGAGCTCTGTGGCTTCCTTGTCGCCTGCGCCTACGTGCGGCCGGAGGGCATCCATGGCCTGACGCCGAAGTCCGTCAAGAAGAAGCTCAAGCAGCCGTCGTTCGCGGCGGCAGTGAGCCGCGAGGACGTTCGCGGTGGGGCGGAGAAGCTGTCCGCCGATTTCGACGAGCACGTCGCCTTCGTGATCGCGGCTCTGGAGGCGCGCGCGGACGAGCTCGCGCTCGACGGACAGCGGGGGCAGTAGCCGGTCGGCAGCATGCCGCCATAGCTCGAGACCGATCCGCATGGGCCGCGCGTGATGGCCGGGCGCAGTTATGGGCGCCAGCCTGTCCAGCCAGAGCGTTGCAGCAGCGCCTGCAGGCGCGCGGCGAACGCGCGGGGAGCGATGCAGTCAGAGCTGTCCTCGAGCGCGATCAGCGCGTGTTCCAGCGCGCGGACGCGCCTGTGCTCGATGCTGTATTGAGGCGTCAGGGGCCGAAGGCTGGCACGTTGGCACGCGCGCGGGCCGCTGCCTGGGAAGACAGCTACGCCGCCGGTCCCGCTGTCACAGGCGACGAGCGCACCGACCGGCCTTCCTGCCTCACGCATCGCGTGGCCAACGAATCGCCAGCTCGTGGTGAGCCCGCGTGCGCCTCGCGGCTTGAGCCGGCGATTCAAGACGCTACCGCGCGCGATCGGCCAGCTCGTGGCGCCGTCATACCGGCGGTGGCGTAAGCGATGTTTCGCCCAGCCTCCATATGCGCAACGGCGGTGCTACGCCCGCCGCACGCTCGCGCTTGCTCGCCGCCCGGTGCCACGGACCCGAGCAGTGATCTACCAGCGCGCACGCCGGCCGACGGACGACCGGTCCATCAGCTGGCCGGCGCAGGCCACGGCGAGCGCCCCCTCGCTTCGACCGCACAATCCCGCCAGTGGGGCATCACGCCCGATCGCCAACCTGCAGGATGGCTTGCAGGCTAGGGCCGCACATTTCGCTCAACCCAGCCAAATCCCAGAAAAGGTCAGCGTCGGTCCGTCGGCTCCGTCCCGTAGCATGGGAACACATGTTCGCTGCCTCCATATTCCGTCTTTCTACGGCGCTCCGTCGCGCCGGCGGCTGGTTGCGCGCGTTCGCGTTTCTCGACGACGCGCCCGTTCCGGCCCCGACCCCGCCAAGACGACCCACCCGCGAGCGCGCGAACCATCGTCGCCTCGGTCCGCCTGCACGGCCGTCCGCGCGACGTGCTCGCGACACCCGCGTCGAGTACCGCAGGCTAAGCGCCGGGCCGACGCCGCAGCCGTGCGTCACCGCAGCCGCAGCCCGGTGCTCCGGCGCATTTGCCCGCCACACCACCGATCTCGCCGAACAGCCTGCTGGCGAGGACCACCGGCACCACGGCGATCCGTTCTTCCAATTGCCGTGACAAACGCGCGAGGTCCGCATACACGAACCAGCCACAACCGACGCCGCCACCAGCCAACCGACTGACCAGCAACCGGCCCCGCCGGCACAGCCAATCGGCCCGCCGCCACAGCCCCACCGAGCGATTGGGTACAACCGGCCGGGCGCCACAGCCCACCGAGCGACCAGGCACGACCGGCCGGGCGCCACAGCCCACCGAGCGACCAGGCACGACCGGCCGGGCGCCACAGCCCACCAAGCGACCAGGCACGACCGGCCGGGCGCCACAGCCCACCAACGCATTCGGCGGACAGTCCGCCGCGCTCGGCACCGACGACCAGCGTAACCTCACCGGGCGTCGGGCCCGCGAGCCCGCCCAGCGGCGACGACCATCGTGAGCGGGCGGGCGACAACGTCCCGGCGGCCGCAACGACGAACTGGCCGCACAAAACGACGAACGGGTTGCCCTTGAAGGGCAACCCGTTCTACACAAAAACCGGCGGCGTCCTACTCTCCCAGGCCCTTGCGGGCCAAGTACCATCGGCGCTGAGGGGCTTAACTGCTCTGTTCGGAATGGGAAGAGGTGTCTCCCCCTCGCCATAGCCACCGGAGAACGGTGAGAGCCCTCGCGGGCCCTTCAAAACTGCACAGTAGCTGCTGTCTGTTACGACGAGTACCAAAAAGTCATCCGTCAAGCCCTCGACCCATTAGTACCGGTCTCCTTCGCACATTGCTGTGCTTCCAGATCCGGCCTATCAACCTGGTGGTCTACCAGGGGTCTTACTCCCTCTAGGGGATGGGAGAGTTCATCTCGAGGTCGGCTTCCCGCTTAGATGCCTTCAGCGGTTATCCGATCCGCACGTAGCTAACCTGCGATGCCCTTGGCAGGACAACAGATACACCAGAGGTGCGTTCATCCCGGTCCTCTCGTAC